>Ga0208872_1000661_pt1 | contig 23792 bp, 23 predicted proteins | sample CryBogCBH12Aug08_FD_185508 | JGI IMG/M metagenome (GOLD analysis project Ga0208872, IMG submission 185508) | Freshwater microbial communities from Crystal Bog, Wisconsin, USA - CBH12Aug08 (SPAdes) | ecosystem: Environmental > Aquatic > Freshwater > Lake | place: Crystal Bog, Wisconsin, USA...
TTCCCTGTCCTGAAAACTGGACTTTGGTGGCTGTAGCCACATGCAAGATGCTGAGCTCTATAGATGACGAATGCTTCAGCAAAGGACTGGTACCTACTGCAGAGGGCACTGCTTGTGTAGCATGTCCAGAAAACTGGACCTTAACAGGGCCAGCAACATGCGAGCCATTGGCGAACAGCATAGAGGAGCAATGTATGAAGAAAGGACTAGTGCTTACATCGGACGGCACAGCATGTGTAGCATGCCCGGAAAATTGGACCAGTATAGGAGCTGGATTATGTGTGCAAGATCAGGGGCGATGTAAAGAGGGATACGTACCCACAATGGGAGGGCTGGGCTGTATGCCATGCGGCAAGGGTTGGTATCAATCCGATCCACAGACGTGCAGTGTCTGTAACACTGGGACCTATCAGTTCGAGAGCGGCGCAACGTTATGCTATCAGTGTCCACAAGGCCAAGCCAGTAACTCTATGGGGGCAACACAATGCCTGTCATGTGCTCCAGGGTACTACGCGCCTGCGGCAGGTATGAGCGCGTGTCAATTTTGCAACGCAGTCGTGATGACACAAGGGAGTGAATGCAAAACACCCTCATGTCCCAATTACTTCTTTTACTCCTTGGATACGAATCATTGCGAACGATGCACCATCTGCCTTGATACCACCTATGCTGCTCAACGCTGTAGCGCTATGAACGATACTGTATGCCAAGCCTGTACATCCACTTGTCCTGCTTTCAGCGCGTTGACCAAGTACTGCACCCTTTACCAAGACAGCATATGTACTGTGAATGCATTATGTCCATTGGGCACATTCTTTTCCGGTATCTGCGTGGGCTGCCCTGCAGGTACGTACAATGACGTCCCTGGCGCCACATCATGCTCAAAATGTCTGTCTGGCTTCCCTAGCGCGGGGAGGGACGCGTGTACAAATGGCCCATGCGATCCTGGATCCTATCAGAAACTCCTTCCTGATGGGGGGTATTACTGTGAGCTATGTATGCCAGGGACAGGAGGCTGCAGACCATGCCCTGAAAACACCTACGCTGCGCGATGGGGGCAGGCAGAATGTGGAGCATGTCCAGATGGTATGTACGCGTTACGAGGATCCAGTGCCTGTGCCAAGGATGAGATATGCACTGTAGCTTAGCCAAGCCTTCACAGCAAGCGTACATTGTTTTCGGCAATGATGGAAGGGTTGGTGACAGACTCCCAGTGCTCCTTCAGGTTTCCAAGCTGAACAATTTTACTAGCCAAGGCCTGATGCACTCCCTGGTACCTCAAGTCGACCTGCAGGCGTTCCTCGTTCTGCTGTTGCAATTTGCCCTGAAGCTCTGCTATTTTACGCTCCTCGCGATTTATATGCCCCTTGAGATCCCCCCGTTCTTTCTCGATCCTATCGATCACATCCTCGAAATGCAAGGGAAATTCCTGGAGCTGGATCAATGGATCATCCCCACTCGCAGCGGCAACTATGATGCTCTGGATGCCCTGGAGATAGCCTAAAACCTCCATCCATGCCCTAAAGATGAAGGCGTTGGGTTCGTTGCTAGATATGGAGGGCTGCCCTATGTAGGTCTCGTTATACGCCAGTAAGGCCTTGATCAGGGCTAGAAGATTGGGGTAAAAGCGCAGGATGGGTACGCCTGCCATGGCCTTTCTTACTTTTTGCACATTGGTATCCTTCGCCTTCTGAGACGTCAAATCAATGTCGATTTTTTGTACGTATGCAATCAAGGCTGCCTTGATGCGTTCTAGTTCCGACTTTTTCTCATCTGTGCTTGGCGAAAAGAGCATCTGGACATTTTTTTCCAGGCTCAGATTCACGCGATCAAAAGTATTCTTAGCATCAGTAGGCAGAGTATCAGAAGGATTTCTGAGGTCAAGGGGCAGAATGCTCTTTAGTGAAAAGCGTTGTAACTTTTCGAATGCGCTGGTGAGCTGATTCTCTGTTGGCAGCTTGGGATTGTATTGAAGATTCGACACATTGGGCGAAGCATCCTGCTGTGCCTGCTGTTGTGCTGGTTGCTGTGCTGGCTGCTGCCCTGGATCTGGTCTGTACTGCTGTGTTGGATCTGAAGGATCTTGATCTATCGACGCGGCCTTCCGAGGCCTTCTGCCTCTCCTATTTCCCGGATCATTATCCGGATTGATTTGGATGTCTATATTCATACCTGGAGCCTCATCTGTGGAAGATGAATGATGGTGTGGTTGCCTGGACTGTTGTGTCCCGGGGCCAAAGATCGACCTAAAAACCTCGATGTAATCCATGAATATTTTCAGATGTTGTGGTATCTTGGACGTAAATATCAAAGTATATGCCTAAATCAATGATTTATTTGTCAAAAACCATCTTCGTTCTGCTCCTGCACAGGAGGAGGCTTCCCTTTCCTTTTGGTGAGGATGACACAGTTCTGATAATACAGAAAATAAAGGCATAAGAGGACCAGCTTGATGAGGATAGCAAACAGAAACCAGTCGGAGGCGGATACCAGCCTATAGTCAAAGACCTGCTGCACTATGAAGGCAGTTATGGTCATGATGATGACAGTAGGGAGCGTCTGCTTCTTTCGGAAACCTCGAAGGATGAAGGCGAGGATGACGGCCTGGCAGAAAGGACAGATGACCAGCATAGGGATAAACGTAAAGAGGTTCTTGTCCTTGAAGAGGGAGTTACGTCCAATGTCGAAGATGGATACTTCGGAGGAGTACCAGCTCAGCACCAGGACTGCATGCAAGCAACTGACAGGCAGGGCAGCCTCCATAACCTGGGACGGGGACATCAGGCTTGGCGTGAGTTTCCTGTTGACCCTCTCAGCCTGTGGCAATGCAAGGCGCAGGAGCATGGGGCTGACAAAGGCTAAGAGCAAGGCGATGGACCACATTCGGTTGTTGGTGTACTGCATCATGGTGATAGAAGCAGAAGTATTGTTCAAGGCCTTCTTGCTCAACAAGTAGTAGTTCAAAACATGGGGATTATCCTTGAACAGGACTCCCAGGATGACCATAACGAGCATGGCGTAGATGAGCCAGCGAAAACGTCTGAGCCACTTCAAAACAGTTGCCTTGTCTTGATTTGGCATAAACTCAGAGTGCTTCGTCGTCTCTAATGTGAAGCCTATAATGGTGAGGGAGAGCAGGAGCATGCAAGTGGTGGATATATCCCAAAAACTGAGGGAGGGCAGTGCCAAAAAGCATCCTGAGCCTCCTAGATACATGCTTGAGATAAGGGCCTCTCGATGGATGCCCTGTGCATAAAGGAGGGACACATAAGGGGCGGTAGCGACGATGGGCTGGTCCTCAGTGATCAAGAGGTCATCCACCTCGTCCTCCTGGTCCTCATCATAATTGTTCTGGTGGTATTTTACGGACTCATAGTATGAGGAGGGTGACGTGAAGTAATGGTATGATTTGTGCTCAATGCATGCAAGGGCCAAGCACAGTATTCTTGATACCATCATGTAAAGGACATAGATGGTGCCTGCAGCGAGGCAAAATATAGCGTTGATGATATACTGCTCCCTTGTCTCTATGATTTGGTTTCTGTTAAGGGATGCGAGTGTGGCATTTAGGGCCATGGTGAACACAAGGGCCAGCATGGGCAGATAGTCATGCATTATGCTTATAGTAGATTCATTGGTGGGATTATCTGTTTGCTGGAGCATCGTTTTTATTTTATTTTATTTCTCAAGGCATATTGCACTCTAAGCACATGTGCCTTTTCGTAAATAGACTGGCGTACATTTATCCCCCATGCCATGCTATCGTTCGTTCTCAGCTCCTGGGATTTAGGCTTTGAGCTAAGAGGAAATGTACCCTCCTGCTGCACAGAATTGGCAAATCGACACTCCAAATGCGGAGAACGAGCCCGAAGAGCAAGAAACACATGCTGCACTGGATGCAGCACCCAAGGATGTAGAAAAGGTACCCGGAAGGCACTGCAAGCAAAAGTTCGAGGATGGAATGGCGGTAACGGAGGAGTACGTGCCCACTTGGCAATTCTGGCAAACCAGGGACGCAGTTGCGCCGTAGTTTGTGGAGTACTGACCCGCATTACATGCCAAGCATGAGAGGGAGGATACAGCTCCAGTAGCACTGCCCCATGTCCCAGGAATACAGATAGAGCACGCCACGCTGCCCAGTGTGGAGACATAGGTTCCAGAGGCACAGGGCAAGCAAGATTGAAGGGATGGGCTAGTCCATGATGTGGAATAGGTGCCCTGTGGGCAAGCAAGACAGTACGAGTTCCCAAGTGCTGATTGATATGTGCCCTGAGCACAGGACACACAAGCGTCAGTGGTGGATATTGCACCCAGGATGGTACTGTATGTCCCCAGGTAGCATGCCTGGCAAGTGGACCCGGCGAAAGTGTTGTAATAGCCATAGGCGCACACAAGGCAATTTTGAAGGACGGTGCTGGCTTGGTAGGCTGTGTAGGTGCCACTAGGACAGCGAGCGCAGGTAGAAGGGCTTGTGGAGCCCACGCCAGAGGAATAGGTTCCATAAGGGCACTGAAGGCACTCTGTGGGAGCAAGGGCTGAGGAGTAGGTCCCCGAAACACACAAAGCACAGAAGCCGCTACTGGCTGGGCCTGTGGCGGTTGAATAGGTTCCCAGAGCGCAGCTGGTACACGCTAAAGAAGTGGCTGCGCCCAAGGCAGTAGAATAGGTCCCTGGCGTACATGACAAACAGAGGTTGGGCGAATTAGCTGCAATCGTCGTGGAGAACGAGCCCGCCACGCATGCCGTGCAGACAGCTGGCGCTGTAGCGCAAGAGGCTGTACCGTATGTGCCTGCTGTGCAGGCGAAGCAGGCGGAGGTATTGGTGGACACTGTGAAGGTGCCTGGGGGACATGGTGAACACAAGGTGTAGGTCCCGAAATAGCCCTGAGTGCAGACGCACTGGGACGGGGAGGAGGCGCCAGGGCTGAGGGTCGTAGAGTAAAGATTGCATTGCACCGGGGCGCTTGTACCACCTGCGCAATAATAGCCCTGTATACATGGGCTGCACCCGAGGCTGTAGCTTCCGAAATATCCAGGGATGCACGAGCAAGCAGTAATTGAGCTCTGGCCCTGCTGGGCAACGGAGTTGGGCATGCATGCCACGAGGCTCTGATTTCCGGCGCAGTAGTAATTGGCAGGACACAGCTGGCAAGGAGCCCCTGGAGCCGTCGAGTAGTAGCCTGGGATGCATATGCATTGGGCTTGGGTGACCGCGCCCTGTAGCAAAGTCTGGGAGAAGGCTCTGCATGGGCTGAGAGCTCCACTCACGCAGGTTTCATTGACAGGGCAGAGTACGCAACTTGCGTTGTTGTTGTAGTAGCCAGGCAAGCACGCGCATTGAGAGAGCTGCGATGAATTGATGGGGCTTAGGCTGTTAGCGGGGCACGCATTCTGGACACTGCCGCCAGGGCACCAGTAGCCAGCAGGACAGAGGCTGCACTGCCCCGTGGAGTTTCCGACAGCCCCCGGCACGCATATGCAGTCAGAGTAGGCAAAGGCGAGTACGCTGTTGGTTTTGCTGTTGGCCCTACAAGGCTGGGGCTGGATATCCGCGCCTGGACAATAGTAGAGCAAGCTAGCTGGACACGTGGTGCAGAGCGAATAAATGGTGGGCCTGTAGTAACCCGGCTGGCATGAACAATTGACTATAGTTGTACTGGCCTGAGGAGAGATCGCATTAATACAGGGAGTGCATGTCGTGGAGTTGGCGTAGGAGTAGGTGTTCGCTGCACAGGGCATGCAGGAAAGTGTCGTAAGGTAGCTGTACCAATAGTAACCCGCATTGCAGGAGAAGGTGGTAGATCCCTGCATGCTGTAGGCATTGCTTGGGACATTATGGCAGATCAAGGGGGTGGTTCTATCGCCTACAGCAGAGGCCTGGTCCCAAGTCATAGGCGGACAGGGAGTACAAGCTGCAGTTCCAGTAACACTCTTGTAGTAGGCCTGGGGGCAAGCCGAGCAGTTTACGTTGGCGCCAGTGTAGCCCATATTACAAAGGCATTGGGCTTGGGACGTGGAGGCATTATTGGGGGTAGAGCTGTAGGCGGAAGGACAGGCAGTACAAAAGGAGAAGCCTGTGCCAGTATCATAGGTACCCTGCGGACACGCTGTGCATGATGTAGAGCCTGCGATGGCCTGGAAGAGCCCTGGTTGGCATGCTGTACAGGCGAGCGCGTTCAACCCAGAGGCAGTAGAAAAGGTGCCTGAACTGCAGAGCAGGCATGTAGACGAGGAGTTTAAGCCCAGAGCAGTCGTATAAGTTCCTGGAGCACAAAGCTGGCAAGAGGTCGAGCCCGCTGCGGACTGCCAAGTGGCAGCAGAGCATAGGACGCAGGCGGTCGCTGCCTGGGCGACAAGGTAGGTGCCCACACTACAAAGGGTGCAGACGGAGGCCCCCGAACTGGTGAGGTACGTCCCTGCAGAACAGGCGAGACATTGCGCAGCTGCAGTGGCCGAGGCATAAGTACCCACCGAACAGTTCTGACAGGAAGTGGAATTAATGAGGGAGGCAAAGGTGCCCGCCAAGCACTGCCCACACTTGGCACTTGTGTAGACGCTTGATGCTGTGCTGTAGCTTCCTGTGGGACAGCCCTGTTGATTAGACTAAGTTAGCCTGGAGTCTTTCAGTTTTTTTTTTTGGAACAAAATTGATTGTTTGAAAAGGTCACAGGCATGGATACCTTGATGGAGGTGCCACCTTCACAGTAGAACCCTGGAGGGCATGACTGGCAGAACGGCCCCAGGCATGTAGACGCTCCCGCCATAGACCCCGAGTTGAGTGGGCACTGTGTACAATTCGAGATACAGCCTGTAGACAGGGCACAATACGTTCCAGCGGGACACGGGGTGCATTGATTAGACTGAGTAAGGTACTGCCCCTGAGTGCATGTGGCACAGTCCACTCGTTCCAAACCTGTGGCTAAAAATAGAAAGAATACAGCCAACCTTATACTTGTCATGCTTGAACCATAAATTTTGTATAGGTTTTGATTTATATATATATATATTGCAGATTTGCATTCTTGTCTACTAGTATACATGAAATGAGCCTTAACCTTGAAAAATATGCATTGTGAACCTAGAGTGTTTATCTTGGGGACAATACTCCTAGCGCTTCAGTGCCTAAGCCAGGATACCATCATGTGTTGTTCAAACTTCAAGTATAAAGTAGCATCCCAGTATGGCTGCTGTACGACAGACTCAGAGTGTCGGTCCTGGGATGTAGTCACTGGGGTGGATCCCTGGACAACCACTTATAGCTATTGGGAGTGCCCGAAGCTGTGCACTCAGAGCATGCCTATCACCTCGACGCCCCTATATACGAGCCAATACTCATCTGGGTACTATTATAGCCCAGATTGTCTTAATAATGTCCTGTCGAATTGTGACTTTGCAAATGATATATGCCATATCAACCTCTTGAATAGCTGCACAGATACCTCATGTTACAAAATCTGCACACCCAAATGTCCTTACAAGCAAACCATATCTGCGCCATGCACCATTGCCAGAGATACTCAATGCACAGACTGCGTGAATAGGCCTGGCTACTATTGGCGTGACATCACGCTTAACTGTGATAATGATGCTGCATGGACTGCCTGTGATGCGTGCACTAAGCCAGGAGACTACAGCACAGCAGGCCTAGCTGATTGCCCTGCATATGACGATACTAAAGGACGGGATCCAACAACCCAAAAATGTCTTGCGTGTGGGAGCTGTCCGTCCGCCTCCTATTTTTATAACCCGGACCCGCTGGACATCACCTGCATGACCGATGCTGCCAGTCAATGCTACTCCTATCGCAGTCTACCTCCTGGCAACGCGCCTGTAAAGTCGGGTCCTATGCCCTTTGCATGGGGCTATCAACGAAACCCAGGCGTACAGAACAAAAACGGCGACACATTACCATGGTACACTCCATGCCAAGCTGGATGGAACAGCGCCCCCGGCTATGTTGTGAGGTCACCCATGGTCACAGACGCGCCATTCGGTTACGACTGCAATATCAACAGCGTGGGCATGTGTGATGTGAACTACTATGTCTCTAAAACGGATTCTTTGACAAATGGCATAACATGCAGCCCGTGCCCAACGAGTAGCGGACATTCTGACGGCAAGTTCCAGACGTACTGTACATGTGACCCCAGATTCGCTACATCTGATGAGCTACAGAGTGCCTTTGGGCCTGGACAGTTTGGCGTGATCAGCCTCAAAGCAATGCAGGCGTGCTATGATTGCATGGGCGAGGTGCAGCTTCTACAAAACGGTAACTTTGGTGTAGAGTTTATTCAGTGTTCTGGTGGCGCACAGCAAAAGATTGTACGCTGCAGCGGTAGGCAAATTATGGATGGAAATGACGGCTGTGTCACCTGTGCTAATGGGAGCAACCCCAATGCCATGCGATCCGTATGCCAAAAGTGTGTTGCTGGCACATTTTTCTTGAACTCTCAATGCGTGCCCTGTGATCCCAACTTCTATTTCTGCGCGAGCGAGGGTTTACTTGCCCCTACACCCAAGCGACTCCAATGTGGCAAAGGGCAGTTGCTCACCCTCAGCAACAGTGCAATATCAGATAACACATGCGGGCCATGCCCTTTGGAGACGTATGGCTGCGGTGGTGGCAGCACCTATGTCTTTTCCAAAGGCCATAATACGAGCAATCCGTGCAAGCAGAGCATGGCGGATGGCTCTACGCTATATTTTTGGGCGTGCTATCAGCCTTCGGTCAGCGGCGGGAGCATGGAGACCAATTCCCAGGTGAGTACGCCTGGGTACAGGCTCCAATTCATAGCCCCTCCCCAAACAACGGGCTCCAATTACTATGCACCCCCCTTAATCAGTGTTTCAGAGTGTCAAGGCCTGCCTCCTTATGCCCAATGGATAGGCACGGATCAGGTACCTTTGGCATGCCTATTCTCCTGCAAGTATGGATGGGACGCGACTCTGGGCAGGGCGTACAAGAATCTGGTCAAGACACTGGTGTATAATGGGTCGAGAGCGGAGCTGTATGACTTTTTACAGCATGTAGAATCTGCTGCCTTTCTCCAATCCATGCCCTCTACGGTGCTAGTGATTCAAAAGTCTCTTTGGCCCAAGTATGATGCAGGCTCATTGAATAAATTGCAATGGGAGCAGCGTTGGAGCACATCCATGTCAATAAGCCAAGTGGCCTATGCTGCCTATTATCTGGAAAATACATTTATGTATCTGGACGAGATAGGGGTCCCAACAGGTCTATGCTCTGCTCCTGCGCCCACCCCTCCTTGCCCCATTGGCTTTCTCTACAGCCCTGGTGGTCCTTTGGCCTGCGTGTATCTGGCCCATGAGTATGGGCTCTATTCCGTGTCTCTGGATGGTGACAATACGCCATATTATGCTGCCATACAGTCTGCAACCTCACAAAATATTGCCTGTTTGATCCCCCAGAGCCAATTGAGGACCCATGTATGGATTCAATATTCGAAATGTGTGGCCTGTATGGACCAGCAGCAAAACAGCGTTGCATTATCTGTGGTTTCGGACGTGAGTCTGAGTTATTGGAGCGGAGTTTCGAGCTGGAACAGTCTGGATACTTCCTCGAGCCCCTATTCATTTGAGAAGCAGGGCACTTGTGAAAAGCACTGCATACCTCTGAGTGCCTCGCATACTGTGATGTATAGGAATAATGTGACAGGTGTGGATGTTTGTATCCCTTGCCAGCCCATTTCGGACTGGAGATGGTCAAGCGTATGTGGGAGTTCCTTTTTCAGCGCAAGCTTGTGTCTGAATGCCTCTGTGGCTATGGATGCCTGTGGGAATTGTGCATGTGATCCTGTCAACTGTAGCGGGTCTGTGAATAATAATCCTGGCATGCTTTTAAAGTGGGACTCCCTCAGACCTACTGGATGGGGCAGCAACATCCTTTGCAAGTTTATCTGCAACGCAAATTTCACAAGCAACACTGATTCTGTAGGCTACATTACTAAGCCTTGCATCAGCTGCAACGATGTGATTCGAGACTTTAAGAAAGCTGGGATCTGCAATGGAGGTGAGGTTTTATTCCTTATGCTTTATGCCTTAAGCTTATGCTCCACGCTTATGCTCTAAGCTTATGTTCTAAGCTTGTGCTCTAAGCTTATGCTCTAGGCTTATAACCTAAGCCTGTGCTGAACAGGAAATCCAACAGGACTCTACTTTGACGAGAGTACACAACAACAGGTTTGTGGACAGCCGGATATCAATATGGGTCTATACAGACCCGTATGCACAGCCTGTTCCAATCCGCTGGGTGATGCACTGGTATATGCCAACAGCCAAATGGCGCTGAGCAATGATGGATGTCTCGCTCTATGTGATCCCTTGCTGTATTATACACTTTTGGCCAACGGAAGCCGTACTTCCATCCCTGTACCTCAGAGAGAGATCATTTCTTGCAAACTATGCTCCTTAGAGCATGTGGTTGCCTGCAACAACAGAACCTGTGTTGATGACTATTACAAGTAAGTTCCTTTAGTTTAATCTTATTTTTGCAAGCAAATAAATGTTCTAAGCAGGAACGGCACAGACTGCATCCAATGCACACAGAATCCTTGCAATCAGACTCCAGGCTTGTATAGGACGAAATGCCTTACTGGAGCCGTGGTGGATAGCCAGTGCGCATATTGCGACGAGAATACACTCCTTTATAACAACTTTGAAGCAGCGTCCAGCCAAATGATTGCCACAAAGGAGAATGTCAGCTTGTTGCAGGTCCCCATTCTGTTGGTATTTTATGCATTTCACTCTGAAACTGTTTTGTTTTTGTAAAGGCATTGAGGGATAGCCAATACAGCTGGAGCCGGAGATTTCTTTCTAGCCAACAAGGAAATAGCACCCAGAGCATAATGCTCAGTCCTGAAGGATGTGTGTTAGTCTGTCAAAACAACTTCATGTGGATCGACTCCCGAACAGGAAGCTTTCCTCTTGGAAATCAGCTTAAAGACACCTATGTCTGCATTGCATGCAACAGCAGCTTCATCAGATCCAAGTTTGGCCCGTCCTCGTTGTACTCTGTCTGGAATTATTCACGGGGTTCGGCTTTGCCCACTGGGTCCTGCTTCTCGTGTCCCACCAATACGGAAACCATCAAGGAGAGCGATTTGATGTGCCAGAGCCCGCCAGGTATCATGCATACATACAAACCCGAACTCTATCTCAGAATAACGTTTCCGTGGGTCTGCAGGATACGGCACTCCCATGGGAACCCCAGTGGCTGTGCCCGTTGTGATTGGCTATGCCAATAGCGTGGGCCCGGCAACAAGCAAACTGAGCATAACGACGCCCTTATTGAACCCCAGTAGTGATGAGTATTTTGCCTGCTGTGGTGCCGATCTGGGATGTAGGCTCATGGTGAAGCGGGACCTGGACTTGAACCAGGCCACTTTACTGAGCAGAATGAGCTTCTTTATGCAATGCATAAGCAAGGCAAACCCGAACCCGAGCGCCAATGCTACAACTAGAAGAATGCTGCTGCAAGACTCGCAAGGCGAGGTCCAGCAATGCTTCACAGGGCAGTACAACCTGGAGCGGGGGAACAACGACTGCTTCAATTGCCCTCTAGGCAATAGCACTAGGCCGTAGCACTAGGCTGTTGCTCTAGGCTGTTACTTTAAGCTAAAACTGTAGGCAGTAGTACCAGGCTGTAGCACTAAGCTCTTCCACTAGACCATAAGCAGTTGCTCTAGGCTGTAGCACTAGGTTGTTGCTCTAGACCGTTGCATTAAGCTAAGCCGTTGAGCTAAACTGACACTAATTCTAATATTTTCATTCTTATGGCAGGGGCATCAACACCGTATCCGTTTACCGGGATCACTGACAGAACAATGTGCATCTGCCTCCCTGGATACTATGGAGTGAGGGACAAGGTGAGCGGGTACCTGCTATCGTGCACTCCATGCGGCATCAACTTTCATCGGCGTGCGAATATGAATGAAAGCCTTTGTGTGCCCTGTCCCACTGGTATGATGACGCCTACGCCTACCAGTATCAACTGCTATTGCAATCCTGGAACCTATAGCCTGACTCCCGACGATACCGCTGCAAATTGCATTTTTTGCGAGGCCGGGAGCTACTGTGAGGGGGGAATGCTACATGTCAGCTGCCCTCCCAACAGCTTTTCATCTCCTGGTGCGAGCACAAGGAGCGACTGCAAATGCAATGCTGGCTTTTACGGCAACCTAGCAGATCCAAGTGTACAGTGCCAAAGCCTGCCTCTCGCAATGAACTGTGAGAACAAGGATTGCACATGCGCGGATGGATGGGAGCCGGTGTACCATCCAAGTGCTTCCACACATGGCATGAATATGACCTGCATCGTAAAATGCAACAAAGGACAGTATGCTCAGATCGACCATGTCACCTTTGCAAAGATTGCCTGCATTCCTTGTCCTGTGAACACGTACTCCTCGAGTGATCAGACCATTGAAATCCCAGGGCTTAAGCAGCAGTGTACCCCTTGCCCTCTAAACTATGAAACAAATGGACCTGGGAAGACATCAGCACTAGACTGTTCGTGCATGTGAGCTCTATTCAATTCTTTTATTTTAAGGGAGGGGGTTAACTCCTGCGCGCAGGCGAGGGGTGCTCAACGTGAGCAGCATGTCATGCGGGATGTGCAGCGCAGGGACCTTCCTGAATCCACTGGACAGCTCATGCATTGCGTGCCCTACAGGTACTCCTTTTTCGGCTAAGCTGCTGCACTTGCTAATACTCCTTTTTCGGCTAAGCTGCTGCACTTGCTAATACTGAGCAGGATCCACGTCCGCGCAAGGTTCTGTGGGGATGTTTGCCTGCGTATGCAGCGCAGGATTTCGCCTGAATCACCTGGCCTCAAGCAGTGTGCTTGTCTGTGAGGCTTGTCCTAAAAACACATACTCTGGGAATGCTGGGATGTCATGCACCCCCTGCCCTGCTCCTATGGTCACTCTGGGTACGGGAAGCACGAGTTTCAGCGACTGCCAGTGTCCAGAAGGGTTGATCGCCCACGCTGGGCAATGTATCCTGATAGGCCCATAAAGAAAAATAATTATTTCCGTGACTCTAGCATGTTTCTATAGGCCTTGCTGCATGAGGACAGCATACTTGTCATGAACATGATAGTCTTTAGCCATGCCAAGAAGAGGAGCCAGGGAACAGGCGGGGTGATCACACGAAGGGTTTCCACACATATTGGCAAGAGGGATGATTGAACTGAAATAAGTGTGCCTAACACCGTGAGAAAGCCAAAGGCAGCAGGGGAGAGGCACGACCAGGAGGTTGTAAAAAGATAGAGTAGCCAGAGGATGAATGGAGAGAGCATGGATATCAACACGAAATCCCATAGTCCGGGGCAAGCTTCGTGAACCTCCTGGACATGAGTGACACTGAGTAATAGACAGCAGAGCGTGAAAATGAAAAGCCCGATGATGCATGCCAGGCAGGCTATGCACATAACCCCCTGCAAGACATGCTTCTGCGGGGCCACACTCGAAACCGTAGGGCTACAAGGGGTGGGTACAACCAGCATACGCTATGGCGTGGGTAAAATATACTCTGCTTGAATATTTATAGCCAAGGCACTCAATCTACGATGGACCCAGTGCAGCGACAGCGTCTGCATCGCGTCATTGCCACCAACAAGGTGATGGAGAGGCATGGGCTAAAGCCACTAGAGCTTCCTGCATCCCTTTTGGCTCTGTCCGACTTTGAGCCCCTCCCTGTGGCAGCAACAACAACAGAACAAAAAGAGCACAAGGAAGAGGAGGAGTTTTTGGCGAGTTTAGACGAGGGCGAAAAGACAGCTATGAAGGGGTTAGGTATAGGATGGGAGGAGTATGCCGCGATACGGGCCACTGACCATTACAAGAATAAACCGCTTCTAGGCCTGAAAATCCATCGTCCGCTTTACTTTAGACTCCTGCAGAAATGTAACTCGAAACAGGCTATGGCTCTCTCAAACGACAGGCAGAAATCAAGACTCTACTTAGAAGAGAAAATCAAGGCGCTTGCTCAAAAGGAGGCTATGAAGCGAAGCATAGAGAAGGCACTGGGCTTAAGCACTTCAATGATAAATCAGAGCCTTTAGCCAAAATCCCTTAGCCCAAAGCTTAGAGCCAAGAGCCAAGAGCCAAAGCCTTCAGCCATACAACGGGCTAGGGATAATGCTCCTAGACTGGGCCTGGTGGGACATAGCTCTAGGGTTCATGGCGTAGGACGCCGTTCGAGGCGGAGTCATAGCATTCTGCTGCTGGAGTAACTGCACAGCCCTCTGGAGTTCCCTGATGCTCTGCTGGGTACCTGGGGGATCCATCTGCGTTGCTGTCCTGGGTACACCAGAAAAGCTACTGGCCGTCCTGGGCACCCCCCTTGCGGCTTGCAGGTAGCTCTGGGTAGGAGCAACATGCCTTGCAGTGGCAAGGGGATGCTGCCCAAAGTTAGACCGAGCAGAATAAGGGTCCGAACGTGCGGAATACGGGTGCGTGTATGGCATGTTGTAAGCGGCTGTGGTCGGGGGGCGACCCATGGACTCGTTTCTAGGAGGAACGGACATGAAACTCTTTACTTTTTTCTGAGTATCGAAGCAGCATTTATATCCTTTTAGAATCGCTAAGAGAAGTTTTTTTCGGTCCATTTTTGAGCTAGCCATTTTTCTAGGCTTGATCATTCAAGAAACACAAGAACATGTCCAGGAAGTCGTCCACCTCGCGCTGCTTACGCTTCTTCTGCATGAAGGGGGCTGAGGGCTCGATGATTTCCTGGATCTCCTTTCTGCTCTCCCGCTCAACCCACTCCATTCTCGTGCTCAAGAGGTTCTTGAGCCTCACGATTTGTACAATCAGATCCGGATCCTCTTCGCCAAGTTTCTGTAGCTCAGCAAAGGTCCTCTCGGTATCCGCCTCCATCCCTTGAATCCTCTGCATGATGGCATCCACCTTGTCTGCTATAATTTGCAGCGTATTGTAGATTCTCCTATGGCCGACGACATTCTGGCCTATTTGCTGAAAGCAGCGCTGGGCCTTCTTGATTCGGCTTTCAGTTTTGTGGTCCTGCTTTGATAAGGAGGCTAGAGTATGGATCCGAACAGAGTCGATGATGGAGAGATCGCCCTTGGATGCTGTAACTGGATCCTCCATTTCTTGTATGGTGAACTGATCTGGGGTGGTAGGCGGAGGGGTCTGCAGAGAGGGTGAGGTTATGCAGGTACCGTTGTTGATCCTTGTGATTATCTCCCGCACCCACTCGCTCATGGTCATACCCTCCTCGTACTCAGCGACAATCGTTGAGTTCATTTTCTCGCCATCCTGAAGATCAGCCCATTTCAGTGAGAAAAGAAAAAGAAAAAGAGTGTATAAGGGGCACCTCGAGCCAATCCATCATCATAGCGACGATCGTAGGCGCCCTTTTGTTCATCCACTTTAGTTTTCCCTCAATGGTTGTATCCTTGCGCGTGAAAATCTCAGGGGATTCCTGAAACAATATAGCTTTAGGCTGAGAGCTTAGGGCTTAAAGCTTTAGACCAATGGTTCATAGCTTTAGGCTTATAGCTAAGAACTTTAGGCTTATAGCTAAGAGCTTTAGGTTTATAGCTAAGAGCTTTAGGCTAAATAGCTGAGAGCTTGGGGCTCAAAGCTCACCATGTCTTCCTCCTTCATGATGCAAGGGCGAATTGTGAAGAGATTGGTCTTCTTGGAGAGCATCTTGCAAAAAGGCAACCATCTTCTGAGCTGGCTAAGGATCCCCGCCTGCAAACAGCCATTTAGGCAAGAGAATGGTATGCTCACCTAAGCAAATCTACAGAACCTGTTCAGTTCTGAGGTCCAAAATATCCTTGTAGATCTTCGTATGGGAAAATACCACCTGCACATGTGTGCTAACCGTCCACTGGTCGACGGGCAGCTGTGCATGGATGGTCTTTAGGATTGCAATGAAGGTAAAGATCCCCTGCATCACAGGAGGATCAGGACAGATATAGCCGCCTGGGCTTGTATCACAAACCTGATTTTCTCCCTCATTGGTGAGCGAGGCACATCGATTGTTTCTTGGTCCTTTATCCGAGCTGAATGTAGGCCGTCCATGGGTCTTTACCGTCTGCATGACGCTGGGATACAGGGATGCATTGCCCTGGAAGCCGAGGATAAAGTCCTCCGGGTCCATCTGCACCGCATGCTTTTCGAAAGCCAAGGCTATCTCGTTTCTCTTCTGATCCAAATAGAGCTTCATGTAGTGCACCAAGGCCTGCGCCTTAAGCTCGCTGCTTTGGATTGAGGAGCAAGAGCCCTCCTTCAGAAGATCAAAGAGCATGATGTCGCCCCGAGTATTATGGATGAGGATCGCCTTTTGCGGAATTTCAACATCGAAATTCATCTCGGGCGGTCCGTCAAGGTAAATATCGTCCATCTGGGGGTCCCCAATGGCCACTACCGACATTGCCTGAGACTCTTTGTCATCTGTTATCACCATCTTCTGAACCTGGGATGGTGGAATGGGCAGCTCCATCATGGGGCTCCATTTGATGTCCAATGCCATAGAAAAGACATACATCTTCTCTTCAGAAGCGCATACCAGTATCATCCCACTGGTTGATCTCGAGAGGATCCGCATAGGGCTATTCTCCACGCTGAAATCGAACAGATGGGATACAGGTGTCGTTTTTGGTGATGCAAGCTCCAATTCCCAGTACTTCGTCTTTTTCTCTTCATCATGGGATTTTTTGAGTTGGATCTCTGTGACTGCAAACACTGTGGACGACGATGATGCAGTATCCCAGACGAAGTCTTCAAACGAATCCATGTGCTCTCTGCCTCGGTAGTCTCTGGACTGGAAGAGCACTATATTTATAGCCAGATATGTTCTATTTTGGGCATATCAGTGATCTCTTCTAGAATGTCATACCTGATGTCTACGCTTCATCATCGGCTGCTGCGGCTGTGACTGTGAATTTAAATTATTATTATTATTATTGTGTGCCAAGGAGCTGAACAAGTCGTTCAGATTCACATTCTGCGACACAAAGGAGTAGAGGGTGGCGATGGACACGATCCAAGGAGTTGGCGCAGGCGTGAGCACAAGAGCAGCGTCGAGTATGATGAGAAGGGTAGCCACAAGGCGCAATGGGGCAGTCAAGGCAGTGAAGGCCGCAGCGTACCATACCAACAGTGCCAGAACAAGGAGGACCAGATGCACTGGAATATTGCAAGCCAGCACTGGGCTTTTAGTACAGGCCACACCACATGTATTCTGAAGAGTGAAGAGCACATGGGGGCTGTACAGAGCCAAAGCAACAGGCAGGACGATACCCTCCGAAAGGCCCAAAGTCAAATACGAGCTCTGACACCCCAAAGAGGCGACATACATGACCCAGGACCAGGATATGGCGCCTATTGCTGCAACGTTGGGCCACGCAGCGGCTGGGTAATACAGCGCGCACTGTGCAGCATCCTGGAGGCATGCAGTGCTTGTGATCGATACAACGAGGGCTATGGCCAAAAAGAGGGAAGTCTGGGCTCTTGACACCACAGACGAAGGGATCGCAGCCTGCACCGCACATGTGATGAGGGCAGAAAGTAGATGCGTGAGAACCATCCACATCTCCACGATGGCTACGGGCTTGCCACCTTTCATTTGGTACACTAGACTATAAGAGGCGGTGTACAAAAAGAAACCCGAGAGGCTCGTAAGGCAAAGTGCTGTGTGGCCCGTGAGCTGAGCTCTCTGCTCTGCTGAAAATGGCTGCATGATCTGCACTCTGTTAGCCAATGGAAACAGCTATTTATAATAAGCTGATAGCCAGCTGGACAAAATCGTGCTCTATTGATTATTCAACTTTAAAGCCTGTGTGGTAGCTGTACATGACATATATATTCAGCATCAAAGGCCAAAGTTAATCATTTTAGCTGGAATGGATCTGTCAGACGATGAGCGTGGAGGAGGTGGAGGCGGCGATGGGGAGAATGAGGATGATGATAGTCAGGGGCTATCAGCAGAAGCTAATAAAGCAAGGGAGGATGCATTTATTGCTCTGCTCCAAGGGCTTAAATCCAAAATCCCCAAAACGAATCCTCCAGAACTACTAAAAGTTGTGGCAGCCAATTTAATGGAAAGGACTCTAGGAGCATCAACCATCTCAACAACTATAGCCAAATATGGATTCGACTATTGGAACTCCACCACCATGAACTTGAGAATACAGGAAGCATTCACGGATTTTTGTGTCAGCAACTTGGGCGCCAAGGCTATCACACCAGAGGACCTGCTGTCTGATTTATTGGATCCTGGAAAGATCAATAACCACTATGCCATAAGACATGCGTTAAGAGATAATGCTGTATTAGGGATATGGTCTCAGACACTAAAGGATATTGCCAAAAAGAAGAACCAAACTTTGATTTCTGACAGCATAGACAGCATAAGTGCTTCCATGTTTTTCACATCTGTCTTATTTGATGGCGAATTGAGCTCACAATTGACACCTGAACAACGGTGTCTCATAGGCAACGCTCTATCCTTTGCATGCTGGAAGGAGGCACTCGAATTTGACATTATGCTAGAAAACCCTAGCTACATGACTGAAATCTTAGCCCAGCCCTCAATAGCATATGAAAGCATCCAGTTTAAAGAAATGACAGATTTTTTTACATCATATAACCGAGGTAACAGTTCGATACAACAAGGCATCTTCTCAGATCTAGCATACGTCAAAGAAGTGAAACATATTCTGCAAATGACTCCATGGTGTGGAATAAAAGATGTGTCTTTAAGCCTTAATACGATTGAATGGGATAAAGTGAGAAATAAAGATATCGAGACGCTCGTAAAACAAGTCCAAGGTACAAAATTGGGAATAGTAAGCGATAGGCTCTTTTCAAGAAGAAAGCGAGAAAAAGAATCACAATACATGTTGGCCAAGATCGTGGCATGCCTCCACACGCTCTCGGATGACCAACGGGAGGCACTAAGGCTCACTTCATTCTACTCCAAGGCCAAGCAGCTCATGTACTATACTCAAATTGTCGATAAGGGTGCCACTGTGGAGCAATTTGGGCAAATGGCCTCTAAATTCAAACTAAACACACAGATGAAAAAGGCAATTGTGGACAATATTGGGGGCGGGGACATGCAGCTAAAGGAGATGGCCTCCACTATGCTGGCGGATATCATCAGTGGAACAGGCAGCAAGCTCTTGCATAAAGTACAGAGAGCAGACATTATTCTACCGTTCATTATGACTGTCCTGGCCATCAAAACAGGCCTTTACAAGAATATTGAGAGTTCCGTAGTGGCCGGATTCAGCGCTGCCCTTCGCTCGATACTTTTCTTTTGAGGCCTAAGCCTTGCTAAGCTCAACAATCTTTGCCAATAAGGCAGGGCGTAACTCAGCAATGTCCTTCTCATCGAATTCGTCATTTTCCGGCATGACGAAGAGGCAGAGATGGCCGGAGAACGCCCTGAGGAGCTGCAGGCTACACGCATTTTTGGTCATAGAAGCCACCAAGTCCTGGAGCTCGCTGCGGAAGGAGACGTGGTAATACTTGTTGGTACTTGAGGGGTGGGTGAACCAGCGGATGACGCCTCCTGCAACAATGGACTTGATCATGCGCTGGGCCAGGAGCAGATTGCTTTCATTATTGCCTCCATGCCTAGGATACAGCTGCACAAACCCCTCCTCATTGCTCTTGATGAATACACGCGAGTGCTTCACGACCAGGCACACGTTTCTTCCACCAGTACCTATGAGGATGGACAGGCATTCCTTGGGCACACTTACAGTGATAGAGGGGTCGTAGCCATCAGGAACATCATAGTCACTCGATGGAAGAGCTGCAGGATCTGCCTGAGGCTTCTTTCCATAAATAAAGGCAGATGGCTTCTTATGCTGCTGCCTCCTGCGCTTGGAGTTGACGTACATGAATCCGTCCTCGTCTTTTCCTGGCTCTGTTACAACAGTGATCTCATCGTTTCCCCCCTTTTCCATCACGCAAGGATATTGGCTATGATTGAATGTTTTGCACTTATGCAGGCAAAAGGGCAATATATATAGCCTGCTTTGGTCCTACAATCTAAAATACAAGGCTCAAGTTTTTTTCTGCTGATTGTGGACCTCGTCCTTCAGTTCCTGAATCGCCAGGATCAATTGCTGCATGGTGTTTTCAAGCCATATGGTGCCCAGATAATATGCCAGGCCTGTCAAGCCAATGTAGACAAGGAGCACTAGAATGATCATGAAGTTCTTCCCCTGGGGCCTAGGTGTGATGTCCTCGAGTGACGGCGCAGTGGGGGCATGCATTATCGCCGAATGAATTGAAAGAGGCATATTTAAATAGATCATCTACGACTTCACAGCAGTAAATGACAATGAAATCCAGCCGTCTCTATGGCTGGCTTTTATTCATTTGGATTCCTGCTACTTTTGCACAACAAGGAGATAACACATACAGAAGCACCAACTCGGTGGACATTCAGATCTGTGTGACCACAGCCTTTCTAACACCACAACGGGACCTGTTCCAGCAGTCTCTCTATACCTATCTGACTACTAGCGTTCTGAACAGCAATGCCCTGTATTTGGACAGGCAGTACACCACCAGCCAAGGCAGCCTATGCTATCTCTATGTATTCCAGGCCCCCAACCCATCCATGGCCATAGTGGCCATGCAACAAATAACTGCCAAACAGAGCACGTTGAGTATCCCCTTGGGCACACAAGAGATCTCATGTCAAGTGAGCGCTGCGCAATGGACGGGGGAGAACCTTTCATATCTGGGTGTCCCCTTTCCTGATCTGTGGACTGTGAATGATCTGATCCTATGGGGGAGCTGCCTTGTCTCTGTTCTTTTCCTATGCCTCTCTGGGATCTGCTGCTTTGCCATGTGCAGATTATACTACCACATGCCCCCTAAGTCAAAGAACAACAACAACAATAAAGACCTACACAAGGTATTGAAGATTGATACCTCCAAGGTAGGCAACAAGCCAGCAAGCAGCCTCAATCTGAGACTGAATGAGAAAATCGGGGCATGAGAGAGGGCTTCATTCACAGGGGCATCCTCTGAATATCCAACTTGATAATGTTTTCGCCCTCTGTAATGCTCTTGGCGCGGATATTGAAAACGCTGGGGAGGAATACCTGCAAGGGCAGGAGATCGTTGAGTATCTCTAATTTCAATAGGATTTTTTGATTTTTGAAGGTGATGCCCATCCTCATGAGGTACAACATGCTGCAGATAAACTCCCTCCCTCTGGTGACATGCTGCAACTGTCTGGACACCCGAATCCAGCCATGGTTCTGTATTAAACTGCTGATGTTATCCACACAGATCCCAATCACCCTGTGCAGCACTTGCCTCCTCTTTTCCTGCAACATACACTTGGGTTATAGTTATACACTTAGGTTATGCTTTGAAAATAGAAAGGCAAAAAGGGGGGCTCGCCTCCGGCATGGGGATTCTATTTTTCCTGCATTGCCAGGACAATTTCGCTTCCCAGTCAAGAAGATTGGGCCTTTGAAAAGGAGAGGATGGCCTTATCAGAAATCGCTCGTTTGCAAGATCTCTGATAATCTTGGACAGATAGGCTGTTTTACGGGCCTGATCCCTGAGATTCTCCTCTGCTAAACAGCGGAGTGTTTTGGGCGAATCTAAAATATCCCTCACGACAATTTCAATGATATCAAGGCTCCTTAGAGCGATTATGTGAGTACCTAGATGGGGCCACTCTTTACTATTATCATGAGTATCCCTGCTCAGTGTACACCCGTGATGACCTTTCTTCATGCAGTCATTTCGTTTACACTTGTAACCTTTGCGATGATAATAATACGGATGGTTTCTTTTATTTTTACTATCGAATGGGGATGGGACTTGGTGCACCCTATCTAGAGCGCCCCATTCCATTCTAAGTTCAGAGAGCGAAATGACACATCCACTGATTGAGCAGACGGATTCACTCTGCTCCATCTGAACTGTGGGACATGTCCCTTCAAAACATATATGCTCGGCTCCACAGGCCTGGCAAATGCTGAGGCCCGCGTCCAATGATACCCATTGGTGCTCGTGGCCTAGATAATTCATGGGGAAGAGAAAGTCACCCTTGACAGCACTATATATCTTTTTAAAATGGGATAGGGTAGCAGATGGCGTGGGGGTGGCGCAAGGGGGCTTCATTCCAATGCCCTACAGGATTTTAGGATCTCCTTCTTATCCTGTGGAAATTTACTAAAAAGATCTATTTTATAATGATCTTTAGAATGTGAATATATATTTAGAATACGAACATAGGCCCTGCTGTGTTGCGATGGCTGAAAGTGCTGGAATCAAAAGAAAACGACAGCAAGGTGCCGCTGATGAGGCTCCAAGCAATCAACACAACTCAGAGATAGTCAAGAAAAAGAAGAAGAGTCAAAAGGACGACGAAGGTGACTCCAAACGAAGTGAAACATCAGCATTGTTGTCCAGTAAACCGCTGTCGCATCGCAATCACAACAATAACCTGAATATTCTCACCATACACAAGGAAGACTTTTACCATTATGTCAATTTCAGAATTTTAGATGGGATGGGGTATCCAGGCACATACAGAAAATTCATGATGAAGCGGAAGGAGCAGGGAGCCGAGTGGGCCATCAAAATCAGTGACCACGTGCTCATGGTGCAACAGGCCTTGAAGGAACTCTCTCTCCTTGAACAGGCTGTTGTTGTTTTTATCTTTTTTATTAATACCTCCTATTCGAAAGCTTAACCTGCTGTGTTTCTCTCTATGCAGGATATAAAAAAATCAAGCATTCTTAAAAACCTGGACCTAGTATGGCAGCATGTAGTGGAGAGCAATATCCCTCCAGTGGACATGCATCTGATCATTGGCACCTGCCTCATCACAAGCAAGGCCAATGTACCCTGTATAGTCATTCGCGGAAAGGGAAGAGGAGCCATCAATTTCACAGTGAGCAACAAGTTCTCATCGTTTTTGTATCACCTATGGGTGGTATACAAGATTGACATTCTGATCAAGGTGCTAAATAGCATGCCTTGCTTTCTATATATGTGAAACAGCATGCCTTGTAACCCGTCTGTAGAACAGGTGTACACCCGAAAGACACTTGAAGAAATTGATCCGCGGAGTGAGTTGAGCCTAGCAGAGATTGCACAGAAATTGAAGGGGAAGGAGTCACAGATTCAGAACCTGGCAGGTTCCTTCCATGCCATGTACAACCATGTCTACAGATCAGCAAAAAGTGGTTTATTGGCTGTAGTTTGATGGGTGATAATGAATGGATGGACCATGTTAGCTAAGCTGGTCATAGCATTGGTCTTATGAGCCAAAGGTCCTGGGTTCAAGTCCCAGACATGGTACTATTAGGCATTACCATTATCTTTTGGATTGGCATTTTTTTAATGAATTGATAAGAATAAAATATTTTGATTTTTTAAGGTTACTGTTGAGGCTGAGGCCCAATATGTGAGGTGACTCTGAACATCCTTAAGGTTTAGTAGTTAGGTTCCATGAAATGCATAGCTGGAATAATAATACCTTCCTTTGAAAAGGTGGTCAAATGTCACATGTTTTCATTTCAACATTGCCTCCGATTTCCAGGGCCTCCCATCCCTCCCAGATCACGTCCCCTCATTTCGGAGCAGCAATTATAAAAACGCAACGTTTCGTCGAAACAGTGTATGTTATGTTCTTATCAGGCCTCCCGTAGGCCTCCCGTAACCCTCTTAAAATGTTTTATAATTATTTTAAAACTATTTTAAAACTCTTTATAATACTTTAAAACTCTTATAATACTCTATAATACACTT
>Ga0208872_1000665_pt1 | contig 23675 bp, 22 predicted proteins | sample CryBogCBH12Aug08_FD_185508 | JGI IMG/M metagenome (GOLD analysis project Ga0208872, IMG submission 185508) | Freshwater microbial communities from Crystal Bog, Wisconsin, USA - CBH12Aug08 (SPAdes) | ecosystem: Environmental > Aquatic > Freshwater > Lake | place: Crystal Bog, Wisconsin, USA...
AATTAGAAGATGTATAATCTATTTTATTAATAAATATTAATAAATTTATGGTCTATGGAGGCTTTTAAAAGAGATTTAAAAGAATTAAAAAGTATCCATTTTTAAGTTTATGGTCTTTTAAGGTCTTAAAAAATATATATATATTATAATATATTAAGATGTAGTGGAGGATATGGAGGATATGGAGGGTTTTTAAGAAAAGTTTTAGAAAAAAAAAAATTTTAATTTTCAAATTTTATATAAGTTTTCTTAAAAAACCCTCCATATCCTCCATAGACCATAAATAATATATATTATTATTAAATTATAAGTTCATATATCCTCTTAATGGATATTTTTTAGTATTTTTAATCTCTTAATAAAAGCCTCCATTAATAAATTATTTATTTAAAAAACTATATAAAGAATTATTTTATAATACTATAATATATATAAATGTTAGAATTTGTTCAAACTAATAAACTTCCTTTTCTTGCTGTTTATACTACTATTAAACCAGATGGTGGAAAATTTTATGATGGAGTATATGATGAATATCAAAAAAAAAATTATAAAGATGCACTTGAATTTTATTTAAATCCTAATAGATATAATATTGAATTACCAACATCAAAAGGAAGTTATATAAGACAAAGTAAAAAAGATAATCAATTACTTATTATAAATAATGATAAATTTGTTATATTTGATACTGATACACAAGAATGTTATGATAAATTAGTAGAAAAATTAAAAGAACTTTATTTATATGATGAAAAGAATATAACAAAAAGTTTTAAAGGTAAAATAAATGATTATGGTCGTCATTTTTGGTTTCTTGCAGATAATAAAGATGAAAACTTTATAAATAATGTTCCATCAAAAACACAAAGTAAAGATGATAAAAAAGGTATTGATATATTTTATAAAAATGCATTAATAGGAGAGAATATCGATTCATATATAGATTCTAAAGAATTAGAACTTATTGATTATGAAACATATAAAATTATATTAAATGAATTTGATATAAAAATTGAAGAAAAAAATATTAAAACCAATGAAAATAATATTAAAACTAATAAAATTAATGATGAAAATAATGATGATTTGGATTTATATATAAATGCTGGTTTAAAACATAATATATTTAAAAAATTTGGTGGTTGGGATGAATGGATGAATGTATGTTATATAATTGCTAATATAAAAAAAGATGAAGGAGAAGAACTATTTCATAAAATATCACAACAATTTGGAAGTAATGATTATGAAAAAAAAGAATGTAGTAAAGTATATAAAGGAGTAGTAAAAAAAGGATTTTCTGATGATAAACTGCCTTTAAAAGTGGCAACACTAATAAAATATTATCAAGATAAAGATATTGATTTATACAATATTATAAAATCAGAAGTAAATGAAATTAAGAAAATTAATAATAAAAACTTTACATTTCCAATTGATAAATTAGATACGTTTGATACTGATTATTTTAATACTTTATTATCATATGATATAAAAAAGAAATATTTTGAAAAATTTGTTGTTAAAGTATTAAGACCTGAACCTTTATATATATATAGTGAAAATGATAATAATAATAAAATATGGAATGGTTTATTATATAATGAAAAACTAATTAGATCTACTTTTACTCATTTAAAATCTGGAATAATTACAAATAAAAAAGAAAGTAAATTTATTGATGAATGGATTAATGATCCTAATATCAAAATTTATAATAATATGGATTTTATGCCTTATAATGGATATAAAAAAATTAATAACACTAAAACTTTTAATTTATTTAATGGATATAATAGAGATATTGAATTACAGATAACAGATATAAATAAAGATAAAATATTAATACCATTCACTGAATTACTTTTTGAAACTGTAGGAGCAGATAAAAAAAGTTATGATTATTTTATCAATTTTTTAGCACATTTAATACAAAAACCATCTGAAAGAATACCAATAATATTTATTATTAAATCTAAACAAGGAGTAGGTAAAAATGTATTATTAGATTGTATAGGAAATTTAATAGGGAAACATCATTATATTACATCATCAGATCCAGATAATTTTTTTGGAGAACATGCAGAAGGATTTTATAGAAAATTATTAATAAATATGAATGAATGTGAGGGAAAAGATACATTTGATTATGAAGGTAAAATAAAATCATTCATATCAGAAGATACAATAACTTTTAATCCTAAATATATTAGACAAACTACTATTAATAATTATGCTAGATTAATAATAACAACAAATAAATCAAATCCTGTTCCTATAGATGTAAGAAGTAAAGACAGAAGATTTGTTGTTTTCCAATCAACTGAAAAATATTTAGATAATAAATATGGACATACATTTTGGACATCATTGACTGAACATTTCAAAAAGCCAGAATTTGTAAAATCTTTATATGATTTTTTAAACAATATAGATATAAGTAATGTTAATTGGAAAAAAGACAGACCAATAACTCAAGCCTATATCAATATGTGCAAACAATATATTCCAATTGAAGCCCTATTTTTAGAGGATTATATTGATAAATTACAATTTGGAAGCAAAAAACTATATGAAGTATCAACAACTGAATTTTATTCTAATTATGTATTATATTGTAAAGAAAATGGCTTTATTAATGATAAAAACTATCAAATAAATATTAATAGATTTACAACAAGATTAGAAGAATTAGAATTAAATATAATTAAGGTAAAAACAGCCAAAATGAATGTTTTTAAATTTACTCCAAAAGATAGTTATGATATTATGATTAAAAAAAATTGGATTGCTAAATATAATAATGATGATGAACCTATTATTGAAGAAATTCAAGAATTTGATTTCACTGATTATTTTGCTTATTAACTTTATCTAACATTATAATATGTCTTTTAGATTTAATATGAATTGCTTTTGTAAAATACTTATATTTACCATAACATACATCACATATAATTGATTCATTAATTTTATCTTTATTTTTATTGATAAAATTCAAATTATATTTATTTTGGTCATATTTTTTTTTAGTTTCCATTATATATATTAGTATTATAAAATTATTTCTTTATATATTTATTTATACAAATAATTTTATAATACTAATATATATAATCATTAGTATTATTATTTTCTAATTTTGATAATTCCTGAAAATTTTCATTTATTTCAAGAATTTTCTCTTTTTGTTCTAAAGATATTTTAATATATTTTTTATCTAAAATTTCTTTATCATCTAAATGATCATCATATGGACGAACAATTTTTATAAAAGATACTTTTAAATTATTAATTTCTGCTCCTTTTTTAAGTCCTTTTCCTTTCCATGTAAAATTTTTATCTTCTATCAAAGCATTAATTTGTTTATACCATTTAACAATTTCATTATTTTCTTTCCATTTCAAGCCAGTAATTGCGATTAAAACGCCATCCTTTGCTAAACATGCATATGCTCTTTTAATAAAATCATAATCATAAATATCATTTATATATTCTTTATTAAATCTTTTATCTAAATGAAAAGGAGGATTCATAAAAATAAAATCATATTTTTGATTAGGATAAAATTCAAGAAAATTTTTAGTTTTCTTAAGTTCTATAAAATCTTTTATCTCTATTTCTTCTAAAATTTTTCTATTATCATCTGAATATTCAACCATATCTATTTTATATTTTGCCTTTTGTTTATCAAAAAATTTCATAATTCCTCCAACAATAGCACCATGTCCAGCACTTGGTTCTAAAACATTAAAATATGTATCATTCCTAACAGATTTTAATGTTTTTTCTATATTTGCAAATTTAAATAATTCATCTATTACATGAGGAGGAGTGAAATATTCTTGTTTTGCTTTAACTAATAATTTATTTTTAATATTTTCTTTTTCTATATTTCTTTCTTCTAAATATTTTTTCATTTTTATATTATCAACTTTATCAATATATTTTTCTATATCACTTATATCTGATTTTAAAAAATTAAATATTTTATTCATCATTTGACTTCCTGTTAATTTATTATTAATAATTTCATTAAATAATTTTTTAACTTCTGGTATATCATTTATAGAATTTTCAACTTTAGGAATATCAGATAAAGACTTTATAAATTTATCAATAACATATGTTTTTACTTTTTGTAATATAAACATATAAAAATCTATTGTAGGAGTACCTTTTACTAAATTTCTTGTTTCTTGTGCTATATATTGTTCTTTATTTTTAGCAAATTGTTTATTATTTTCTAAATATTCATGTCTTTCTTTACTTCCTTTTTTTAAAGTTTTTAAATATTCAGGATCAAAATCTTTATTATCAGTATATTTTTTCATTATTTCTATATTAAAATCATTTTCTGCTTTTTTAGATAATTTATCATTTTTAAATTTATTTAATTTTTTTTGTTTTTCTCTATCTTCCAAAATGTTATTTAATATAGATAAAAAATTTACATTTTGATTATTATTTAATTTATCTAAAATTTTTTCTTCCCAATCATAACATAAAAATAATTTATAAACATCAACAGTTTGCTCTTTAACTGGTAAATCATAATGTGATTTAAAACGAATTGCTCTTGCTACTATTTGCTCATATAATGCATCATTCCAAACTCCATCTAAAATAAAAATACCTTTTGTTCTTTTTAAATTAACTCCTTCTGCTCCTGCTTTAGTAATTATTAAAATTCTATATTTTGGTAAATTATATTCTTCTTTTGAATCATATTCATTATAACCATCTATATATTTTGATTTTTGTATTGATGATTGTTTTCCTGAAATAATTCCAAAACTAATATTATTTTTTTCCATCATTTTTTCTAATTTAACAACTCCATAATCTTGAAATGCAGTATATATAACATATTTATTATTATTATTTAAAATTTTATTCATTACATAATCAAATTTTTTAATATCTAAAGAATTTTGTCTAGAACCAGTATAAACAGGATTAGTTATTCTATTCATCAAAGCACTTATTTTACTATCATTATTTTCTACAACAAGAGGAACATATATTTCTTTTTTTTTAGGAAAATATTTATTATTAATATCTTTTTCATATTTACTAATTCTATATTTAAAATAATCATATCTCATATTATTTGATGATGCAATAGTTCCAAATGCTTCTTTATCAATAGGATATCTACCATCTGAAAATGCTAATAAATTTTCAATATCATAAGGAATATTTACAAAAGGGGTCGCTGTAAGCATTAAACATTTATGACAAGGTATTCCTCCTTTTAATAATAATTGTAATCCTCTTTTATTTTTATCAGTATATATTTGTTTATCATCTGTTTCTTTTATTGTCATTTCAGTTCTAAAATTATGTGCTTCATCAACAATTAATAATGCATTTTCTACTTTTACATTTTTATCTCTTGAAAATTTATCATAAGTATAATAATTATATCTTGTATCTCTTGGATCAATTCCAAATACTAACATACTATCAATAAAATTATATAAAACTGCAGATGGAGTGATTACAAATACTTTATTATTTGGATATAGTTGTAAATACATTTTAGCAGTTGCGACGGCTGTAAAAGTTTTACCTGTTCCAACACCATGATAAACGATTGCTCCTCTCAAATTACCAATTAAAAAACCATTTAAAAATTTTTGTTGATGTTCTTCTAATTTAATTATATCTTTTTTATCTGACAGTATATTTTGTGTTCCCTCATATGGATTTAAAAATTCATGTTTTTGTAATTTTATTATATCCTCATTTGTCAAATTTTCTAAATTATATTTTTTTTTTAAATTAATACTTTTATTCATAATATATAAATATATATTATAAAATATTATAGATTTTTAATATATTCCTTTTGCATCATTTGCGAATGAGCCATTAAATCAGCATCTTTCTTTTCTTCTTTATTGACATCTTTATATTTAGATGTTAAATAAATATGTCTTAACATAGACGTAGATATTTTTTTATCAAATATCTTATTTAATATTTTAGTAATATTATTAGTAGTTATATTTTTACCTTCCCAATCAACTAAAAAATGAGTATTAGTATTTTTATTAATTTTACCTTTAATAATTGGATGATATTTAAGATATAAATTTATAATTTCCATTAAATCTTTATTAATAGGAATGATTTGGCTTCCATAAGTCTTTTTAGTTTTATAATCATTAAAATAAAAATATTTGTCAGAATAACTAAGATAATTAATATTATCATTATTGTCTGCTTTATAAATAACATTCATGTTAGCATATTCATTGCGTCTTGGTGGAGTTAATGTATATAAAGATAATATCATTAATGCTAATAAACAATTATACTGATTTTCATTAATATTTTTATTATTTTTAAATGTATCAACAATATCCTTAATATCTTTATATTTTTTTAATATATCATCCCAAGTTTCCCAATTTTCAGTTTGTGTTTTATTGGCTTTTCCATCTTCTAAATTTTTTTTAGTTTCTTCTACTTTATTTTTCATTAATTTATAATATTTATCCCGCAATTTATCATTATCTAATAAATTTAAAATACTAACAATGATGATATAATAAGATTTAGCGGTATTTGCCGATTTATTATTCAATTTATCTTGTATTGTATCAATGTCATTTAAAAATTTAATATTATTTAATGGTTTTTTATCATTTAATAATTCTAAATTGCGTATATAAGATTTGATACTAGTATCACTTAATTTTTTTATTTTTAGTTTGCTGATTAACTCAGTTTCAAAAGTTGTACTCATATATAATAATATACTATATATATATAAAAATAAATAATTTATATTTAAATTTTTTCACAAGAATTTATAAATTCTCCAAATAATTCAATGGCTTTATTAATTCTGGCTTTTTTTGCTTCTTCTAAATTATTAAATAAACCTAGATAATGAATTAATTTATTACATGTAATAGTAGCCCTCCATTTATTTCTAATTTTAAAAATTCCTTTAAATCCATGTTTATTATCTTTTCTAATTTTACTATTCCATATATTCTCATTATTTGTAGCCCATCGTAAATTATCAACATTATTATTTAAAGGATTACCATCAATATGATCGACTAATAATTTTTTATTAGGATTATCCAAAAAATAAAGTGCAACTAATCTATGTATTTTATATTGTTTTATTTTTCCTTTATTTGATAATATAATTTTATAATATCCATTACAATTTGATATAGGTTTTAATATTTTACTATTTTTATTATTTTTAATATTACCATAATTACTAACTGAATATTTAGGATAGTCTAATATTATTTTATATTCTTCCATATTATATATAAATAATATATAAAAAAAATATAAAAAATATATAAATAATTCTATACTATTTTTATTTTATTCTTTTTCTGTTTAAAATCTAAATTCATTTTTTTCTTAATATTATTAATTTCTGATGTAGTAGATTTGTTTAATTTTTTAAACGTTTTTTCTTGTTCCTTTCGTTGTTTTAATTGTTCTTTAACCATTCTTTTTACTGCTTGTTGTTGTTGTTTTTCATGTTTTATTTTTTCTCTTTCTTGTATTTTATTTTGTTTTGCTTGTTCCTTTTCCTGTTTTAATTTTTCTTTTTGTAATTGAAAACCAATTGGTCCTCCAATACTAGAATTAGTAATATTAGGTATATAATCATTATCTTCTTCTAATGGGTCGGTTTTATGTCCTCCTACTTTTTTAATAGCAAATTCTTTGATATTATTTACTTTATTACTAACATCTAAATATTTATCATCTGATATCACTTTATTTTTTTTACCTCTAGTTTTTTTATTCATTATAAAAGCCGTTTTAGGTTGTAAAAATACATGTGGAGATGTTTTAAAAAATGTTGTTGCCCCATATCCTTTATGTTTTTGTAATTCATCAATATCTGCATCAGTTGCCCCTATATATGTATCTAATAAATAATCAGTGTTTTTATTCCAACTATTAGTAAAAAATGATAACGTTTTACATTGATTTAACATGTGAGTTGTTGATTTTCCATCATATCCGTGCAAACTAACAATAATGCTTATTCCATCTTCTCTATGGTCTTTTAATATTTTATCAACAATATAATATATTTGTTTTTTTTCAATTCCAGTCAAACTATCTATATCATCAAATATTATCAAACAAGGAGACATACTTACAAAATCATTTATATTAATAATATTACCATCTCTATCAGGTTTAATAAAATCTTCAACTGGTATTCTTTTAATAAATTTTTTATTATCAATTTTCTCATCTTTTCTTTTATTACTTATAAAAAATATAGGGTTTTTATTCCATAAATTATGGTATTCATTAGCTAAATCAGCTATAAAATAAGTTTTACCGCTTCCCTGCATTCCAAATATAGTAGCACATAAAGGACGCTCTGAAGTTTGATCGGGTATCATTTGAAAATATGCTTCTTTATCTAAATTAAAATTATCACTACTCAATACCATTTTATTATTAGTTTCTTCAGTTGATACGCATAATATTTTATTATTCATTGCTGGATCATTTTTTATTTTTGCAATTGGAGTACCTATTCCGCTAAAATTTAACATTTATATATATAATAAATATATAAAATATATAAAAAAATTAATAAGATATTTGTTTCAAAAATATAAGTCCTATTTTATTTAATATTTTTTCATTTGCTTCAATTTGTTTATTTATATTTTGTGGTTCATATCCTATAAAATTTAAATTATTATTTATCATTTCTTTTACTTTATCACTTTTAAATCTCTTTATTTTTTGTATTGCTTTTAAATTTTCAGTATTCTGATACATTAAGCCAAATTCACTATTAAATAAAGATGTTAAAGCCTTTAACTTTTCTTTATAGTATTTTTTTCCTAATGCTTCCCTAATACCAATAATGCTAAATATTCTTTTTAATGATTTAAAATAATCTTTTTCATTTAATTTATCATTTATTTCATCACTGATAATTTTTAACATATTTTCTGATTCTTGGTTTTTTTTATTAACAAAACTATATATAATACTTAGTTCTATAAATCTATCTTTAAAATATATGATAAAATCTAATTTAATATATTCTATTTGTTTATCAATATACTTATTGTTAGGTATTAATTTATATTTACCTTTTATTTTAGTTCCGTCAATATATTGTATTTTTTCCTCAATAAAATACATATTGTTATTAGTTGCTTTATCATAAATTTCCTTAATTTTATTGATTATTTGTAATAAACTATAATTATTATTAATAACTGAAAATAAATCAATATCACCAAAATATTTTATATTTTTTAATCCTGATGAACCATTAACAATAATTATATTATTATTCCATTTTAATAAATCAATATATTTTTTAATAAATCTTTTGTCTTTTTTTTGAAATATATCCATATATATATTATTTGATTTTAATTTTAAGATTACTAGATAATTTATGTTTTCTTTTACCGAATCCTAGTTGTTCTTCTTCTTCCAAATCCCAATCAGATTTTTTTATTATTTTCTTTTTATGTTTTGTTCTTCTTCTACCTTCTCCAACTTTTCCCTTATCTTTTGGTGGTCTTCCTCGTTTTTTTTGCTCTGGAACTGCTGGCTCTGGAACTGCTGGCTCTGGAACTGCTGGCTCTGGAACTGCTGGCTCTGGAACTGCTGGCTCTACTACTTCTAGAACTTTAATAGACTTATAATATTGATCAAATAGAGCCATTTTCATCATAATGTCTATCAGAATGTTTTCTCTTAATTCTATATCTTTTTCTTTTTCAAAATTATATTCCAATACTAAAAATTCGTCATATATTCCCCGTAATTCAGAATATAATAAATGATTTTCATCATTTGGATATGATTCCAAAATATTATTAACTTTATTTATAATATTTATCATTTTATTTTTATAATTTTTTATAATTTTAAGTTGTTGTGAATAAGAAACATTTGTCTTTATATTTTCAATATCTGAAATATTATAAGAAATTAATTGATAATTATTATTATCTAAATTTTGATATATTTTTTTTAATAAATTTTCATCAAAACTTTTAGAATTTTGTAATTCATAATCATTTTTAATAGATATAGTATTTAAACATATATTAACTAAGGGTAAAATTTCATTTAATTTATTTTGATATTTTTGTTTATCATTATAATTTAAATCATTATATTTAATAACATTATTTAAATATGATATCATTTTATTATATGCTTTTTCAGTTGCAATAAAATTTGTTTTTAAAAGTGTTCCCATTTCATTTTGTAATATAAGTTCTAAACTATTTTTAAATTCTGCCAACAATGAATCAAATTTAAATGCATCAGCCCCTACAATTTCATAGGATTCTCTTTTATTTGCTTTTTCTATTTTATTTACTATAAAATCAACATTACTTTTTATCATATCATATTCAGGCTTATAAAATTGTTTATTTAATTGTTGTTGTCTTAATATAAACGGATTAATCATTATATATATATATATTGGTTCAATAAATTAATTTCATCTAAGTTATTTTAATTTTATAATATATTTCTTTTTAGTTTTTCTTGTTTTTCCTCCTTTTAATCCTTTATAAACCGTTTCTCCTGCTTTAGATACTATACCTCCTACCCCCGGTATTTTAGAAGTTGCTTTTATTAATCCTTCTGTTGCATAATCCCAAAATCCTTTATTTTCTTCTTCTTCTTTTCTTAATTGTTCTTCTGCTAATCTATCTTCTTCATCAAATCTTTTCTTATAAATTGATTCATTATTTTTATTAATCATTTCATTCCATTCTCCTCTTTTTTTAGGAGTTAAATTTTTAACCATTTTCATATATGATTTACCTTCATTTGATTTTTTCCATTCTTGTTGCTCTAATTTCTTTTTTCTATTTTCATTTTGTGTTTCTAATGTATCTAAATCAGAGCGTCTGCCTCCTTTTCTTCTTCCTGTTCCAGTTTGCATTTTTAATTTTCTTTTATTTTCATTAAAAGCACTATTTACAAATGGTTTAATAATAGGATATAATATATTTTTACCAATCCATTTAGAAGCATCATTTAAAACTCCCCTTCCTAAATGTTTTGGAGAAAATTGATCTTTTGGTTTTTCTGTATTATTAGAAGTCCATTCTGTTCCTATTAAAGGATATTGTTTTAATCCACAACCAGTTCTTAATACTTCCCTTTGTTTATATGGTTTTAATATTCCCTTTCCCATTTTTTCACTTTCACATTCAATTCCAATTTCACAGGAATTACAACAAGATTGTAATTTTTTACCTTTACCTGATTTAATTATATTATCATCTGATCCATATGGTTGAATACTTTGTAAAGTTTTTTTATTATACATCATTGCTTTATCTGCTATATCCATATAATCTTTTTTCATTTTTTGTTGATAACTTATACTCGATGTTAAATGATTAATATTAGGTTGTCTAATAAACATAAATCTTACTATATATAATTATACTAAGATTAAAAAACAATTAATAAATGGCTTCATATACATTCATAGTAATTTTTAATGTACTTGTCTCGGTAGCATTCAACGACTTAATAGCAACACTAACTCCGGGGACAGTTTCCCCAACAACATAATCACCAGCACCCGTAACTCCTACATTTGCAACTGCCAAAGGACTAATAGAATATTGATTACTATATTGAAAATAAGCAGCAATTGTAGCAGCAGGAACATTTGCAGAAATACCAATAGGAGTAATACCAGCCTGATTAATTACTGTATATGTGTTAGCAGTTAAAGCACCTGTAGTAAATTGAAATACATGTTTAATTTTAAGATTTAAATCTTTGATACTCATATTATATAATTTACTTTATATAAAAATAAAATCTATATTTTAATATCTGGCTAATCTACGACCAGCACTACGACCTGCTCCACTTTCCCAATTTTCCATCGAACTATCATAAGCAAGATTTAGATGAGGTTTATGTTTACCTCCATGTTTATGATGATGTCTATGTTTATGAGTTTTGATTTTATACATATGTGATTTACCTCCATACATTCTTTCTTTTTCTTGGCTACTTTCTATAATATCCTGTTCAGGAGTATTTTTTACAGCATTTGCGACCATTTCTTGAGTAAGAACTCCAATATTATAAGTTGATGTACCATTAAGAATAGAATACATACCAGAATATAAGAAAGACACAACTGCTTCTAATGCTAAAGGTTGATTATTATTTACTGTATTTTCAAAAGATGTTACGTTATTAAATACTTGTACATTAGTGATTTGAAAATTTGTATTGACTAAAACGCCACTTGCCAAGGAGAAAGACCGCATCTCTATATCTTTTCCAAACTCAAGAACTACATATGAACCTACAGTAGAAACAAGAATACCAGTTTGACCGTAAGAACATTGAGAAAAACCATTATAACATTTCCAACTAGATTTATAATTTTCACGATTAAAATCATATGTTTGTGTCATATCATTTGTGGCTTCTAATCCAGATGCAGAACCTAAAGTTAGAGAAAATGATTGAATTGGACAATAACAATCTGCATCCTGTGATTTAACTGTTGCTCTTTGCTTTCTGATACTCAAATAGAGAGCATCAGGCACTATATTTATCTGTAAACTTTGAATTCCTGAAAGAGCAGTTGTAGGCATATTTTTAGGTTGAACATATAATAAATTATTAGTAGGATTAACTATAGAATTTGCATAAGATAATGTCTGATTAATTGGAAAAATAAATGAATTAAATTCGTAATATGGTAAAACATTAAGAGGAGATATTGGAATCATATCTTCATGTAATTCATATTGATTAAATAATATATTATTATTAGTAATTGTAATAGGAGTGACAGTAATATTCCAAGGATTAGCAGATGCCCACACTTTATTCCATAAACCACTACCAAAATTTAAATCAAGTTTGATAGTATTTAATCCCTTCATAGCCTTTTCAACTGCTTTACCAACACAAAGGGGACTATTAAGAATAGGATATGTTGCACTTAGTTGAATATATACTGTCTGGACTTGATTGGCTCCAGTAGATGGAACAGGAGAAACAAGAGGAGCAGCCAATAATCCCCCGGGATTAGGATTAGGAGCAGTAGTTGAAATTAATACAGGAAATGCACCGTTAGGACAATCTTTTCTACCATCAAAATTAGAATAAGAAGAAAGAGGGGAATTTATAGCACCAATACTATCTTGATAAGAACGCCAATAACTATCTTGCATAGATGGACATTTATCATATCCTCTTAAACTTTCTTCACAAGAACGCAATATACTAGGAAAATCATTATAGAAATTAACGCTTTTAGCATTATTACACAAATCCAATACAGAAGTTTGAAGCGCCCAATAGAGGGCATATGCTCTAAAAGCATCAGTTAAACCATATTGTAAAGGCATTTTACCTATAGGTACTCCTGAAAATTGAAGGGCAACAACTAAATCACATTGATAATACATTTTATTTGAAATTAATGTTGATTGATTACCTACATTATAAGTAAAATTCACAGTAGAGGTACTAACATTACTTTGTGATGCTTGCTGTTGTGTGAGAATTTGTGCTGCTCCTCTTTCGATACTATAAGTTATACTACTATCTAATTCAATTTTGTTATCTCTAACAAGAACTGTTTTAAATTCTTTAGACATTTAAATTATATAAATATTGATTAGATAATAATATTTATACTTTTATATTAAAAATCAGTTATAATACTTTTATATTATACTCCAAGTTCTTTGGCTCTAAATAATAATTTTATACTACTAGATGCTCCACTATCAATATATAAAGGAAATACATTACCTGATTTATTACTTTTCCAATAAAAAGATAAATCTAATGTATCTATAGCACCTGCTGCCGTCATATCTAATAATCTATATACTTGTGGCGTATATTGTACGCTTCCCCCTGTTCTATATTCATTTCCTAAATCTAATGTCACTTGAAAATCAGTTACCATATATATATCTAAATTAGATGATAAAGCAGTCATACTTTCTACCCCTGCATCATTTGCAATTATTGGGGGAGTTTGTAAAGATTTAGTAATAGGTATAGCGGAAGTAGTACAAATTAAACTATCAAAAGGTGTCCATAATCCAGCAACACTATATTCATTAAACATAACTATATAATTTACATTACTAGTATTTAATAAATTTGAATTATTATTATTTTTTATAATAAATGTATTAGAAATTCCATAAGGTTGATTATATCCATATTCTATAGTTTGGAAACTATTCATTAAATAATATAATTGACTATTCATACTTAATAAAATCGGATTTGATAGGCTCACTTGGTCATATTGTAATATGTCCGCATTTAATTGCATAAGTCCAGATGTTGAATCCATTTCAAAATATATATTAGGAGATGAACCAATAAGAGAACCTCCCGCAGTTTCAACAGCAGATTTTAAACCATTCCAACAATTAACTAAAGCAGTATTTAACATATCTACAAATGCTTGAAAACTATTCAAATAATAATATTCATTATCAAGAGTATATAAACTAAAAGGGGGAACTGGTGGTGATACCATCATATTTTCAGGAACAAAAATAACATATTGTTGATAAGATATAGTATTACCACTTACTTTATAACTCATAGTTAAACTATATGTTAATAAATTAGGATCTGTATTATTTACGATTTGTACATCTGGTATCATTAAAGGAATTTCAATTGTAGATAAATTAAATCTAACAATAGTCATATAATATTTAGATGGATCACGTAAATATGAACTTAATCTTTTTTCTTGAAAATAACATTGAAGAGGACTAGAACTATTATTTTTAATAAAAGCATCATAATAAATGTGGCTACCACTTCCAGAAAAAGAACCATTTTGACTTGATAAATTCATAATTTATATTATATTATTAATTAAGATAATAAAAACAATCATTTTAATAATAATAAATAAATATATAAAATATAAAAAAAATATATAGATTATATATATAAATGAGTGATTATAGTTTTATAGAAATTATAGACAAAATGAGAGAAGAAGCAAAAGAAATTAAAGTAAAAGGCAGTAATGATATTATTTTTGATAATCCACAATACAAAATTGTTAAACATAATATTAATTTAGAATTTGATGAAGATAATGAAGGAAACACAATATTATTAATAAAACAATCAAGAAGAGCAAAAGAGATAGAACATATAATTTATAATCTTGATATGGTTGTAGATGTTGTAAAAAGAAAAACATTAAACTATTTACAAAAAAGAGAAAGAAAAGCAGATGAAACAATTAAATTTATTTGGACTAATGCTTTAAATGATTTTATAAAAAATACAGTTGAAGATAAAAAAGAAGATAGTTATTTACAAGTTTTAATCGGTAATCAAAGATTAACAATATATGATTTTTATGAATTACCAAAGAATACTAAGACTTAGATTATTTGCTGAATATGGATTTGATTTATCATAATTCATTGCTTCATGGGATTTATGAAATACATTTCTTTTCATATTAGAATATCCTTTTTCTTTAATTCCTCTATCTTCCAATATATACCAAATAATATAATCATTGTTAATAGATGAACCAAAATTAATTAGTTTGTTGTCATCATTTCTAATTGATAGTTTTTTATTTTTAGTATTACTAAATTGTAAAGTTTTATAATTTAGATTATATTTTTTTGCTCTATCATAGGCAATTGCTAAATATAAATAAGGATTAATATCTAATTTAGTTAATCTTTTAATAAAAGACATTATATATATTGATATAGATAAAAATTAAATCTTGATTAAGTGGGCAAAAAAATATAAATTATATATTTTTTATATATAATTGTTAAAATATACATTTATATATAGATTATATATAAAAATTGTTAAAATATATAACTAAAATATACATTTATATATAGATTATATATAAAATATCTAAAATATAGGGTATATATAGCATAAAAAATATTTTTTATGCTATATATTAGTTAAAAAACATACAATTTATATATATATTCATATATTTTTTATATTTTTAATGAATAATATATAAAAAATATATAGTTTATATATTTTCGCCCCCTTAATCAAGATAAATTTATTAATATTTAGTTTGAAATATAATATATTATTCATATATATATAATGTCTTTAAGAACAACTTTATTAATTAACAATTTATCATTTCAAGTAAATCAATTACAGAAGCAGGTTAATGAATTAGTTTTATCTGGCCCTGTTCAAAATCCAGTTCAAGCTAATATTGATGTCAATGGATATGAATTAAATAATGTTGGAACTATAATTTGTAATGATATTCAATTGAATGAGGGAGAAATTACTGGAGTAGGTAATATAATATCTGGAGGAAATCTTACTTGTGCTGATATCGGATGTCAGAATATAGATGCAAATGGATATAATATTACTTGTAATACTTTAAATTATACTACATTAAATCCACAACCTACATTTGATTTATCAGGAGGCGGAAATTTAGAATTGAATAACTTAATTGTAGATGAGTATTTAAATTTAAATAATACTACTACTGGTGATTATTCATCTCAATTACATTTTAATATGCCTAATAGTAAAAGTGTTCAAATGGTTGGAGGAGGTAGCACTTTTAATATGGATGTTTATAATAGTTCAGGTCATCAATCAAGATTTTTAACTTATAATGTTTCTAATGATATTTTAAATATTGGTTGTAATAATAATACATTAAACCCAATTCCATTAATAACATTACAAAATGTTAATGAAAGTAGTATTAGTTTATATTCAAATTCTATATCTGTTGGTGATTCGACAGGGCAACCAATAATATCAACTTATGGAACATCACAAAGTACTTCATATACTGGATATATTTTTGATAGTATATTTAATCCTGTTAATTATAGAGTTAATGTCGGTATAATTAGAAATGGTCAATTTAGTACTGTTAATTTAACTACTGCACCTTATCAATCATATATATTATATTTTACTCTTCCAGAATATAGACAAACTATCACAACATTAGAATTAAATTTATCTACTTTACAAATGAGCGTAAATAATTTAGGACAATCATCATTAACTTTTAATTTATATATATCTGATAAAATGAATAGTTCTTTTAATGCTGGAAATCAAAATTTATATACTTGGAATGCTGGAACATCTGGAAATTCTAATTTAAATTTAACCAATATGTATTTTAGATATATTATTCCTACTACAATGACAGGTAATTCTATATATTTAAATATTAGTGGAGGAAATAGCGGAGATTATCAATTTAGTAATTTAGTTATAAGTGGTTTTTTAACTGCGTCGTGTGAAAGAATATGTTCTCAATTAGTAGGATATAATAATTCATAATTTTATATAAACTAAATATATAAAATGATTGATGCAGGTATAATTTATTTATCTACAAGTTTAGGAACTGGTTTATTAGTTTTATTTGGTCTTTGTGTTAGATATAGTTTTTATAGTAAATGTATTAGGGTAAAATGTTGTTGTATAGAATTAGAACGAGATGTTAATGATGAATATAGAGGTAATCCAGAAAAACAATTTAAAGATAATGAAAATAAAAATAATGATACTATTATTAATATTTAGGTTATATTTTATTTATTATGCTACATTTGTATAAGCAAATTTAGATACATTTATAGTTCCTATTATTGCATATGCTGAAGCATTAATGACAGAATTTGTTGATATATTATTACCATAAAATACTAAACTTTCATTTGTTAAACCTGTATTATTTACCGCATAACCACTTGTAGGAACTCCTAATAAACTAAAGAAATTATTAAATATTGATACTACTAAATTTGAATTTTGAGGAGCAGATATTAAGATACCACAACACGCTCCATTTTGAGGAGAATAATTTGTTTTACCAATGCTATTACTATATATAAAAGCACATTGACCAATAGAAAAAGGAGTTGTAAATCCTTGAGTTTTACCAATAAAAAATATAGCATTTGGGATACGACTTGAACTATCAGAAATAAAAACATTTTGGGCTATTGCTTCTGATATAATATTTTGAGTATATATAACATTACCATTACCAACATTATCAATATAATTATTAGTTAAATATAAACCACAATTTGTAGTATTTCCAATAAAAGAAATTAAAGGAGTTGTTGATGATGTATCTGAATTAATCATAAAACAATTTGTAATATAAATTCTATAATCATTTAATGGGGACATGTTTAATATAGTATCAGTTCCATATAAATAAACATTAGATAAACTTAATGTATATTTTCTATTACTTTGAGTATCAGTTATTTGTCCACTTATTAATAAATTAGAAAAACCGACATTATTTTCAAATAATCCAACAGAAGAAGATGGAAGATTTAAAGTGATTGTTCCTACAATAACACAATTATTATTATTTGCTGGATATGTATTACAACCTCCATTAATTAAAACATTACTAGTAATTGTGAAACTTTCATTATAATTTCCAAATGCTAAATATAATACATTATTATAAGTTGGATTTAATTGAGTTAATGTATATGTAATAGTTTTATATGGATTACCTGCTGAACCATCTCCAGTAGTATTATTTCCATTTGGTGCAACATACCAATTATAAGAATATTTAAGTCCAACTGTTCCAGATTGTCCAGTGTCTCCTTTTTGTCCTGTTGCCCCTGTTGGACCTGTTGAACCTGTTGGACCTGTTGAACCTGTTGGACCTATTGGACCTATATCACCAGTATATCCAGTATAACCTATTGGACCTATTGAACCTGTTGGACCTGTTGGACCTGTTAGACCTATTGAACCTGTTGGACCTGTTGAACCTGTTGAACCTGTTGGACCTGTTGAACCTGTTGGACCTATTGGACCTATATCACCAGTATATCCAGTATAACCTATTGGACCTATTGAACCTGTTGGACCTGTTGGACCTGTTGAACCTGTTGGACCTGTTGGACCTGTTGAACCTGTTGAACCTGTTGGACCTATATCACCAGTATATCCAGTATAACCTATTGGACCTATTGAACCTGTTGGACCTGTTGGACCTGTTGAACCTGTTGAACCTGTTGGACCTGTTGGACCTGTTGAACCTGTTGAACCTGTTGGACCTGTTGGACCTGTTGAACCTGTTGGACCTGTTGAACCTGTTGAACCTGTTGGACCTGTTGAACCAACTGTAGGACAATTTATGATATCAAAACCATTCATATTTAAAATATTATTGATACTTAGATATCCATTATTATCAACTATTTGAGATACACTATTAGAACCATTTATTAATTGTAATTGTGTAAATCCATTTATTTCTGCTCCTGTTTCTGAGTAAATATTTCCTTGTCCCTGATCTGCAACAAAAAATAATCCTCCATTATTTGGATAAGATGCATATATACCACCTTGAGAAGTTATATTTCCTACTGTATTTATACTATCATTTACTTGTAATGCATTTAATGTAATATTACCTGAACCATCAGAATATAAAGTATTATTATCAGATGAAAATGTTCCCGTATTGCTTATATTTGTTGAATTTAAATTATTAACATTTAATAAATTATTATTGGTAAAATCTGTATTGTTATTAATTTGTAATGTAGATAATGCTGAAATGTTTTGAACATCTATTATATCTCCAGATGATATTGTTGATGCTGTGATTCTATTAATACCTACTATATTGCTGTTATTAAGATTGAGATTTCCATTGACACTAATATTTTTTGTTCCATGAATATTTGTAATTCCTGATATATTATTAATATTATTTATATTATAATTACTCATATCTAAATCACTTGTAGCAGTTCCTACCCAACTTGAAGGAGGTATAGGAGGATTTAAAGATGTATATGTTATTTCTTGTGCATTAATATTTTGTGCTGTTAAATTTCCTTCTCCATCTGTTGAAAATAAACCATTATCACTGTTAATAATTCCTGATAATTGTATTGAACCTGAAACATTAAGATTTGTAGAAACTGAAACATTGTCAGTTGATGATGATGATAAACTATTACCATTCATATCAATACCTTGACCTGAAGCACATAAATAATTTGTTCCTGCTCCTGTAGATTGTAAGGTTTCGGCTTGTAAATTTTGAACTTCTCCAAATAAATTATTTACTTCTTGACTTAACCATGAATTATCTATTGTATTAGTTCCATTTGAATATAAATTTGATAAATTATTACTCATATATAAAAGAACAATATATATTTTTTTTATAATATTATTTATATGTCAAGAAGAAATATAAATTATAAAAGGGGTTCTGGTTTATTTGATACAATTACTAATTTTTTTAGTCCTGCTGAATCATTTAATAATGTATCTAAAAAGACTTTAAAAACTTATGGAGATTTACCAATTATCAATATTGAAATTAAAAGATGTCCTATACAAAGTTTTATTGAACCTGTATTAAATTTAATTTCATTAGGAGAATGGCAAAAGGCAAAAGGGGAAAGTATTGATAAATTATTTCATTTACAAATGTTTTGTACTGTTGTATTACCTAATCAACAACAAAAAATTATTACAGTTGAAAAAAATGAAGTCATCAATATTACTGATAAACATAATAATATTACTAGTTGTGATTATTTTTTAATCCCTATTAGTCGTCCTTTTACATTAAATGATATGTTAAGTAAAGCCGAAAAGAATGTGGGGAAATCTACATTTTTTAGATATGACGGATTAAAAAATAATTGTTTTATGTTTGTAAAATATTTATTAGAAGCAAAAGGACTTTATGGAACTAGAGAAAAAGATTTTTTATTTACTGATTTAACTGGATTAGTAGATAGACTTAATAAAAAAGCCCCTCATTTAAATAGTATTATGAATTTAGTCACAAATATTGCAGGAACTTTTAATAAGTTATCAGGAGGCAAACATAAAGAAATTATTAAACATTATCATAATTTAGGATATAAATTACATGATGTAGTTATTAATAAAGATGTGCCTTTTGAAATAGCAGTCAAAGAAGCCCATAAAATTATTAAAGGTAATAAACATTATTATAGAGAGACCAAAAATACTTATAGATTTAGAAATATAGCAAAAGAGAAATTTAAACCAAATACATTTAGAAGTAAGAAAATTAATAAACATATTACTCTTATTTTTGGTCAATTAAAAAATATATAATAAATATATATGGAATATAATGATGCCTTAAAATTAGCAAAATATATAAAACAAAATATAAAAGGTTTATATATTGTTGGTAGTTTAGCCCGAAAAGAAAAAATAATTAATGATATAGATTTTGTTTCTTTAATTCATCCTTATTTAATATTAAATAAATTGTCTTTAATTTTTCCTAATATTAATATACTTTCTAAAGGTAGTAAATATATATCAGTATCAATACCTAAAAGAATTAAAATTGATGTTTGGTTTGCTAATAATAAAGATGAATTAAAAGTAATGAAAGTATTACGAACAATTGATAAATCTCATAATATAGGATATAGAAAATTAGCAAAAAGTCAAGGTATGAAATTAACTGATAAATATTTACAATATGGAGACAAAATTATATATTTTAAATCAGAAAAAGAACTAAAAAATATATTAGATAATAATTTAATTATTGATAGTTGTGATAAAAAATGTTATAATAAAAATTATATATAAAAAAATATATAAGTTATATATATATGAATATCCACAATGTAGATATAGAATTTAATGAAGGAAAACCACATAAACTAAAATATAATAATAAAACTTATATTCTTATAAAATATTATGAAAATACGAGATATCCTAATTTATCAAATTTATCAGAATTACCAGATAAATTTATAGCATTTCTGATAATTTTTGTTTTAGAGTTTGTGCTTTATGATGTTTTTTTAAAGCATGGCGTTTATGTGTTTCCATTTTTTTATGAAGTCCTTTTCCTTCTTTCATATGTTGTTTAACTTCTCTTTCTAGTTTTTTGATAGCATTCTTAATTTTGAGTTTTCTTGCTCCAGCAGAACGACCACCTGCACTTCTTCCTTCTCCTAAAGCCATTCTGTGATGTCTATGTCGGTGTCTCATTGATCCTCCGTCCATTTAATAATATATAATATAGTTCAGATAATAAATTTATATATTTATATTATATGAATACAGTCGGAGGTAAAATTTATAAATCCATGAGTGATAAAGATATATTAAATTATCTACCAAATGCACAAATTATAAGTTATTCAGATTTAAAAAAATATAAATCTATATCAGAATTATTGCCTAAAAATAATACTTTTTTTATTCTTTTATATATTGATGAAAAAAGCCAACATACTGAAAGTGGGCATTGGTGTTTAGTTATGAGATATGACAGTAAAATTGTATATTTTGATAGTTTCGGACATTCTCCTGATGAACCATTATTAAAGTGGTTAAATTGTAAAGAAAGAACTAAATTTAATGAAGGATATTTGTATTTATCTAAATTATTGAATAACTCTAATATTTCAGTTTTTTGGAATACTTACGATTATCAAAATAAAACAAATGAAGATGTTTCAACTTGTGGAAGATGGGCAACTGCTCGGGCTTTAAAAATGTTAGATGGTATGGATGATGAAGAATTTAATAAATATATATTGTCATTAAAGAAAAAATATAAATTAAGTTATGATGCTTTAATATGTCATTTAATTCCTTAATATCTATCATAATTAAAATTATAGATATTGTTGTGTTAGAAATAAAATAAACAGCCTCAGAGAAAATCATTATAAAATATACCACGTGGATAATGATTATACTGTTTGCCGTACTCCTAACAATATAGTATTAGAAAATAAATTTTTAAATTATTTTATTACTACTTTTTTATGAAAATTTTTCGTAAATTAGTCGTAATTTAAATTCTATTATATCTTTTTAATTCTGATATAATTATTGCTTTTTCTTGTTTTTGGGCTTGTGGTTTGCTTATGCACTTTTTAGAGAAGCATGATAAAGGATTAGACTTTAAACATAATTTAAAACAGTTTGGGCGGATTTCCCTGATTATATAAGGCATTGTATATATTAAGATGATAAATAAAATATTTTAATAAATAATTTAGATTATATATCATATATATTTTAATATTATTATTATAAATTTATGGTCTATGGAGGCTTTTAAAAGAGATTTAAAAGAATTAAAAAGTATCCATTTTTAAGTTTATGGTCTTTTTAGTTCTATTTTAATATAATATTAATATATTATTTTAAGATGTAGTGGAGGATATGGAGGATATGGAGGGTTTTTAAGAAAAGTTTTAGAAAAAAAAAAATTTTAATTTTCAAATTTTATATAAGTTTTCTTAAAAAACCCTCCATATCCTCCACAGACCAAAAAAAATATATACTTTTATTAAATATTAAGTTCATATATCTTCTTAATTGATATTTTTGAGTATTTTTAATCTCTTAATAAAAGCCTCCATTAATAAATTATTTATTGTAATAAACAATATAATCTAATATAACTATTTAAGATGATAGTTAATAAAATTAATATCACTAATTAGAAGATGTATAATCTATTTTATTAATAAATATTAATAAATTTATGGTCTATGGAGGCTTTTAAAAGAGATTTAAAAGAATTAAAAAGTATCCATTTTTAAGTTTATGGTCTTTTA
>Ga0208872_1000669_pt1 | contig 23635 bp, 24 predicted proteins | sample CryBogCBH12Aug08_FD_185508 | JGI IMG/M metagenome (GOLD analysis project Ga0208872, IMG submission 185508) | Freshwater microbial communities from Crystal Bog, Wisconsin, USA - CBH12Aug08 (SPAdes) | ecosystem: Environmental > Aquatic > Freshwater > Lake | place: Crystal Bog, Wisconsin, USA...
CGACGAAGACGGAGTCACCCTGCGTCATTTTGAACTCGATCCATCAGTCGACTACCAACGACTAGAGCGAGATATCGTCTGAGGGTTCGTTTGTCCCAGAAAAACTGCGACATCACAAAGCTCCCAGAGCAGGACTCGAACCTGCAACCTAGCGGTTAACAGCCGCTTGCTCTGCCAATTGAGCTATCTGGGAATGACCCCGAGGGCTCCTTGAATCTAGCAGCCCCGCGAAGAGACCTACTGCGCGCGCAGCCACGCGACCATCTGGTCCGCGTGTTCGCTGGACTCCACCAAGCGACGCCATTTGGCGACTCGTTTGGCCATGGCCTGCTTCGAGATGCCATTGGCGCGTCCCAATTCTTCGAGCGACATCACGCGTCCCGTCCACATCCAAAAGTCAGTGAAGTCATCGCCGAGGACGTCCTTGAGCCCGTCGATGATCCATTCCGCTTCCGGCCATGGCGCGGTGTCGTCGGTGGCGTGAGATTCGTGCTCGACCTCCGAGGTGCCGACGGCGATGTCGAGTGACATGCGCATGATGCGCGCCGCCTGCACCCGTGACACGCTGAGAGCTTTCGCCACCTCCGCCGTGGTCACTGGTCGATGATGGATCTGATTTTCAAAGCGACGAAGCTTGATCACGAGCCGAAGGTCGGACTCGGGATACGGCACTCGGTGCGAAATCGCGGCGAAGACCATTTTGGAGATCCAGTAATTGGCGTACGTGGCGAACCGGGCCCCCTGGTCGGGTTCAAACCGACGAAGGGCGGTCACGAGTCCCTCCAAGCCCGCCGCTTCGAGTTCATCCTGGTCGAATGGGAAACCCAGATCCGTGACGCGCTTTTTCACCAGCGCACACGTTCCGGCGAGGAGTTCCTCTTCGGCGGCGCGTCCCTCGCGCACCGTCCGCCGTAGAGCGTGGCGCTCCTTCGTTGAGCGCGTCGCGTCCTCGGATAACTGGCGAGCGGCGTCGCGACCGCGTGCGATCGCCTCGTGGACTCGGTCTTCTTCTTCCTTACTGAGCGGAGCGCGAATCGGAATGATCCCGATCGCGCCACGGCGGTGTCGCGGCTCAGCCATCGGTGAAGTCTTCTCGACTCACCAGCCACGCGCGCAGCTCTGCTTCGGCGGACGCCGCGTCCGATCCGTCCAGTTCGGCGAGTCGTAGTTTCACGTCACGAATGACCGAGATCGCCGAGGCCGGGGTCACCAGTCCGGCACGAAGATCGCGATCGATGTTCTTCAGTTCTTCTCCCACCGAAGCACGTAAGAGTTGGGCGACGACTTCGGACACTTCTTTGTCGCCGGCCGCCGTGTCACTGTCATCGCTGACGGAGACTTGGCGAATTAATTGCGCCGCGGCGCGCTCTTCGCGACGCTCGAGCGCGTCGACGGCGTCGGCCACCAACGCCCCGCTGGCGAGGGCCTCAAAGGCGGCCCGTTGCGTCTCGTCAATGAAGTACGCCGCTTCGAAACGGTCGGCAACGCTGTCGGGTTGGTGTATCAGGAGTGACAACGCGGCGAGGCCCGGACGGGGCGACGACGTGAGATCAAAGGGCACGGGCTCCTCGTTCGTTCGCTCCTCCGCTGGCGTGATCGGAGCGTCGTTGCGGGGACCGCGTCGAATGGCGGAGTCCAGCATCGGTCGCAGCCTTTCGACGTCGACGCGGCAGCGATCGGCCACTTGCTGAAGATACTGATCGCGCACGAGTTCGACCGGATGCTCCGCGACGACGTCAAGGGCCAATTCCGCAGCGCGGGCCCGCCCTTCAGCCGACGACAAATTCGCGGACATGAGGACCCGATCCAGACGGAACTGGAGAAAGGGCATTGCCTTCGCCACGGCCTCACGAAGTGCCTCGGGATCCTTCTGTGCGAGTTCACCCGGATCCATACCTTTAGGAAGTTGTACGACCGCGACATCAACTTCGTGCTTACGTTCCCATTGGTACACCGAGGCCGCCGCACTCTGTCCCGCCGCGTCGGCGTCGTAGGCGAGCACGATCCGACGGGCAAAGTTCTTCATGGTGCGAAAGTGATCCTCCGACAACGCGGTGCCACACGTCGCCACCGCCCGCGGAAGTCCCGCCTGAAAGAAACCAATGACGTCGGTGTACCCCTCGCAGACAAGGATCTCGCCGCTCTTGATGATGTCGTCCTTCGCGACGTTTAACGCGTAGAGGGTGCGACGCTTGGAATAGATCGCGGTTTCGGGCGAGTTCTTGTATTTCGGTTCCACGCGTCCGTCGGTGCGAGGCGGATCCTCCGGGGAGGGCGGCAGGATCCGACCACCGAGAGCGATGGGCTTGCCCGACGTGTCAAAAATTGGAAACACGACGCGCGCGCGCAAAGCGTCCTGACGGCGACCGCGAGAGTTCTCAAAGCCGAGACCAGTGCCCGTGAGGACGTGCACCGGCAACTTGAGAGACGTCGCGAGAGCGTCCCAGGCGTCCGGTGCCCATCCGAGTTTGAATTGTCGCACCGTCTCGCCGTCGATACCGCGAGCCCGAAGGTACTGACGAGCTCGACCGGCATCCGGGGACGTCAACAGCCGCTCGTGATACCAGTCCACGGCCCGCGCCATGGCGTCCATGAGTTCGAGGCGCTCTTTGCGTTTCGGACCCGAACCTTCTTCTTCGTGGAGTTGAATACCCGCCTTGTCCGCCAAGAATTGCACGGCGTCACGAAAATCGAGGTGTTGTATTTCCCGGACAAACTTGATCGCGTCCCCGCTGGCGCGACAACCGAAGCAGTAGTACACGCCCTGTTCGGCATTCACGGAAAATGACGGCGTCTTTTCGCCGTGAAACGGGCACAGTCCCGTCCAGCGACGTCCCGCACGCTTTAAGGCGACGTGTTCGGAGATCACCGCCACAATGTCGGTCGCCGCCCGGACCTGAGCAATTTCTCCGTCGGCGAAAGCCATGGGGGCAGGGTACCTTCTCGTCACCGCACCGCGTTCGTGTCGAAGGTCATTCATTAGGATGCCCCCCATGACTGACTTCGCTGTCCAGTGCGACAATTTGGTACGTACCTTCCGTGAAGGTCAGGTGCGGGCGCTCGACGGCGTCTCCTTGAACGTGCCCTCCGGGCAAGTTTTCGGCCTTCTCGGACCCAACGGTTCGGGCAAGACCACCATGGTCCGCATCTTGTCCACGATTTTGAAGCCGGAGAGCGGAACCGCCATGGTCATGGGCCACGACGTCGTCCGCCATCCGGATCGCGTGCGACGCCTCATTGGTCTCGCGGGTCAGTACGCCACGGTCGACGAAAGTCTGACGGGCTTTGAGAACCTTCGCATGATCGGGAAGCTGAATCACATGGAATCCTCCGTGGTTGTTCGGCGTTCTCGTGAACTCCTCGAACAGTTCGGTCTCAGTGACGCCGCCAGCCGTCCGACCAAGACCTATTCGGGCGGTATGCGCCGTCGCCTCGACCTGGCCGCAGCCCTCGTCGCCCAACCGCCGCTTCTGTTTCTCGACGAGCCGACGACCGGACTCGACCCTCAAAGTCGCCAGGACCTGTGGGGTGTGATCGAGAACCTCGTCGAGGGCGGAACGACGGTGTTGCTGACCACGCAGTACTTGGAAGAAGCCGACCGTTTGGCGAAGCAACTCGTGGTGCTCGACCACGGCAAGACGATCGCCGAAGGCACACCCGCCGAGCTCAAGGCGCAGCTGGGAACGACTGTCCTCGCGCTCACCTTTAATTCACAAGACGACGCGACACGAGGACTTGAACTGGTAAAGGACCTCTCCAACGTGCCGCCCATTGTGGACGGCACCATCATCGAGCTCACCGTCAACAGCGGACCGGCCGTGGCCGCCGACGCGTTGCGACGTATTGACGCCGCCAACCTGCCGCTCGCGGGCCTTGCCCTTCGCGAGCCCAGCCTGGACGACGTCTTCTTGACTCTGACAGGACACAAGGCCGAAGACGCCACCGAAGCCCCGACCGACGACACCAAGCGAAAGGCCCGCGCGTGAGCACCGACAATCTCGCCACCTCATCCACTCCCGTCACGAGCCTCGCCGACCACGGCGGCAACAGCATTCGATGGGCGATTAGCGACACGATGACCATCGCGCAGCGCAACATCCTCGCGATCGTGCGCATTCCGACCTCTCTCGTCTTCGCGTTGCTCCAGCCCGTGATGTTCGTCCTCTTGTTTCGTTACGTCTTCGGTGGTGCCATTCACCCACCGGGCGGTATTCCCTATGTCGACTTCCTGATTCCGGGCATTCTCGTGCAGACGACCATTTTCGGTGCCGTTGGTACCGCCATTGGTCTCGCTGAGGACCTGCAGCGGGGACTCATTGAGCGTTTCCGCGCGCTGCCGATGGCCCGCATGGCGGTGCTTGGTGGCCGTACCGTGGCGGACTTCCTCCGCAACATTCTGGTGTTGATCGTGATCACCGTGGTCGGCATCGCCGTGGGCTTTCGCCCCAGTGGCGGCGTTCTCCCCTACGTGGCGGCCAGTTTGATCATGTTGTTGTTCGCGTACAGCTTGAGTTGGGGCTTCGCGTACATCGGCTTGAAGGCACCGAACTCGGAGACCGCCCAGGCCATGACGTTCCCGTTGATTTTTCCTCTGACGTTTGCATCCAGCATTTTCGTGCCCGTGGAGACCATGCCCGGGTGGCTGCAGGCCTTTGCCAAGAATCAGCCCGTCTCGCAGACGGCCGACGCCGTGCGTGGTCTCATGACCGGACAGCCCATCGGCAACTCCGCGTGGGTGTCCATTGCCTGGAGTATTGCGGCCCTCGCCATCCTCGCCCCTCTGGCGACTCGGGCGTACCGACGCGTCATCTAACTCGTGCCACGTTCCCTGGTACCGGTTCTCACGGCCGCCCAACTACAAGAAGTACTCGCCAACGCCTTTCCCGGTGCCGAGGTACCTCGTGTTGATGAGGTCACCGCCACCGGATGTCGTGTCCGGTTGATGGGCCACGAACGACACGGTCGACCGGGTGGCACCGTGTCGGGTCCGGCGATGATGACCTTGGCGGACACCGCGGCGTGGATGGCGATCTTGTCGCGCATCGGCCCCGTCGTCCTCGCGGTGACGACGAGTTTGCACATTGACTTTCTTCGTAAGCCGTCGCTGGGCAACGTCGTCGCCGACGCGGAATTGCTGAAGTTGGGTTCGCGCCTCGCCGTGGTGAACGTGCGTCTTTATTCGGAAGATGCGCCCGACGTCGTCGCCGCCGCTCAGGTCACGTACTCCCTGCCGCCCTCCTGATCAGGCGGGCGTCGTTCGGTTCCAGATCTCGTGGAGGAGATCGTCGATCTTGACGCGAGACTGCTCGGTGGTGTCGCGATCACGAATCGTCACCGCCCGATCCTCTAGAGAATCAAAGTCAACCGTGATACACAGTGGCGTGCCGACTTCATCTTGTCGGCGGTAGCGCTTACCAATGGACTGGGTCACGTCGTAGTCGACCATGAAGTGCGGCTGCAGCTTCGCGAGAACTTCGCGACTCACGGCTTCGAGCTCCGGCTTCTTCGACAAGGGCAACACGGCGATCTGGTACGGCGCCAAGTTCCAGTGCAGACGCAGCACCGTGCGGACGTCACCTTCAACTTCGTCCTCGTGATAGGCGGCGAGCAAGAACGCCATCATGGCCCGCGTGGCACCCGCCGCGGGTTCGATGACCCACGGGGTGTAGCGCTCGTTGGTGCCCTGATCGAAGTATTCCAGCTTCACGCCCGACGCGGCTGTGTGTGCGCTGAGGTCGTAATCGCCGCGGTTGGCAATACCTTCGAGCTCGTCGAAGCCCCACGGGAAGAGGTACTCGACGTCGGTCGTGCCCTTGGAATAGTGCGAGAGGTCCGCGGCGTCGTGCTCGAGGAGTCGCAATTGGTCCTTCGGAATGCCGTGGTCGATGTACCACTGGTAGCGCTGTTCAATCCAGTAGCGGTACCACGTCTCGGCGTCCGCCGGCGGTACGAAGTATTCCATCTCCATCTGCTCGAACTCGCGCGTACGGAAGACGTAGTTACCGGGCGTGATCTCGTTCCGGAAGGACTTACCGACCTGGGCAATGCCGAAGGGCGGCTTCTTTCGCGACGTGGACAAGACATTCGAGAAATTGGTGAACATGCCCTGGGCCGTCTCCGGACGTAAGTACGCGGTCGCGCCCTCATCGGCCACCGGGCCTGCTTGGGTCTTGAACATCAGGTTGAAAGCTCGCGCCTCGGTGAGTTCCGTAGAACCACACTTCGGGCACACGCCGTCGATCTTGTCCTCGCGCCACCGCTCGTGGCAGCTCTTACAGTCAACGAGCGGGTCAGTAAACGTATCCAGGTGACCTGACGCCGCCCAGATGGCCGGTGGCGACAGAATGGCGGCGTCAATGCCCACCACGTCGTCGCGCATCTGGACCATGGACTTCCACCACGCGTTCTTTACGTTGCGTAGCAATAAGACACCGAGCGGACCGTAGTCGTAGGTAGAGCGGAATCCTCCGTAGATCTCCGCGGAGGGAAAAATGAAGCCACGTCGCTTGCACAGCGAGGTGACTTTCTCCAGCAGGGTGTTCTCGGAACTGTCACTCATGCATCAAGGCTACCGGACGAGGTTTCCTCGTCCGCAGTGCGCAGGCGCACGATCACCTGGTTGGCGAGCAGGCGACCAGGTGTATTGAGCGTGACCCGACCATCGCGCACGTCGACGAGGTGGGCGATTTCGGTCAGCGAGTCAAAGGCCTCCAAGGGAACCCCGACGCGCGTGCGCAGCGCGAGGGAGTCCCTCTCAAAGTCTCGCGTGGCGGCGTCGAGCGACTCTTCGCCACCGCGCGGGGAACGACCGTCGGTGAGAAGAGCGACGTACCGATCAGGCGTGCGAACGTTCCAAAACCGCACACCATCGAGATGCGAGTGGGCGGCCGACCCAAATCCGCGGTAGTCACCCTGATTCCAGTACAGATGATTGTGCCGACATTCGTGGCCCGGCTTCGCCCAGTTCGAGATCTCCTCCCAGACGTAGCCGGCGCCCTCGAGCAGGGTGGCAACGAGCTCGTACGCGTCAGCCGTGGCGTCCTCATCGGGGTGACGCTGCGGGTCCTGTCCGAGTGGCGTTCCCGCCTCCGCCGTCAGCGCGTACACCGATAGGTGTGGTGGTGGCGTGGGTAGTTGCAGCAGATCATTGATGGTTGCCGCCACGTCGGCGAGCGATTCCGCCCTCGAGCCAATGATGAGGTCCATATTCCACGTGGCGTAGCCCGCCTCGGTGACCGCCCGAGCAACGTCTTCGTGTGCGCCAGTCCCGTGACGTCGCCCGAGATCGGCGAGGACGGCGGGTTGCGTGGACTGCACGCCGAAGCTCATGCGGTTGACCCCGCCACGTCGGTAGGCCACGAGCCTGTCGACGGTTGCGTCTTCGGGATTGCACTCGACGGTCACCTCTGCGTCGGTGATTCGAGGAATGGCGTCGAGAATCTGCACGAGGTCCTCGGCGGGCAGTCGCGACGGCGTGCCGCCACCGAAAAACACGGACGTCGCCGGTGGCATTCCTTCGCGCACGGCGAGACGAATCTCTTCAATTACCGCGTCGACGTACGTGGTCATCAGGTCGTCACGATCGTCGTAGGTGGCAAACGCGCAGTAGTCGCAGCGCCGCGCACAGAAGGGCACGTGCACGTAGACCCCAAAGTCCGACGTCATGAGGCCTCTCTCGCAGCCGCGAAGCGTGCGAGGGCCTCGCGCCGCTCGGTGTCGAGATCGATCATCGCCGTCGCGTACCCGGGAGCCGCCAAGAGACCCGTGCCACCCGACGGCGACCAACACGCGGGCGGCGCCACGTCACGGAGTTCTTCGACGTATCGACGCACGTACGTGCCGTCGGGATCAAAGCGCTCCGCCTGTCGGGTGGGATTAAAGATTCGGTGAAACGGTGCGGCATCCGTGCCGGTGCCCGCCGCCCACTGCCAGCCGTGTTGATTGGACGCCACGTCCCCGTCGGCGAGGTGCCACATGAACCACTTCGCACCCCAACGCCAATCGAGGTGGAGGTGCTTGACGAGGAAGGACGCGGCGACCATGCGTACACGATTGTGCATCCAGCCTTCGCGCGCCAACTGGCGCATACCGGCGTCCACGAGCGGAAATCCTGTCTCCCCTCGCGCCCAGCACGCAAAGCGTTCTACCGCTGCGTCATCCCGATCAACGGCCAAGCGACGCAAACCCGGCTGGAGTTCGTCGCGCACCGACTGAGGTTGGTGCCACAGGACATCGGCGTAGAACTCGCGCCACCCCAACTCTGATCGCAACACAGTGGCACCAGTGGAATTGCCCGCGCAGGCGGCGAGAACGTGACGGGGGTGGATTGCACCGACCTTGAGATACGGACTGAGTCGGCTGGTCTCGTCACGTCCCGGGAGATTTCGGATCTCGTCGTACGCGTCAACGCGCCCGGCGAAGTCCGCGACGAGTTGTCGTGCGTGAGTTTCTCCCGCGAGTGGTGGTGAGGGCGCGACCGGCGTGGGCAGATCACCGAAGTACCACGGCCGCTTCGTCGACGCTCCGGACAATAGGACACTCGTTCCCTCGCTCGGCAGCGACACCCAGTCGACGCTGTCCGCTAGCTCGCTCGTCTCTTCGGACAACTCGTTTTCCCACCGTCGGCGGAACGCCGTAAAGACCTTGAGCGGTCGTCCCGCGTCGCCGACCACCGTGCCGGGAGCGACGAGGTAGGGGGAATCAATGAGACGCAGCTCAATGTTGTCTGCAGCGAGAGAGTCGCGCACCGCTGCGTCGCGCTCTCGCCCGTAGGGAGCAAAGTCGCGCGTCGCGACGACGACCCGAGCGCCGATCTCTCGCGCTGCTTCTCGTACAACCGCCGCCGGTGACCCCGATCGGACTGTGAGGGTGCCGCCAAGATCACTGTTGAGCGCATCGAGGGAGCGACGAAGAAAATCAATTCGCGTTGGTCCCGCCGGTGCCGTCAGTCGTTGATCGACGACGAAGAGGGGAAGAACTCGTCCTCGACCTTCGTCGACCGCAGCGTGAAGCGCCTGATGATCACGAAGTCGTAGGTCGCGGCGAAACCAAAAAACTGCGGGAGCGGGCACGGGATTCCTCGAAACGTAACTCGCGGCACCCTACCGGTCGCCTAGGCAATGGGCGTCGCCCGGCCCACTTTCAGCCGTCGACCGAAGTGTCGTTCAATGGCCTCGCCCGCGAGGGCCGTCACTTCGGCCGCTCCCGCGGGGTGTTCGTCACGCAGCACGCCTGCGAGGTCTCCCCCCAAAATCCTGCGCATTAATTGCAGTCCGTCCGCCGACAGGGGTCGGCCGCTGCGACAGTTGCCGCACAAAGCACCCCCGACTTCGGCATCAAAGGAAACCAGCGGTCCATCGGATCCGCAATTGACGCACTCGTCCACCTGCGGCTCGGAACCGTCGTGGGCCAATAACTTGAAAAAGAAGGCCGGGGGCACGAGTTCAGGGAAGAACTCGGGTGTATCGAGCGTGCTCAGGGCTCGCGTCAACATCGTAAAAATGCCGTCGTCGGCCACGTCGTCGAGGGGAATCGCGTCGACCACCTCGACGAGCGCGAGTCCCGCCGTGATGCGGTCGTAGTCTGCGTGCAGCGTGCTGTAGCGCTCGACGTGATGGACCTGTCGCACGATGTGCAGATCACCGCGACCCTTTAGCAAATACACCTCGGCGTGCGCCAAGGGCGTGAGGCCACCACCGATCTTGCTGGTGGGTTTACGCACACCCTTCGCAATCGCGCGCACCTTGCCGTGGTCGCGAGTCCAGAACACAACTACTCGATCCGCTTCACCCGATCGGTACGAGCGCAGGACGACCGCCTCGTCGCGTAGTTCGTTCACTCGCCGTCGTCGTCGGGTCGTTGACGAAACTTCTGAGCTCGCCCGGGGATGCCCATGTAGGACTGCAAGAGGTTTCCTCCCGCGACGAGTACCACGAGCACGGTGGCCACGACGAGAATCGGCATCAGCGCCGATGCGCCCGCTGCCACCAGGGCCCACAGACCGATGTAGATCAACACACCCACCACAACCGTCACGCGAGTGACCATCATGATTCGAGGCCCCCGAAGCGACGTTCGCGGCGCTGGTATTCCTCAATGGCGGCGTAGAGGTGCTCGCGGCGAAAATCCGGCCACAACACGTCGTCGAAGACCAACTCCGAGTACGCAATTTCCCAGAGGAGATAATTCGAAATACGGTGCTCACCGGACGGCCGCAAGACGAGATCGGGGTCGGGAATTTCGGGGTGGTAGAGACGCTGCGCGATGGCCTTTTCCGTCACCTTGTTCGCGGGCACGCCATCTTCGATGAGACGCTTGACCGCGTCGACGATTTCGGCCCGGCCACCGTAGTTAAAGGCCATGTTGAAAATCATCTTCTTGTTGCGACGTGTCAACTCTTCGGCCTCGCGCATGTTGGACAACACACGTCGAGGCACTCGCCAATCACGCCGACCCGAAAAGACAATCCGAACTCCGTCCTCATTGAGTTCGTGCATGCGCCGCTTCAGCAGCGACTCGTTGAAGTTCATCAAGAAGCGAACTTCGTCGACCGGACGAACCCAGTTTTCGGTGGAAAAGGCGTAGCAGGTCAAGACCTCCACACCCAGGGCCAGCGCGCCGTAGGCCGTGTCGACGAGCGCCTCTTCACCGGCCGCGTGACCCTCGGTGCGCTTGAGTCCTTGACGTTGCGCCCAGCGTCCATTGCCGTCCATCACGAGCGCGACGTGTCGCGGGATTTTCTTCCTATCGATAGTGGACGGGATCGGCGTGGGCCGAGGATCAGGCACGACACAAAACTACCGGTCGCGGGGTCCCTTCTCGGGCGTCCGCGACCTCTAACCTCGCTGACGTGCGTTCCTTCGACCCCGACATCGACGATCCCTACGTCGAACCGGGCGAAGAGGCGGTTATCCACGTCGACGACGATCTCATTGAGATCGACGAAGACGCCGCCCTGGCCCTGTTAGCGAAGGTCACCGCCGCCTTACCTGAAGGTGGTGAAGCCCGCGAAGGACAGCAAATGATGGTGCGCGCCATCGCCGCGGGTCTTTCGCGTCGACGTCACGTCGTGATCGAGGCCGGCACGGGTGTCGGAAAATCCCTCGGCTACCTGGTGCCCCTCGCGCAACTCAAACGTCGCGTCATTGTCGCAACAGCCACGAAGAATCTGCAGGACCAGCTCGCCACCAAAGACGCTCCCCTTGTCGCCGCACAGGCCCACGGCCTTCGGGTCGCGGTCCTCAAAGGTCGATCGAACTACCTGTGTCGACTCCGCGTCCGCGAAGTCGGTGGCGACGGCCAGATGACATTTGAAGACGGCGACGAGGTGCCCAAAGGCGTCGCCAGTCAGATGCGCCGCGTTCTCGAATGGGCGAAGGACACCGCAACCGGCGAGCGAGACGAGCTGAGTTTCGAAGTGGACGCCCGAGCGTGGCGTCAATTGTCCGTCACTCCCCAAGAGTGTCTCGGACGGATTCAGTGTCCCCTGGGTTCCACGTGTTTCGCCGAGGCGGCCAAGGATGCCGCGGCATCGAGCGACATCGTGATCGTGAACTCGCACCTCTACGCGTCGCACCTCGCCGCCGGCAGCACGATCCTGCCCGATCACGATGTCGTGGTGTTCGATGAGGCCCACGAGATTCTCGACATCTTCGCGACGCTGCTCGGGACATCTCTCAACGCGACGCGCTTTCGCGCGGTGGCTACTTTGGCGCGTGGCGTGCTCGGCAGCGCGGGAGCGGACATCACGACGGAGGTCGCGGCATTCGCCGACCGCTTCGCCATAGCTCTCGAAGAGCAAGTGGCGCGGGGCGAGACCACCGGACTGGGCGAGGAGGCCACCGCACTGCGCAGCGAAGGTTCTCGCCTGATGACGACATTGACCGACTTGCTGCGCGGGAAGTCCGACGGCGAGCCCGCCGACGAACATCGCCGTTTGCGCGCCCTTGGTCCCGCGGTTCACTTGGGTAACGATCTCACTCGTCTCGCGGACGTTTCCGACGACGAACTCCTGTGGCTCACCAAGCGCGAGCGAGAAGTCGATCTGGAACTCTCGCTCGTCGACGTGGGCCCCCGTCTGCGGCAGGAATTATGGCCGGCGGTCACGGCCGTGCTGACGAGCGCAACGATTCCTGAGAATCTGGTCCGCGATCTAGGACTTGACGGCTGGGCTGACGAACTACGGGTGCCGAGCCCATTTGACTACCAGAACAATTCGCTCCTCTACGTGCCCGACCACCTCCCCGATCGCAAGAGTGACGCCGCCGAGGCCGCGATAGCCGACGAACTCGTCGACCTTATTGGCGCGGCCGGGGGGCGAACACTCGCCCTCTTTACCAACCGCACGGTCATGAAACGGGTCGCCGAAATGGTCGAAGCGCGCGTCGCGACGCCCATCCTGGTGCAGGACACCCTCTCGCGGCAGCGCCTCATCACGCTCTTTCGCGAAGAAGCGGCGGCGAGTCTCTTTGCGGTGACGTCGTACTGGCAGGGAGTCGATGTTCCGGGCAATTCGCTCGCCCTCGTGACGATCGACCGATTGCCCTTCGCTCGACCCGATGATCCGTTAAGTCAGGCCCGGCGTGATCGGGCGGGTGACCGCGCTTTCTACGAAGTGGACGTTCCTCGCGCCTCGATGCTGCTGGCGCAGGGCGTGGGTCGCCTCATTCGATCGACGACCGACCAGGGAGTCGTCGCGGTGCTCGACACTCGACTCGCCACCGCGAGCTACCGCTCCATGATGCTCAAGCGACTGCCCCCGATGAAGCGCACCCGCACAAAATCTGAGGTGATCGACTTTCTGCGTCACCTCGACGCCAGCCACCCCTCGAGCTAGAAGTAATTCTCGCCGAGTTCGTCGCTCCACGCCGGAGCACGCACCTCGCCTCGTGGTCCACTCCAGCGAAAGACGGGCTTGATGTCGAGGACCGGCGTACCGTCGAGCGCGTCGAGACCCCGAACGACGAGAGACCGCTCTCCCACCGACACCACCTGCGCGACTGATACCAGCAGCCGGTTGGGGCGATCCTTGTTGCGCTGCGCGAAAATGCCAACCTCGGGCCAGGCGGGATTTCCTCGCGGGCGGCGTTGCCACGGATCAGGCGGAACGTCGCGGGCACGGTCCGCCAGCATGATGATCTCGACGTGCGAGAACGTCGTCAATCCATCGATGGACCCGTCGGGCACCTCAGGTGCGAGTTCGATCGTGCAATCGACGTCACCCCATTCATCGTCGACCATCTCGGCGCGCGATGAGCGCACCGTGGCGATGGCCCGGAGGGCGAAAACGCTCAATACCCCAACCGATCGAGAATGTCTTCGCGCTTCTGCCACCCCGGCTCGACGCGGACGCGCAGTTCGAGAAACACCCCTTCGGGTAGTTGGCGGCGAGCGGCGATGCCCACGTCCTTCAAGAGGGCGCCGCCCTTACCAATGACCATGCCCTTTTGGGATTCTCGTTCCACCAAGATTTCCACCGTGATGTGCGGCCATTCGTACTCGGCGACTCGACAGTGGATGGAGTGCGGCAGCTCTTCTCGCGTCTTGCGAACGAGTTGCTCGCGCACGAGTTCGGCGATGTAGAGATTCTCCGGCACGTCGGACACTTCGTCCTCGTCAAAGAGATAGTGACCCTCGGGCATCGAGGCGCGCACGGCTTCGACCAATTCCGGCACCCCGTCACCGGTCTTCGCCGAGACGGGAAAGTACTCGAGGCGCGGCAGCACCGCCTCCAAGCCCACGTCGTTGGCCAAGATCTCTGTTTCGGTGACGACCGCCATTAACTGGGCCGCCGTGGCCGCCCGCGAGGTGCGGTCGACTTTGTTGACCACCACAATCGGTCGCGGACCGCCGTCGCGGCGGCAACCCTGCAGCAGGGTCGTGAGCACCATCTTGTCGCCGGGACCAATGGCCGCGCCGGCGTCGATCATCGCAATGATGACGTCCACGCCATCGGTGGCGGCGCGGGCATTGTCATTCAGTCGGCTACCGAGTGATGTCTTCGGACGATGCAGACCCGGCGTGTCGACAAAGACGATCTGCACATCGTCCTCGGTGAGAATGCCCCTGATCAGTTGACGTGTCGTGTTGGGCGTCGACGACGTGATCGTGACTTTCTCCCCGATGATGTTGTTGATCAGCGTGGACTTGCCCACATTGGGACGACCAATAATGGCGCACAGCCCGGCTCGCGTCACGCGTTCTCCCTGTTCGATTCGACTTCGACTTCTTCCACACGGCGACCATCAACGCGACGCACCGTGAAGCGGTAGCGATCACTCACAAACGACGCGCCGACCTCAGGGACTCCGCCCGCCAGGTCCATGATGAGCCCACCCACGGTGTCCCAGCCACCCTTCGGGAGATCCAGACCGTATTCTTCGTCGGCGTCGTCAATGTTGAGGCGACCACTGATCACCATGGCGCCGTCGTGTTCCAGTTCCGAGGAGACACCTTCGGACTCTTCCGGATCTGATTCGTCGGCGATTTCGCCGACCAGTTCCTCGAGCACGTCTTCGAGAGAGATCAATCCCGCCGTGCCGCCGTATTCGTCGACCACGACGAATAGGTGACTCTTGCGGCGCTTGAACTCGCCGATGAGTGTGGCGACCTTCTTCGTCTCGGGGACGAAATACGCCGCCAGGGCGTGGTCCCCCACCGGCTCCTCACCACGCCCTTCGCGAATCAGATTCGCGAGGTAGCGCAGGTTCACGATACCGAGCACGTCGTCGACCGACTCGCCGAGAACTGGCAGGCGGGATCGACCCGACTCCACCGCACGCTCGAAGGCCACCTGGACCGTCTCGTCGTGCTCAACGTCGATCATGTCGGTGCGGGGCACCATGATCTCGCGGACAATCGTGTCGCCAAACTCAATGACCGAGTGGATGAAATTCCGTTCTTCCACTTCAATCGCCTGGTCACCCACGGCCACGTCCGCCATGGCAAGAATCTCGGATTCGGTCACTCTTTGTGAGGTGTCCGACACGCCCAAAGGACGCAGCACCGCCTGGGCAATAGACAGAAGAATTGTGGACAACCACTTGATGGGCCAGAACTTGAGGAGTCCTTCCACGACCGGGGCGGTCACCATGGCCGAGCGGTCCGCGTAGGCGACCGCGTAATTCTTGGGAATGGCCTCAAAGACCACGAAGATCACGACGACTTCGAACACGGTGGCCAGCACGAGGCCGGCCGCCCCGAACAGGCGACCCGCGAGAACACCGACGAGAGTTGCCGAGACCAACTGACAGATCAAGACGAGCAGCAAGAGAGGGTTTAAGAATTTCTCGGGCGCCTCGACGAGTCGCACCAGGGACCCGGCACCGCGGTGACCTTCTTCGCGTAGCGACGACGCCCGCGTGCGCGACATGCGAACGAGCGAGGTTTCGGCCATGGCGAGAAAACCCGAAAACATGAGGAGCACAAAGACCGTCAGGAGCAGCCACGTATCGCTCTGTTGCCACGTGAGCGCGATCACTGCTCGACCTTTCGGTAATGCCGCTCGAGCAATTCTTGTTCGCGAGCTTCCATCCTCTCGGCTTCGGCGTCGATCATGTGGTCCCACCCGAGTAGGTGCAGGACGCCATGGACGACCAAGAGAGCCACTTCGTCGTCGTACGAACACTCGTGATCCACGGCATTGCGCGCCGCAACCGTCGGACAAATCACAATGTCACCCACGAGTTGGGGAATCTCCGGCTCGGGCGGGTCGCCGGGTCCACTGGTCCCGGCGTCGGGCACGCGGCCCGTCGGCAGCGGATCATCGTCGATCGGGAAACTGAGCACGTCGGTTGGTCCGGTCTTACCCATGAACTGCTCGTTGAGCTCCGCCATCGTGTCTTCGTCAACAAAGAGCAGCGAGACTTCCGCGAGAGCGCGCACGCCCTCATCCACGAGCGCACCGCGAGCGAGTTCCACCCATCGCGCGAGGTCCACGGGTTGCGCGGACTGTTCGTCGGCGGCGTAAATATCGATCGTCACTGGCCCTGCTGATCGTAGGCGGACACGATGTCAGCGACGATGCGGTGTCGCACCACGTCGCGTGAGGACATATGGATGAAGGCGATGCCGTCGATGCCGGTCAAGATTTTTTCGATATTGGCGAGTCCGCTGCGGCCCCCGCCGAGGTCGACCTGGGTGACGTCACCGGTCACCACGCACTTCGAGCCAAAGCCAATGCGCGTGAGGAACATCTTCATCTGCTCGGGCGTGGTGTTCTGTGCTTCGTCCAGGATGATGAACGAATCATTGAGCGTGCGGCCTCGCATGAAGGCGAGTGGCGCGACCTCAATGGTTCCCTTTTCAATGAGGCGTTGCGCGCCGTCAGGCCCCACCATGTCGTAGAGGGCGTCATAGAGCGGTCGCAGATACGGGTCCACCTTGGCCATGAGGTCACCGGGCAGGAAGCCGAGTCGCTCCCCCGCCTCGACGGCGGGACGGGTGAGAACAATGCGATTGACCTGCCGGCGCTGGAGAGCCTGTACGGCGGCCGCGACGGCGAGGTAGGACTTTCCGGTACCCGCGGGACCAATACCGAAGGTAATGATGTTGTTCTCAATGGCGTCGGTGTAGCGCTTCTGTCCCGCTGTCGACGGTCGAACGGACTTGCCCTTTGGTCCCCGGACGACTTCGTGACGCAACACCTCGCTCGGACGGAGATCGTCGCGCACCATGTCGATCGTGCGCTGCATCTTGGTCGTGTCCAGGCTTTGACCAGCCTCGAGGACGAGGACGAGTTCGTCAAAGAGACGAAGCACCAAGGTGGCGTCGGGACCCGTGACGGCAATTTGGTTGCCTTGCACGCGAATTCGGGTATTCGGAAACGCCTTTTCGATCTCGCGAAGGTGCTCGTCGCGATGGCCGAGCAGCCCCGCCATCAAGTGAGTGTTCGGAACATACGTAGTGACCTGGAGATCGTCCGACGCGGAATCGATGGTCATCCGAGGTGGCCCGCCAGGCGTTGACCGCCGAGGACGTGAAGGTGAAGATGCGGCACGGACATCCATGCGTCGGGACCAACGTTCATGATCAGACGGTAGCCACTCTCACGAATGCCACTGGCGTCCGCGACCTCTTGGGCCAACAGGATCATGTCCCCCATCACCGACGCCTGGTCACCGGAGAGGTGATCGGCGCTCTCGACGTGGATCTTGGGCACCACCAGAACGTGGACCGGAGCGTGAGGATTGATATCGGTGAAGGCGTAGGCGGTGTCACTCTCGGCGACACGGTTCGACGGAATATCTCCGGCAATGATCTGACAAAAGATGCACTCACTCATAACGCCCTCATCATTACCGAACTTCCGGTCCCGCCGTGTGACGGCTCCAGCCGGGTCCCGCCGCCACCAGCAACGTGGCCGCGGCAATGGCGGCGGTATCGGCCCGCAAGACCTGTTCGCCGAGACCAATCAGGGTCCGGTCCGTCCCCCACTCACCCGGTGCCCATCCGCCTTCGGGTCCCACCGCGATGGCGCGAACATTGTCGAGCGACCCCGTTCCGCCAAATTCGGCCACGGCGACGTCGCCCGGAACAGCGGCTACCTCGATCGGATCGTCAATCTCGAGGTCCCAGGTGCGCCGACATTGGCCGACCGCTTCGGCGGCGAGACGACGCCATCGGTTGAGAATCTTGTCCCTCGCTTCGCCCTTGAACTTGACGGCGAGATGGTGCGCGCACAGCGGCACCACGCGAGTGATACCGAGCTCCGTGGCTTTGACGACCACCACTTCCGAGCGATCGCCCTTGAGCGGCGCGAGATACAACACGCGCTCGGGCATGGGTGGATCGACAAGGGCGTCGGACGCGAGAGTGATCCCAGAGTCCGCCACGGTCGCAAAGGAGTACTCGCCGTGACCGTTCGTGAGCACAATCTCTTCGCCCGATCGAGCGCGCAGGACACGGCGCAGGTGATGTTCGTCGTCACCGCGCAGTTCGGGTCGCCGCACGTCGTCGACACGTAATTGCGTCAGCGCGCTGACACGCCGATCGAAGTGGTCGCGACTCAACGCTTCGAGCGCAGACGTGAGAACAAACCGTGCGCCGGCTCCTTCACGGTCTCACCCCGGTGCGCCGCGAACTCACGCAAGAGCCGTTCGGACTCCTCGTCGAGCTCGCTCGGCACACTGACTTTGAGATGCACGTAGAGGTCGCCGCGCCCTCGACCTCGTAAGTGGTGAACGCCCTCGTGACGAATCACCATGACGGTGCCGGTCTCGGTGCCGGGGTCGACTTCCAACTCGTGGGTGTCACGCAGGGTGGGCACCGTGATGGTGGCACCGAGCGCCGCTTGGGCGAACGTGATCTCGGCTTCGTGGTGCAGATCATCGCCGTGACGTTCAAAACGATCGTCGTCGGCGACCCGAAGGTGCACGTACAAGGTGCCGTTGGGCCCTCCTCGGGGGCCCGCGGGACCACGATCAATAAGACGCATCGTGGAACCGTTTTCGATACCGGCGGGAATCTCGACGGTGAGAGTGCGTTGTTCTTGCTGGCGTCCGTCACCACGACACGTGCCGCACGGAGTCGCGATCACTTCGCCCATCCCCCGACAGACGGGACAGGGTGTGGCGGTCACCATTTGTCCGAGAATCGAATTCCGCACGCGACGGACTTGACCGGATCCAGAACACTCGTCGCAGCGGGTGGCCGACGTGCCGGCGGCGGCACCTGATCCGGCGCAGTCGGTACAGGCCACCAACAAATTGACCGAGACGTCGCGGGTCACTCCGAACGCGGCGTCATCAAAACTCAGGTCGACGACCACTTCGGCGTCGGGACCCGGCTGCGGTCCCGCTCGGCGTGCGCCCCCGCCCCCGGACATGCCACCAAAGAAGAGGTCGAAGATGTCCTGTACCGATCCGGGCTGGAAGCCACCCGCGAAACCATCCTCCGAACCAAAGCGGTCGTAGTTGGCTCGACGATCGGGGTCCGAGAGAATCTCGTAGGCCTGGGACACTTCCTTGAAGCGCGCTTCGGCCGCGGGGTCATCGGGGTTCGCGTCCGGGTGCAGTTCTCGCGCCAGTTTGCGATACGCGCGCTTGAGGTCGTCCGTGCTCGCGTTGCGATCAACGCCCAAGAGTTCGTACAGATCGGTACTAGCCACGTCGTTTCTCCTCGCCGCCGAAGCGATGTGCCAATTCCTCCGAAACCGCTTGCGCCGTGGCCAGCGCTTCGGGGTAGTTCATTCTCGTCGGTCCGAGTAGCCCGACCGCACCGGCGGGAACACCATCAATGGACACGGGGGCTACGACCACCGCGCACGCCGACAATGATTCGAATCCGAGTTCCGACCCGATGGACACGGTGAGACCCTTATCCATGATGTCGCGCAACAATGACACGACCACGAGTTCTTGTTCCAAGATGCCGAGCACGCTGCGAACGGTGTCGACGGTTTCAAAGGCGTCCGCCACTCGAGACGAACCGCCGATGAAGACCTGGTCACCATCGATGGTCGGCGTCTGTTCGAAGATCGCGGCGGTGCTGCGACGAATGAGTTCCGCCACCGCCCCTTCGCGCGACGGCAATTCGACACGCTGATCGAGCGAAGCGCCCACGAGAAGGGCGTTGAGCTGCGAAGAGGCGTCAGCGACGTCGATCACCGACACCTCAAGATCAAGTTCCAAGGTGCGCTTTTCCACCGCCCCGTCGGAGAGAACGGCGACCACCAATGCTCTCGTCGGACCCAGGTCGACGATCTGGGCCGAGCGGATCGTCGCGTGCGTGTGACTCGGTCCCACGACGACCGACGTGTACTGCGTGAGCGAACTCAAGAGCGTCGAGGTCTGCTCAAGGACGTCTTCAATCTCACCGTGCACGGAGTTAAAGAAATCGCGGACGGTGACCTGCTGGGCTTCACCCAGGGTGCCCTGACGCAGGTGATCCACGAAGTAGCGATATCCGCGGTCGGTCGGAATGCGTCCGGCGGAGGTGTGCGGTTGGGACAAGAAACCCTCGCGTTCGAGGGCGACCATTTCACTGCGCACCGTGGCTGGCGACACGCCCACCGCTTGACTGGCGGCGACCGAGGAGGAACCGACCGGCTGGGCGGTATCGATGTGCTCGGTGACGACGGCGTCCAGGATGGCGGCCTTGCGGGCGTCGAGTTCCTGCGCCGGATCCTGTTTTTCAGAACGTCGGGCCATGAGACTCCTTATTGGCACTCGATTCTACCGAGTGCCAACGCGCGTCGGGCGACCGCCCTAACCTGCGGGCGTGGATTTCATTACCGCCCCCAGTCGCCCGGTCCTCCCCCGCCACGGTGATGAACGTACCCAGCTGACGGCGTGGCTCGACTACTACCGCGCCACCTTGCTGCTCAAGTGCGACGGATTGCGTCTCGAGCAATTAACCATGCGCCCGATCGCGTCGTCGGCGCTGACTCTGCTCGGACTCCTGCGCCACATGGCCGCCGTCGAGCAGTACTGGTTTGAGGACATTCTCGAAGGTCGCGACGTTCAGTGGTACATCGAGGACGACGACGACCCGGACGCCGATTTCAATGATCTTTCGGGTCTCTCGCTGGAGGAGGTCGCGAACATCTTTGATGGAGCGTGTGCCACGTCGCGCGACATTGTCGCCCGACGCTCACTCGACGCACTGGCGACCCGCGACAACGCCGCGTGGGGTGGCGAAAAAGTCGACACCCGCTGGGTCATGATCCACATGATCGAGGAATACGCCCGTCACCTGGGACACGCCGACTTCTTGCGCGAGCTGATCGACGGCGCGACCGGGTACTAGAGAGCGGGTTGTTCAGTCCTCGAGTTTGAGGGCGGCCACGAAGGCTTCCTGAGGGACTTCCACGCGACCAATGTTCTTCATGCGCTTCTTGCCCTCCTTCTGCTTTTCGAGCAACTTGCGCTTGCGGGTGATGTCACCGCCGTAACACTTCGCGAGAACATCCTTGCGGCGAGCCTTCACGGTTTCGCGAGAGATGATGCGTCCGCCGACGGCGGCCTGAATGGGGACGTCGAACATCTGACGAGGAATGAGTTCCTTGAGTCGCTCAGCCATCTTGCGTCCGTAGAGGTCCGCGTTGGACTTGTGCACGATCGTGGAAAAGGCGTCGACAGGTTCGTGGTTAATCAGCAGATCCACGCGCACGAGCTGGCTTGTCTGGTATCCGCTCTGTTCGTAGTCGAGTGACGCGTAACCCTTCGTGCGGCTCTTGAGGGCGTCAAAGAAGTCGATGACCACTTCCGCGAGTGGAATCACGTAGCGCAACTCCACTCGTTCGGTCGAGAGATAATCCATCTTCTTCATCTCGGCGCGGCGACTCTGACACAAGTCCATGACCGCACCGAGATATTCACTCGGCGTGAGAATCGAGATGTCGAGCATCGGTTCATCAATGTGGTCCAACCGACTGGGTTCGGGAAGCTCCGTCGGGTTATCGACGTTCACTTCCGTGCCGTCGGTCAAGAAGGCGCGGTAGACGACGGACGGGGCCGTGGCGATGAGGGACAGATTGAACTCGCGCTCGAGTCGCTCACGAACGATCTCCATGTGCAACAGGCCCAAGAATCCGCAGCGGAAGCCGAAACCGAGCGCGGTGGAACTCTCGGGCTCGAACGTGATGGAGGCGTCATTCAATTTCATCTTGTCGAGCGCGTCACGCAGATCGGGTAGTTCGTCGCCGTCAATGGGAAAGATGCCGCAGAAGATCATGGGCTTCGGGTCGCGGTAGCCCGACAATGCCTCGCCAGCCGGGCGCTGCGATTCCGTCACGGTCTCACCACTGCGGGCGGAGGCCACTTCCTTGATGCCCGCGATGAGGTAGCCCACTTCGCCGGGTCCTAGTTGCTTCGTCGGGACGGGCACGGGTGTGCGCACACCGATTTCTTCGATCTCGTGATTAGCGGCGGCCTGCATCATGCGAATCTTCGTGTTCGCCTTGAGGGTGCCCTCCATTACGCGGATGGACGAAATGACACCGCGATACTGGTCGTAGTTCGAGTCGAAAATCAGCGCTCGTAGTGGTGCGTCCGGATCGCCCGTCGGTGCCGGAATCCTTTGAATGACCGCGCGCAGCAACTCGGCCACGCCTTCGCCGGTCTTCGCCGAAATCGACAAAATCTCATTGGCCGGGAGCCCGAGGACACGCTCGAGTTCGTCCTTGCAGCGCTCGGGGTCGGCCGCGGGCAGGTCAATCTTGTTGAGAACCGCCACGATCTCGAGATCATTTTCGAGTGCCTGGTAGCAATTGGCCAACGTCTGGGCCTGAATGCCCTGACTCGCGTCGACGAGGAGAACAGCACCTTCGCACGCCGCGAGAGACCGCGACACTTCGTACCCGAAGTCGACGTGCCCGGGCGTGTCGATCAATTGGAGAATGTGGTCTTCGAAATGCACGCGGACGTTTTGCGCCTTGATCGTGATGCCGCGTTCGCGCTCAATGTCCATGGAATCGAGGTACTGGGCGCGCATGAGGCGCGGATCAACAGCGCCGGTAATCTCCAGGATCCGGTCCGACAGCGTCGACTTTCCGTGGTCCACGTGGGCAATAATCGAGAAATTACGGATTCTCGACGGGTCGAGAGGGTTCGGTACGGTAGCCACGGTCCGACAAGGCTACCCGTCCCTCCGGCGCCGCGGACGCGCGACTTTCCCGGGCCGGGGCTGTCCTGCTAGCATTGACAAGCCCGCCGGACCCTTCGGCGCCAGACAACGAGGTTTCTTTCGTGGCCAACATCAAGAGCCAGATCAAGCGGAACAAGCAGAACGAGAAGGCGCGCGCCCGTAACAAGGCCGTCAAGTCCGAACTGCGTACCCGCACGAAGAGCGCGGTCTCCTCGGTCGGCACTGACAACGAAGAAGCGGCCCTCCGTCTCGCCATCAAGCGCATCGACATGGCTGCGGCCAAGGGCGTCATTCACAAGAACCAGGCCGCCAACCGCAAGAGCGGCCTGACTCGTCGCATCAACAAGCTCAAGGCCAACGCGTAGTCCCACGCTCCGGTTCGCACGCCCCGACTACTTGCTGGTTCGGGCACGCGTCGCCTGTTACCGGTGTCACCGTTCACTTTGCTCGCGTGACGCCACGACGTCATCGACGGGGACGTCGTCCCTAACTCCTCCGAGCCGCCTCGCTCATTTTGGCTAGGCGGGCCACCAGGACCTCAACGACCGTGAGATCCGTCTTGTCAATCGCGTCCTCGCCCTGGCCGCCGTAGCTCGCCCCTCCCTTGAGGTCGAGGTCAGCGCGAGCAATGAGGTCCACCGCGTAGGCAATGCGGTCGCCACCGAGCACCCGTGCGGCGCGCACCAACTTTTGCGCGGGATACGAGTGTCCCCCGATGATCTCCGCTGCCTCTTCCCCGGTGCTGGCTCCCGAACCCTCGAGGCGTGCCATGCGCAAGTAGTGGCGCTGGAGGATATTGATGATCTGCACGCCGACCCGTTCGCGGGAATCGAGCATGCGGCGGGCGATCGTGATCGCGGCGGCAACATGGCCCTGGTCAATCTCTTCGGTGAGATCCCATTCGGGGACATTGCCCGCGTCGCCGAGGTAGGGCTCGACGTGGGCGAAGGAGAGCAGCGCGGACCCGTAGATCGCGTGCAGGGTGCGACCGAGTGAATCAACACGCGCCACGTCGTCACCCACTCGGTCGGTGATCTTGGCCGCCACGCCC
>Ga0208872_1000670_pt1 | contig 23578 bp, 42 predicted proteins | sample CryBogCBH12Aug08_FD_185508 | JGI IMG/M metagenome (GOLD analysis project Ga0208872, IMG submission 185508) | Freshwater microbial communities from Crystal Bog, Wisconsin, USA - CBH12Aug08 (SPAdes) | ecosystem: Environmental > Aquatic > Freshwater > Lake | place: Crystal Bog, Wisconsin, USA...
AATTGTCGGCGTCATCAGGCTTTACAAAAGTAACTTGAATACCAGCTAACAGCGGTGCGCCATCAGCACCAGTAATTTCAGTCTTAGTCTGCTCACGATACTTTTTAGGGAATCGTGCAGCCATTGAGCGTGACCACAAAGAAGCGTTCAGTTTCGGGCCTTCTTTGGTTTCTACCATGTATGAATATGCTTGATTTTCCCACCAAGCCTGTTCAAAACTCTTAGCATCTTCCAAGGCTTGCGAAAACTCGGGAAAACGATCACGCCATTCATATAATGTGCGAACTGGTGTATTTAAATCTGCACATATTTGCTCAATCGACTTGCCGAGCTTACCCAACTCAATGACTTGCTCACAGTAAGCAGGGTCATAAGTGCTAGGTCTACCAACAGGTCGTTTTGTTTCGGTCATGTATAAGAAGGGAACTTTGATTTGGGTTTCAACATGGTATAGCAGAAAGCCAGAAAATGCTATACGTCACCATCCTCAAATGCTGGCTTAACAGTTCCCAATCTATCAAGAAGCAGCGGTGTCGTCTGCTTGTTCTTCAGTCTTTTTTGCGACCAATGCTTGGGCTTGCCCATTAGCGTCAGCCACCAGCTTTTGCAAGTGTTGTTGCAAACCCATAATCCGAGCTTCTAAGGCTTGGATGATGTCACGCAACTCATGCTCAGAGTGTGAAAAATTAAACATTACTTCTTACCTTTCTTTTTTTCAGCTTCACGCTTTTCTGAGTAGGCGATAGCGACAGCTTGCTTAACAGGCTTGCCAGCTTTCACTTCAGTCTTAATGTTCTCTTTGAACGCTTTATCACTCGTTGATTTCTTCAGCGGCATCTTCTTCTTCCAACCATTCAATTTCTTCATTCACAAACGCCACGATCAAGTCAGCCAGTTCAACCCATTCGCCATCTTCGTGACCAACGGTATCAATAGCCATTTGAGCAGCACGAAAACGAACATTGTCAGTTTCAAAAAACATGGTAATTCCTTTAAGTAGATGGGAGTTCTTCAAAGCAAACGTCTTGCCAAGACATCAGCAAGTACCGTTCACCATCTTCTTTATACTCCATGAACTTTAAGTATTCGTTACCATACTCTTTTGCCAAGTGACCAAAGTAAACCTTAGCCCCTACGGTTACTTTCATGTCCTCGAATGAGCCATCATCTAAATAACGGCCTGGCCCAACAGCGACCACCGTACCAATGGTGTCGGCTTCTGCTGTCTTAATCCATAGTTCTGATTTGATGCGTGGCTCAGGCTTGACCACGATCTTGTCACGCAAAGGCTTGAGTTTCATTGCTGAATCCTCTTTGGGCGGCCTGGCTTGCGCTTTTCCTCTGTCATGATGTCCATTACAGGGAGAGATAAAAATCCCCCCACCGGAGTGGGAGGTAAGTCGGTGCAATCCGACAAGGAGACATATTCGCCGCACCAATGTGATTGGTACTTAACTACGGCGTTAGGGTAACGATGGCACTCACCAGCGTGACCCGTGTATTCCCAAAATTTGCAGTTTTCGCAAACTTCAATAGAATTATGTGTAGCCATAACAACCTTATCTTGTTAACGGTTAGATAGCCCCCTTGGTCACTACACCTTGGGGGTTATCGCTAATTACATCGTATCTTGGACGTGATCCATGCGCTTATGTTCGTAAGCAACGTGTTCACGGCTACCGCCCTTGAACTCGCCCAAACGACCATCGTTGTGACCCATGTGACCATCAACACGGTCACCCATGCTGTCAGCCTTGCCCATAGCAACGCCGCCGACCAATTTAGCTTTGCGCTCACCAGTCATGTCAGAAGCGTTCACGCCTTTGGGCATTTTTTCACCAGATGCACCAGCCATAAACTTGGTGCTGTTTGGGCCTTTTTCACTACCCATCTTCTCGCCTGTGCGATCAGAAGCGGTAACACCTTTAGGTGCTTTTTCTTTACCGTAGTATCCCATTTTAAAATCCTTTAGGTTAATGGTTCTTACATCTTATCAGAAGGGTACGTCAGAATCAATACCCTTGTCAAACTCTTTTGGTTTGGGGTCGTTCAAGTAAGCCCAACCACTCCAACCGCCCTCAACAATAGGCATGGCGTCAAACTTTAGCATTGGGCCGTTCTTAGTCTCAATCATAGAGCCAATACGTTGATAACGTGACTTTTCTTGGCCTTGGGCATTGGTGTATTTGCCGCTGATGACTGTGATTTCTTTAATGGTTTTGCTCATTTAACGCTTTCAAGTTTAAAAGTTTTGCTACTTTTGTAGCGGTTTCTTGCAGAAATTCAATGACTTCCGACTCCAGCAATCGTATGTATTGATTGTCTCGAGGGATTCGTTTAATAAATAACTGTAAGTCTGGAGGGAGGCGTGGGTCGTAAGATACAAAATCACACCAATCACGACCAGTGCAAGCCATCTGCCAGAAAATTTGATCTGCATATTTCTTTGGTACAGCCTGGTTAAGTAGTGTATCGATGTGGGTTGACGTATTGGGACACTTTATTTCAATAAGTCCGTCAGCACCCACCAATCCATCAGGAGAAGCGCCGCTATTGACAATACTTGGGTGATCGATGAACCCAACTTCATCAACCAAGATGTCCATTCTTGCTTCATACGCTGCCCTCGCTAGTGGCTCTGTATCTGTTCCCCATTGCATGGCTGAGTTTGTGAATGACTCGGCTGGCTTTCCAGTAAGTCGTTCGCAAACCAATTGAGCCATGTAGTTCTCACGACTTGTCGAGTAACCCGATTTTGTTTTAGCAACCACATCGGCAACTCGGCTGGCTGTGACTTTTCCAAGTCTGGCTGTAAACCAATCATCAGTCCGTTGTTCCACTTTTAGGCTCCTCTTCGTCACTTAGGACGGCAAAGTCAACATTCCAAGCGTTTTTCAGTTCGCAATCAAAAAACTCCATGTCGTACTTGGCTTCGACATACTTGATTAAGATTTGCTTAACTTCTTCTGCGTTAAATGTGAGCTTCATAGTGCTGCCTTTCGTGCGTTCTTAGCTGCGATAACTTTTTTCTGTGCTTCTGGGTCTGACTGTGTATCCTTAAATGCCTCGGTATAGACCGATTTAAGGCTGTCAGCGTTAGGGGCTTGGCTAATCTCTGCCAACCAATCAGCTAGGCGACCAGCGTCATAAGCAGGGGCTTTGCGACTAGCAGCGTTACCGTCATCATCCTCTGGGGCAATCCCGCAAGCCGCCATCAGCGAATAGCGCCGAGCATAGGTCAAGGCCGAGCCGTAACCCTGTGGGTCTTGCTTGCTGGCAGGGACGTGGAGTTTACCGCACTCCAGCATTTCACCCGACTCATGCACAAACAATGTTTCAACAGTCACGCCTGTGCTGTCTTCATAGTTGCGCTGAATCAGGGCAATACCTGCGGAGTTAAGGGCATCAATCACAGCCTCTACGCAAGCTGACAGGTCAGCATAGCGACTGCGAAAGTGTGGGTTTGTAGATGTTTTTAGCGCAGGGCCAAATGCTCTTTGAGCTTTGACTAACGCCGTTGCAATGTTTTTCATACTGGCTCCTAAAAAGACCCCAAGAAATTCGGGGCATGGGAGCATTGTAGTTAAGTTTACTCAACATTGTCTAGGTATTTACCCTATCTACAAAACGATTATTGGCATTTTCGCTACGCCACACTTCTATTTTAAGCTGTGCAGCGGTCAATTGCCATTTGAGAGTTTCTTCTTGTTCGACAGCAGTAGCCAGCCCTTTTAGTAGCGCTTGGTATTCCTCATCCGCATACGCTTCACGTTCTTGCGCTGCGGTAGTCTGCACACCCTTCAAGCTGGCTTGCTGCATCAACAATGCTTTTTTGCTCTTGCGATATTCCTCAATGTAGACCCGATCAGACTTGGCCTTGGCAAACAATGGGGCTGTCTTGAGGATAAATTCCACAGCCCTGTGCGGTGCTTCGCTCATGCAATTACCTTCAATACTCGTAAAGCTGACTCTACATCATTGACCACGCAAAGTGTGCCGCCGTTCCACTTGCTATGCCAATCCATTTGTAAAGGGGTCAGCAAGCGGCCTGATGGGGCTTTAGAGCCATCTTTTACTTCCATTAGTACCGTCACCCCTCCAAACCCAATTAAGAGGTCTGGAACGCCGTTTCCGACCGCTGCAAGGGATTGAACTGTTGCACCCTCTTTGCGGAGTGCTTCGACAATCTCGTTTTGGTTGGCGTCTATCTTTGCGGCACGTCTCATGGTTTAGTCCTGATTCTGTTCATGCGCTGGCGTAAATCATCAGCTTCTTTCTTGCCACGTTTTTTTTCTATCTTTTCGATAATGTCAGCCCACCAAGCGTTAGCTTCGCCGTAGCCGTGATCTTTCGCTTTTTTGCGATAGCGGTCAATCCATTCACGGGCTTCTGATTCCCGCATGAATTCCATAACGCTTTTAGATTCCGACTGCATCGCCAAGCACCCATAAGGCCCAAGTTATTGCTGTCCAAGGCACAGAATCATCGCCCATGCGTACTAGGTCAAGGATTCGAGCCGCCTCAAGTTCTTCATGGTTGTAGTGGTCACGCATGGCGCTTCTCCCGCTTAAATTCCTCAAGCATTTGCTTGGCTTTTGCCCTAGCCTCATCAGCCTTAATTTGCTCATGGATAGTTGGCTGGCGTGTGATAGCCATAATTTGCTTCATGGGAATAGATGGGCCAGCATTGCACAAGTTGCGGAACTTGATTGCACTTGGCGGAAAATCCTCATCCATACGGCTAAGTGCGTAATCAAGGCTTGGCTGGTAAGTTAAAAAACTTCCAAGCGTTCTAGCCCATACGTCACGAACCATTTGCAAGTCCATGCCGTCCCAATGTCGATTAAAGGAAGCGCCATATACGCTGCCCATATACGCAAAGATGTAATCTAAACCTTCTTCGACAGTTCCAAAATTATCTTCCGAGTAGTTTGACATTTGAAGTCCCTCCTACGATTCCACGAGTTAAACCATTCATAACCGTTTTATTGGTTTGAGCTGATTTGCTTATGCTTGCAATTGGTGCTTTTTGACGCCGAACCCAATTTCTCCAAGTTGCTTCCCAGTTAGTCTTTACGCCTTTTTGTCCTGGTTGTGCAATCCAATAATCTCGGAATTCTTCCCAGACATTAAATGCACTTAACTCTGGTCTTGTCTTCACACAAAACTCAGACCATTCTTTAGGCAATAAAAAGTCTTCTGGCAAGCGCGAACCGCGCTGCGACTTCTTCTCTGTCTTCAAAGATGAAGGTATAGATAAAGATGAAGGTGAAGGTGAAGGTGATGTGCTATCTGCCGAGCATACCTCCGAGGATGCTTCGACTATGCTTGGAGCATCCTTGTTGCCCCATCTAGCAGCAGCGCCAGCCTTACCACGTTCAATGTTTGCTTTTTTGTTATGGTTAGCCTTCTCCATTTCCACTTCAATTCGATGCTGATACCAATGCCCATCGCATACTTCAAAGAACCCTTGGAGCATAGTCCGAGCATTGCACCAAGCATCGGGAGAAAGTTTTGTAATTTGAGCTAAGACTTGATCGTTATCTGGAGGCGCACCGTTCTTCCAGTAATCCATCATTAGGAGCAGATAAGCCCCATGCTGCTCAGTTGTTAGCCTTGACGTTGCCGAAATGTAGTCGGCAATATACAAAGGCATCCATATATCAACTTTTTTACTCATTAAGTTTTACCTTTTTAACGCACCTTTGATGAGAAACGGCGGCAGGAGAAGGTGTAACTCTTTTCGATGGGGTAGCTACCCCCCATCTAGCCGTGTTTCAAACTATTGTAATCTAGATTTTTGCCAATTTAAGACCTGGTTTCTCAGGGGAATTACCTAGATCAATGTGGGATTTGTTGAAGCTGGTAATGGCTTCTTCCTTGGTCATGCCAGCCTTGTGCTTGCCGTTAATTCTTAATCTTGTGTGTAGAGCTTGACGTTCTAAATCTTGTCCAAGTTTGCCACTTGGCTTTATTGTGAAAGCGTTTTGAACCATTCTGGTTTGATTTCTTTGAGTTGATAGATGCGGAGGGGGGGAATGTTTTTCCAAAGAAACACCGCCCCCCTAGTCACGCCTAACAGTCGTGCTAAAGCCGCTTGGCTTCCCGCTAGTTTGATAGCTTCTTCTTTAGTCATGCGCCGATTGTATAGCACAGAAAACTTTACAAATTAAGGGTAAATACTTAGTATTTGGTCTAGCAAACTCAACTACAATCAATCCCAAGCCGCAATCAAGCGGTCTTAAAGGGCAGAAATGCAAGACATATCAACTAAGCAAATGGAGCTAGATCAACTATGCCAACTACTTTACTCAAAAGGGTTCGAGGACACTTTGATAGACCGTATATCGAGCGTCATATTGTCCGACACAACATTCGGTCTTGGGTCACTTCTGTTCGATACCTTGGTGACAAATGGCTCCTCGCAACCCCAGTTCAACGAAAGGAACAGCAATGAACTCCCATTTTGAAACATTCTTAGATTACGCATTGGCTGTTGTCATTGCAACTCTGTTGGCTTGGTTTTTGGCGGTAGCACTTGTATGACTGACGAACAAATTGCAAAACTATATGACCAAGCCTTGATTATTGAAAGCAATGGTGACTATGTTGCTGGCGAATTAGACCCCGTAAAGTTTGCCAAACTGGTAGCAGAGCATGAGCGTGAGCGAATTTTTAGTGAGTTGTTTGAAATGCACCTCAAAGCACAAAGGATTCACAATCATTATTTGCACGCTGTAATGCACATAAAAGCAAAAGACAAAGCAAAAGGTGAAGCATGACTGACGATTACGACTACGACATAGAAGAACTGCGCCAAGAGGTAGCTGCTGAAAAGCGTTACTACAACCAGCTTATTCGCCACCCTAACCCGCAAGACCCTGACTATCCAGAGCTGGAGGACGATGATGAATAAAGACGAAGCCCTACGCATGGCGCTGGAGGCGTTTGAGGAAATAGATGGCATCAATACCGAAACAGAGTGCATAACTATTGATGTGGACGATGTTATAAAAGTAATCAAAGAAGCACTGGCACAACCAGAGCCTGAATGGGTTGGTCTGACGGATGAGGAGATCGGCAAACTGTACCGTGATGGGTGGTCTAACAACATGGAATTTGCCCGATCCATCGAAGCCAAACTCAAGGAGAAGAACACATGAGTAACTGGCCCTTCCCAACCCAATTACCACCAAGCAAACCTGGCGAGCCTAAATTTAACCCCGATAACTTTGAACCAGCACCTTGGTAACTTAATGCGCCCACACCACCACAAAATTAGAGACTTAATGAAAACCCAACAAGATGGGCTGTCAGCAGAATCAATTGCTACCCATCTAAAGGCTTTACCAGAAGTAATCCGAAAATCACTTAAATCTATGCCAGACGCCTACATAGACCGATGGGAAGGCCCGTCAAATGGGCAATACACGGCGATCTGGTGCGTTGTCGATGTTCCCGAAAACTGCCCTCACCCTAAAAAGGACAATCATGTTTTTCAAACTAGCTCGCAAGAATGACCCACAAACCAGCAAAGACGCTGCTAAAAAAGTGGATTTTGAAGTTGGTCATTACGACCAAATCCTAGCGGTGCTGGTACTTAGCGGCCCGCAGGGAAAGGACGGGATAGCCGACAGGTGTAAGCTAGACCCCAATCAAGTAGCTCGTAGGCTACACGAAATGGTCAAACTAGGTTTGATTCGTGCAACAGGCAAAAAAGTTAAGTCAAAATTAAACAGGGAAGAACGAGAATGGGAACTTGTTTAATCAATGAACAATAAACTTAACAAGCAGCAACGGCAGTATCTAGCAAGGGTCAAAGAACTGCCTTGTAGCGTATGCGATACAGTTGGGCCAAGTGAAGCCCACCACATTGAGCAAGGGCTTCAATACACTTGTATCGCTCTATGCCCAGACTGCCACCGTGGGTCAATGATGGGCTGGCATGGGCAGAAAAGGGCATGGCTTATTCGCAAAATGAACGAGCTGGATGCCCTAAACGTGACGATAGAACGATTAAACGCTTAGTATTTTCTCATATTAGGCAAAGGCGCTTGGCTCTGGTCATTACCAGGGTGATGCGCTTTTTCCATTGGCAAGTGCATATGCTTGTCCAGTTTTTGCTCCAGACGTGCTACTTTTTGCTCCAATGGGTGCTGATGGCTTTTCTCCACAACGTAATGACCCTTGGGAGATTCTTTGCCTTTGCCTGTGATTGTGTATGCCATTATCGTACCTTTATGATCTGACCACGAAATTCGATATGCTCATTATCCCACTTTCGTGCCAGTTCGGGTTGCAATAGTTGACCTTTGAACAAAGTCAATACCGCAAAGCCAGAACCCCAATTAAGTGGCGCATCCTCGGTGTAATTGTAAAACTGTGGCCCTTCAATTTCTGCCAGCGTACCAGAATCCACACCATAGCGCACACCGTTATAGTCGGTATAAGGCGTCCATTTAAGCTGGTGAAGGTGACCTGTCACCATCGACACACCAGAGCCTAGCGTGTTGTTATAGGTAGCGTGTGCACCACCCTTCCAGCGGTGCTTAATAATCAATGTCTCAGTAGGCCAGCACGACCAGCAAGGTTCCCAATCAGGGAAATGGTCACGCAATGAGAAACCTTGCACCTGCTCATACTGGGGCGCATTAGCCGCTAGAAACGTCTCAAAGCGTGCATCGTGGTTGCCCAAAGGCCATACCAGCTTGACATTGTGACGGGCTGCTTTAGCGGCTTCCTCGACTTCACCCAACTGAGTTTTACAAGATTTAAGTTCTTCGACTAAGGATGGGCTGTGAGTAAATCCAATGCGAGGATGGCGGCTAATAGTAGCGGCATCAAAAGCATCCCCGTTGCAGATAACGGCTTTGGGCTGGAGTTCTTTAATAAGATGTAAAAGACCATCAAAAGCGGTAGATCGATTGCCAGGCCAGAAATGGGCATCAGAAAAAACGATGACACATCCATTTTCAATTCCTAAGAGCTTGCGGGCTGGATGCTCTCTAACAATGGTTCTTTCTTTCATGTTATACAAAGGGGCATCGATCTTTTCTTCTAGCCGATCTCTACGCCTGTAAATGTTTCTCTCATCCATGCCAGTAATCTTGGCAATTTTTCTAGCAGAACCATGTTCTCGCCAAAGTTGCAAGAATTCTTCATCTGTAATCTTGATAAGAGGCATCTAAATCTCCAAGAGCAGCTTTTCCAGCACATTGATGACTTGATGCTCTACGCCTTCGTCATCCGAAAACTTACGCAAATCGTGCAGAAAAACGTGCAATGCCTCATGGAGAGCCGTTGACTCTAAGCTACTAGGTGTGATTTCTTCTTCACCAAATGAGCCAAGCTGGTAAGTCGCTAGTCTTGCCTCATCATCAAAGCTAATGCAAGCCATAGCATCCCTAGCAACTTTGTTATAACGCTCAATGCGCCAATCGTTCAAATTTAGCTTGGCTTGCCATTTTTTAATAAAGCTATCAAAAACAATGGCTTGTTCGGCATTTGGAACGTTTTTCATGACGCAATTAGGTGCGTCAAACATTACGCCAGTATGTCAAGAGCTTGCTTTGTTAAAGCAATACGTTCCTGTAAACCAAACGTCCCACCATTGATGCGCCGAGTCAATCCTTCCCAGTTTTCTGACTCAGCCAATGGATTACATCCATGTGTAGCCCAGAACCAACCGCCACTCATAGCCGCATACATGGGCTGCGCTACTGGATTAGGGTCACGAACAAAATCCATGCCAACTGACTGCCCAAAGTGCCAAAAGTTGTCGTGACCAGTCAACTGGATGATCCCGCGCCCGTGGTACAGCCACCCATCTCCAGAGGCTTCATCTCGGTTGCCCATACGGTTCGAGTAAATCCGATTCGCTATTCGCTGAGGCTGGTGGGCGTATTGTTCGATCTCACCCGGCTTAAATTTGTGGCCGAATAGGCGGTTTAGGGTGTCGGCCGAATAGTTAAGGTTTTCCTCTAACTTCTTGAAGTGGCCCGATTCATGGGAGCATTGACCGATGAAAGCAGCCTGTTTTGGCAGGTCATCGATGCCGAACTTCTGAAAAGTAGCCTCCAGAGGCTCAACCCATTCAGCGCCGATACCCAAGGCGTGGAGTTTCTCGGCGGTGATCATTTGACGCCCTCGTTTACCGTTTGCCTTACTTGGTTGTAGGTGGTGATGCAGGCGTTGAGTTGGGTGATGGCTGTGTCGCCTTCTGCTGCGATGGCGATAAGATCTTTGATAGCCTGTCGCTCAGTGTCGGATTCATTGGTTGGATTTCCTCCGGCAGCGGGGGTAATTGCACTGGTTTGTACACCACAGGAGGAGGGGAGGCGCAACTCGCCAGAGTCAGCGCGAGAAACAAGATCATTTTGCTTGGTTTTGACATCATTCTTCGCTTTCTTGAGTGCTGAATTGGCGGTTGCTAATTTCCCGTTTAGTTCGGCTTCTTTGGCTCTTGCTTCGCCGTTAAGTCGTTCAATTTCTGCTTTATCTTCGTCAACACGGCGTTGATAGCCTCGATGATCTGCGACATAAAAACCTCCCAATAGGACTAACACGATTCCCACAACCTTCAAAACGAGGGCGTGGGGCTTTAGCGCAGGTATAAAACCAACAAAAAAACTCAGGGCATAACCTACAGCCCCGACCACCAAAGCGGCCACGGCGAGGACATAAAACAGGTCGTCAAAGAACCAACTAAGCATTGTGAGCCTCTGCTCTTGCTTGGGCCATGCGCTCACGTTCGTGATCCGGCTCCAATGTAGGCGGGGCAGACGGCATGGGTGGAGGCGTCCAACTTGGAGCCATCATAACCACCGGAGCCGGCGGAGGTGGTGGCGGAGGCGTATAGGCGGCCGTGTTGTTCTTGGCCGCTGTAATCATGTTAGACGCTTCTGTGGTAATGCCTTTAGTCAAGATACCACCGATGCCACCAACAATAAGCAAAACAATATCGTTCAGCATCTTAGTATAGGCTTGGTCTATCGGAGCCATTGCCTTCATAGGCTGAGTCACAAACGTCACCGAATACAGCAACGCAAACGTGATAAAGCCAAAAATGAGCGTCACCATAATGATAACGAACGCCCTTACTCGGGTGTCTATTTCATCGGCAGTTAACCGCTGTTGATCCGGATTGCGTGTTAGTAGAGTTAACAAAATTTCCTTCAATTTTCTTCTCCAGAATAGGGGCTATCAAATAATCAGGACAAGTCTGTGCAAACTCACAAGCGGGTTTCTGACATTGTGCATCATTAAAATTCTTAGGGTCTTGGCAATGATAGCGATATGTATCGCCACAGCCACTAAGAACGATGATGGATAGGATGGTTATTTTTCTTAGCATAATCAACAGATTCTTGAATAAATAAGTAGCCAACATAGCCAAGAACAATTACCAAGACTGCAATACAAGCAACAATCATGAATTCTTCTTGCTCTTTCTTCTGAGCTTTGGCTCGGTCTTTAGCAGCTTGCTCGGCAAACTTATCGGCTTTATCCATCTCGCCAGCACGTTGCTTGATTTTGTTCCAGACATCCACTTTGCCAGCTTGCATGAACAACATTTGAAGTTCAGATTCAAACTGGCGGGTCTGTTCCAGCGCCATCTCGATTTCGATAGCTGCGCCCATATTGGAAGCATTGCCCGACTTTTTAGCCTCTGTAACAGTCTTTACAGCCACATCCTTGGCTGTGAAGTATCGACCCAATACAGGGCCAAGAGACGCAACATCGTCCACAGTCTGACTGGCCTGTTTGACCATCTTGACTGCTTTTTGTATGCCTGAAAGGGCAAGGCCGATGCTTATTGGGTCGATCATTTGATGCTCATGAAGTTATGAGTTAAATAGCCAACAATAGAGCTAATAGCCGAAACCACAGCCATTCCTACCCAAAAACCGCCTTTAGACTTGTTGGCTAATTCCAGCAATTGTTCCATGCCATCCTCTAGCTTATCCACCTTTTGTGTCAAATCTTCGACTTTTTGCCAAAGCTGACCGTATTTAACTAAGTCGATTTCGGCGCTCATGATTTTTGGATGTAAGCAAGGGCGTAGTAAAGAGGCAGGTTAGTACCAGAGCCGCTAGTCACGCTAGAGGTAAAACCACCGTTGTTACCCACGCCGTATGTATTACCAGCGCCAACAACGAACGAATCTTGCAAGTTAGGCGTACCGTTCTGACCGTTACACAGATAGTAGCCACTAGGAATTGAAGCGATAGAACCCGACCACAGCAAAATGCAACCGCTAGGCACTTGATTGCTACTGGTCAAAGTTGTTGGGATTCCATACAAATTGTCGTAAGTTTGAATTACCGAGCCTGTGCTATCAGCAAGAACAAACTTGTAGTTAGTGCCAGAAGGCAACCAAATTTCTTGTGGAGGCCGACCATCTGTGCCAAGCTGAATAGGGTTCGTGTTAGATACGCTGCCAGACGATGTGGTGTAAGTCGCAGCAGGGGTGCTAGTACCTGCCAAATAGGTATAAAGATAACCGCCAGCCAAAGGCAAGCCAGTAGTGGTAAAGAACTGAGCGCCGTTACCGATAGGGGCTAATAGATAACTCATTGTTGGTCAGCCTTTTTGTTAATTTGCGACAAAAGATCAATCAAAGCAGTTCCTTGTGAGCCGCTTACTGGAATTTTATTTCTAAGTTGGGCAGCTTGGCTGATTCCTCGACCCAAACCATAAGCACCAGCTCCAACCAATGCGGGGCTTTGTAATGGCAGAGCAGCCAAAGCAGCAGGGTTAGCTAAATAACTTGCGCCAAGCGTTCCCAAACCGCCAACTTGACCAGCCAAGCCACGAGGCGTTACAGAACTCATTGCTTGCCCTGCAAGTGCTGGCATGATTGATTGACCGCCTTCAGCTTCCAATTGACGAGCTAGATCAAGCCTGTTGCCGTAATTGGTTTGCACATTGTTGCGTGTCAGGCTTTGCAGCTTACGCATTTGCGTATCCACAGATGCTTTGGGGTTCAACGACAAGGTGCGTTCAATTTCTCGAATGGTGTCGCTAGCGTCAGAATACTCGCCCATAACTTTGGAATAAGTAGGGGCTTGGTCGTTGATTGTGCTTCTCAGCTTGTTGTAAACCTGATTGCCGACTTGTTTGGCAGTCTTTTCCTCATAAGGAATACTGTCAACAATACCACCAATTTTTTGTTTGAGAGCGTCAAAACCTTCTGGCGTGTGATACTCACCAGGGTTTAGTTTTTTCCAAGCATTTACTTCATCTTGTATCTTTTGATACGCTTTATATGCTTCTTCGTTCTTAATTTGGCCTTTGTAAGTGCTCATTTTTTGAGCATCAGCCAATGCTTGGTCAACATCATTAAAAGCAAGAACAGATTTGTCGTTTTTAATGTCAACCATTCCAGAACGATACGCATCATTCTTTTGCGTTTTCATGTTCTGCAAGTTTTGTTTTGCAGTCTCAAGAACGTCTTGCATAGGCACTTGACCACGCAAGTTTTGCATAAACGCTTTGTCGCCTTCCAGACCAGACTTAAATGCAGTTTTAACGGCTTCACCACCTACACCAGTAGTCATACCTAAACCTTGAGCCGCAACGTCACCAGCAGCCGCTAATGGTCGCATACCAAGTGCTTTTGTAGCAGGTGCGGCAACAGTAGCAACATCAGCCAAAACGCTTGCGGGGTCTTGAGCCAAAGCAGCTTTAAAGCCTTGTTCACTTCCATAACGTTGCTTATACATCTGACCAAGCTGTTCAGCCGCAGTCATAGCCCGTTGCGTGTTTTGAGGGTCAATTTTTGCCGACATTTCAGCAATTGAAGGAACTGCATGACCTAGAGCGCCAGCCGCAACATCCAACATTCCCATGCCTGTTGTAATCGGATGTGCCACAGCATTAAAAACATCGTGTCCCAACTTCATTGTGCTTTCGGGCAAATTCCGCAAAGCAGTAATAGGAACGTCTTTCCACGACATTTGTTCTTGTGACGATGGCGCTTTAATACTTGCCAACAATTCGTTAATATCTTGGCCTTGATCTGCCGCTGGAGTTGTCTGCAACAGCGAACCAATGTCATATTCTTGCTGTGGCATCAACGGCCTCCATTAACAAGTTGCAACAATTCTTGACGTTTTGCCTCTAGCGCAGACCTTTCTGCTGGAGAAAGCCTACCAATCACTTTAGCCAAAGCGTTTTTATCATCTTCATCGACCTTGGCTTTTTGTTTCTCGCCAACAATAGAGATGTATTTCATCAATGTTGGGTCGCTTGAGTAAGGCGTAAACTTATTTACAAAGTTAGAGACATTTCCGTAATTTGGATTGTTTGGATTTAAAGAATTCGCACCGTTATGCAAGATTCCTTTAGCCAACAAATCACGGGAAGTAACAAAAGCGTTGTCGTTACGCACAATGTCTTTGAGAGCTTCTTTGTCCAAGTTAAACGAACCAAAAGCGTTTTTCATGCTAACAGCATCAGCATCCGAACGTGGTGCAAGCCCTTGAATACGTTGCTCAAGATACTTAGTAAGTTCTTGCTCTTTAGCGTTCAAAGCGCCCTTATTGGTCTTATTAGCCAAATAGTCAGAAATTGAGCCAGTTCTAACGCTTGGGTCTTTCAACAAGTTCAGAATGTTGTTGTTCAGATTCTGAGCAGTAGGAATGTGACCAGCAGCACTATTAGGATTGTTGTATTGATCTAAGGCTGACGAGTAAAGCCCTTGCGTTTGAGCAACCCGAGCGTTGAAGTTTGCAGGTGATTCGTTAGGCTGTTGAGCCAATTGACCACCACCGCCAAGCTGACCAGCGCTAGGTTGACCAGCAGGCACATTAGAAGGTACGCCAGCAGCAGCGACAGGAGAAACATTACCCATTCCACGATTAACATTTGCACCGCCTCCCCCCAAAATAGTGGGCTGACCAGTAATAGGATTGGCAAATACTTGAGGAGCTATTTCTTTTGGTAATGCTTGACCAATAGGCTGAACTCTTGGCGTTTGACCTGGGATATTTGATGTTGCGGTTGGCTGAACAACATTTCCAAGATCAATTGTGCCCACTTTGGGAGCAGTAATTTCTTGTGCGCCTGTTGGCGTCATCATGCTCAAACCGAGCTTGCCAGCAATTTGAGGCAACATCGCTGGATTCTTAATCAAATCAATTGACTTTTTGTAGGTCTCAGCAAGGCGCTTAACGTGTTTTGAGTCATATTGCTCTGCAATATCGTCAAGCGACTTTTTATATTCTTCTGGGTCGGTAATTTTGTTGTTGGCTTTTTCCAAGAATGTTGCACCAAAAATGCCACGTTCTTGAGTGGTCAATTGGTTTTTTGCTGATGCCGCTTCAGTCTGAGACTTAGCCAACTTAGTCAAATCTTCAATGTATTTTGTTCCCGTCATGGGAGCAAGGCCAGGAATAGCTTTGTTGATTTTTTCTTGATCTACTTCGCCGTTGGTTTGGAAGTTATCAGGATTAGCCATAAACGCTTGCATAGCCAAACGTTCTTTGTTGGCTTGCTCTGCTTGAGACAGTTCAATGCCGCCTTTTTGTGCGCCTTGTTGAGCAGTTTGCAATTTTGCTTGAGCTTCTTGCAACTGCAAAGGATTCATTTGCTGTGCTTGTTGCAGCCTTAATTGAGCTTCTTGCAACTGCAAAGGCTGTAACTGCTGCGCTTGTTGAAAGTTTTGAATTCCAGAAGCGGCGTTAACCATGTCAGCCAACGATGTACGTTGCTGTGGTTGAGCGTAATTTGTAAAAAATTCAGCCATCTTTAATCCTTAACTTCCTTTTTGACCAAGCAAAGTAGCCAACGTAGCAGTATTAGCAAGGTTGCTAATAGTGTTTGATGTGTTCTGCGCTTGACCCACCGTAGCACCAGCATTGGCCGCAGCCAAACCAGTAGCCAAGTTTGTTGCTTGATTTCCGTATTGTGAGCCAGCAGTAACAGCTTGTTGGTTAGCAGAAGTGCCTAAGCCAGCGATACCCGCCAAGCTGTTATAAATGTTATTGCGCTGTGACTGATAATTATTGAAGGCGTTTTGATACGCATTGCCAGCGTAATTTTGCGTGTATTGCTGCAAGCCCTGCAACGTATTGCCAGACAAAGCACCGCCGCCAACATTAGCCGCACGTTGATTAGCCATTTGGCCTTGGTTCAACATGAATTGATAGTTAGGCGCTAACTGAGCGTTGAGGTCTTGGTTGTTAAACTGGTTCTGGAAGTAACCAAGATTGTTTTGCAAGCCAGTTAAGCCTTGCTGCCCCGCTGCTTGATAGGGTGCAAGTTGATTCTGCAAGCCAGAATAGATACCAGCCAATGTGCCTTGAGCTTGACCTGCTGCCGCTTGTTGTTGAGCTTGTGCAGAACTGATTGCATTGCTGTTAATAGCACCAGTAGCAAGACCAGCAGCGCCACTACCAAGAGCGGCTAATTGACCAGCAGTAAGACCTGTGCCTAAAACACCTGCGCCAGCGGCTCCAGCAGTCCCCGCAGCAACAGCGGGGCTTAATGCGCTCGCTACTCCACCAGCGCCAGCACCAGCACCAGCGGCTCCAACGGTAGCAACAGTTCCAAGATTAGCCAAACTACTTGCATCACCTAATGTAGCCAATCCAGCGGGGGTAACACCAGCAGCACTAACAAGCCCTGTGCTTCCAGCAGCACCTAAACCAGCCGTATTGATAAAAGATGTTGCGTCACCCAAAGCTGTTGATGCTGGAACAACAATACCTTGAGCGCCACCCATGCTTGCCAAGCCTGGAGCAGTAGCCGCCGAGCTAAGACCTTGAGCGCCACCCATGTCAGCCAAACTTGTTCCAGCTTGGTTAGCGTAAGCAGATGTTCCAAAATTAGCAGGGGCTTGGATACCTTGCGCCGCATTAGGGGCTGTACCAGAACTAAGTAAACTGCCATCAGGCCCATAAACAGAACCATTGGCAGCATAAATGTTGCCTGTGGTTGTATCAACAAATGAGCCAGCACCGTAATTTTGACCAACTGTTGCAGGGTTTGCTGTGTTAGTTGAAGCAAGATCACTCAATGATGTAGTTGTTGGCGCTGTTATAGCAGTAGGCGTAGCAGCCGCAGCATTAGCCAAACTTGTAGCATCAGCAGCTTGTGTTACCGCAGCAGAGCCAGGGGCAGCAACTACACTTCCATCAGCGCCAAGAATTGAACCATCGGCAAGAACTGTTGAACCATCAGCCAAAACAGCGCCTGGGGTAACCGCCGCACCAGAAGCCAAAACATCCGCAGCCGTTCCAAGAGCGGAGGCATCTGTTGCTGCACCAACAGCCGCCGCAGCAGCATCAGAGCCTAAAAAACCAGCAGCCGCAGAATCAGCCAAAGCGCCACCAGCAACATCAGCCGCAGCAGCTTCACCAGCCCCAGTTAGAACAGCGTCAATAACAGCAGAAATGCCCATAAGTTACCCCAAAACTATTGAATAAGTCTTTTCAAAATAATGACCACCCAATCTCTCAACCAAATGCCCATAATCAAGAAAAGGCTTCATGTGGAATAAGATTCTCTGTGGCGACCGATTTTTAATTTCTTCAGTCGTCCACTTTAGAAACCTATATCCAAGCAACCCTTTTCTGTAATCAGGGTGAATATAGAGAATGTCTGAGCTAGCCGTGACGCTTTTTTTATAGTGCAAGTGGTTTACCACCATCCATAAACTATAACCAACCAATTTGCCATCATCTCTTGCTGTGTGAACTTCCAAAATCTTGGCGTTTTCAAGCGTCTGATAACGGTCTAAGTCGGGGTCAAGCTCTATAACATCAGTTCGTTCTGCAATTTCTTCATAATGCTCTTTAAAAAGGGCCAATGCTTCATCAACAAATGGAAACAATGGCTCTTTTTGAAAAGTTATCATGGGCTGTAATATGGTACTTTGAAGGGCTGACCGTTAACCGTCACGTTGATAAACCCCACAGGATTGCTAGGCAAGGTTGCAGAGCCAGCAGTTGCTGTGGTTGCACTACTGAAGTTTAACAAATTAAGGAAGAATTGTTGCCAACTTCTTGTCGGTCTTTGCGTGTTTCCATCCAAAAAAACCGATTGTGGATATGGATTTAACTGCTGTGTAGTCGATACGCCGTTAGCCATTAGTTTTCTCCCACGCTAGACTTCAAGTTAGCCGAGACAATCACGCTGTTTACAGGGTCGCTAAAGACCACTTCAAACACCCTGTCCCGTGACCATCCCAAACGCCGCCAGATCGCACGATTCTTGTACCGACCAAGCTGTCCAATAGACACCCAATACTCCCGTGACCATGTAGAGCCACCATCATTAGACCAACGCAGCATTGCTTGCGGGTTAGTGGTCGTGTTCGTATTGTTGGCAATATTGCCATCGTTAATCACATAAGTCAGACCGTAAGGAATAATCAACGTCTGATTAGGCGAAATCGTCAAAGGGCTAGTAAAAAAAGTGTTACCAATCTGAGTAAACAGCCCTGTTGTTCCTGTTCCTGGCTGGAACTGAATTTGCATTTCATCAAAGTATTGACGTTGCAAGTCAGTCGTAAGATGCGGCGTTCTACGCAATCTGCGGATAGTTTGACCATCATCTGTGTAATTCTGAGGGTCTAACTCATAAATCTTGCCGTTAGCATAGTCGCCAACAAGCACCATTCCTTGGAACAGCGCAGCGCAATTAGACCGATGCCTTGTGTATTCGCTACCGTCCCAATACAACCATTTATGCCACATTTGGGTCGTGGCGTCATAGCACCAAGTCAACCCATTAACCCCAACGCTTGGGAACGTGACTACATAAACTTCGTGGCCTTCAATCTGATAAGTGTAAGCAATAGCGTCAGAAATGTATTCATTGACCAGCGTATTCTCAACAGCGTGCGTAGATATTCGAGTTGGGATATACCCATTCATCTGCATGATCTGAGCTTGCCCACGGCTGTTGCGTGACACATAAGCAAACGAATTGCCTAAGCGGTATAAAGACTGAGGCGCAGCAATACCGTGTTGCGTAGAAGTGCCAGGGATACGCTGGAAAGGGAAAGGAACAGCGCCAACGTCTGTCCACACTTCTGAGGAAATTTCACCCATCAAGTAAACTTCTCGATGGTCAGCAATCAAAGCAACTAAGTTATCCGGCGCAGCATCAGCAAAAGCATACGATGTTGAGCTAGAAATAGGCGACAACAGGTTAGAAGAACCCCATTGCTGAGTTCCTGGGTTGTTGTAAACAAAGTAGTTATCCACAATGTCCACAGACGAACCGCCGGAAAACGCACCATCAGTAGAGGGCAAAGTTGTAAATTGGATTGCGTAAAGCGTTTCAGAGCCAACAGTAGACGTGCCGCTAACCGTGTACGTTCCAGTTCCACCGCTACCAGTTCCAAGCGCAGTAATCACCACGTTAGAAGTAATACCAGCACCAATAATTGTTTGCCCTAAGTGCAAAGTTCCATTGGTAACAGCCGATACTGTCAGCGTATTGCTGGTAATAGACCCCGTAACGACAGCGCCAACAGTAGAAGAACCCAAATTGCTAGAAGGCACAGTTTGAGTCTGGTTAATGGTGTATGTACCAACACCGCCTGTTCCCGTCCCCAAAGCCGTTATAACCGTGTTGGCAAGCACAGCAAGGCCGTTCAAAGACTGATTGATGCCAATCGTGCCAGAGCTAACGTTTGTAACTGTTAAAGTTGTACCGCTAACCGAGCCAGTAAAAACAGCGTTCGCAGGGCTGGAAATATACCAAACATAGCGTTTAGCGCCATCAACTATGTAAACGTTAACGCCGTTATCTGTGATTTGAACCTGACCAGCAGCCGTATTCAAGATGCCAATAACATTAGGTACTAAGTTGGAAGTCAGCGCATAAACGTAAGCGCCGCAGACAACAATAAGCTGATTGCCGCCAGAAACCGTGTGCATCCCACGAACTTCAGCGGAATTCAAAATAGCCTGAGTGGTAAGGCCAGGGGTTGGGTAAAGCGCAACCACGCCCCGATTGCCAGCTTGCTTTAAAGGGTCAATTTCTGGTCGCCAATTAATGCTTTCTTGGCTCTCTTGATAGATGCTTGGCGATTCGTAACTCGGGCCCACGAAACCGAAATCACTCATTTAACGTCTCCATAGGCTTCGCCATCACGGATTCTACGGATTGTTGACTCGCCAACATTCATGCGCCGAGCAATTTCAGCAATAGATTTAGAAATTAACCACAAACGCACTTGGCGAACTTGATCGTCAGACAGAACACGGCGAACTTTAATAATTTTGCCTTTCATGGCATTGCTAAGGTTGGCACGTTGTTCTTCAGTCAATTTATAACCAAGTTTGTTTGTGTTGCCCTTGCGTGATTCAGCCCACAAAGCCTTAGTTTCTTCTTTATGCTTGTGGCCTTTAAACCCAATACCCCAAGTAGATGCGCCTCTAGTATTTCCTTTGAGTTTGGCTTTGTGTTCTTCAGTATGTTTGTATCCAGAAGAGCCTTCGCCACCATCGGTAGCATTGACCAACTCAATACCACGTCTGCGATACAGGTCAATCACTTCTTTTTCAACAAAAAAAGCAAATTCTTCGTCAATTCCATCAATCAAAATTTGCGGAACAAAACCATGCTTGTTCACCACTCGATGCCAATATTGATTCCGCCCATGCGTTTGCTTGCAACGATTGCGCCGTCCTTTACCAACATAAAAAATGTCGTTGGTATCGGTTTTTTGATGTTGATAAACGTAAAAGGACATTGCGCTAAGTTGTTGATTTTTAACGGAAAAATCCGCCCGACAATATCCAACCTGCGTCGCGCTGCCGTCCGACCAACAGCGCATCTGCATACCGAGCCACTTGAGGCGGTTTCATGTTGGTACGCTTGACAGTAGCCTTGGCATCATTTGCGTTCTTAGTAATCATGGCAATCTGCGTGGGCGATGACTTACCATATTGAGGCATCAAGAAATAAGCCAAATTCCAGCGCAAAGCATTTGTGTAGCCTTGCGGTAGCTGAATAGTATCGTTTACGCTTGAGTAGCGGCTGAAAATGTTATCGGTAAACATATGCATTTCACCCTGAGAAGGGTTGGGCCACACATAAATGTTACCGAGCAACTCTGTTGGCTGATAGTAAAGCGCCTTGGGCCAAGGGCCGTTCAGCGTCTTTAGACCAATCATTTCGTATTCTTCCAGCGACAGCACAGCTACTGGATAGTCCAGACCGCCGTTTTGAACTGGAATACCGTTGCTATTTGTGTTGATACGCACAAAACAGCTAGAAATTGTCAATGGACGTTGATAGTAAGCTGTTATAGGGAATGGCGTGACAGTTCCACCCATTGAGGTGCTGCCGACTGATTGAGACACCGAAACCGTGTAAGTTCCGATACCACCAAAGCCTGTCAATACCGCAGTAATTGTAGTACCGCCCGTAACACCGCTGCCGCTAACCACGCAGCCAACACCCAAGTAACCAGCAGAAATAGAACTAACAGTAAGGGTAGTGCCGCTAATAGAGCCAGTAAACGCTGGGCTAGGTGTAGAAACATAGTTGTTAAGGGTGTATGTCCCTGCTTCGTTAATGTTGCCACCAGCGCCCGTGTTAAACGCCACAATCTGCGTTCCTTGGGTCAATCCCATGTTTACGCCGTAAGTCGTGGTCAGATACTGCCCATTGCTGATAGCGCCCGATGTAATGATCGGTGCGTTAGCTGTGATTGACTCATTGTTGATAAACAACGATTGGCTGATTGTGTAAGTTCCTACACCGCCGTTACCTGTGCCGAACGACAGAATAGACGTGCCGCTAGGAATAGATGCGCCAGTAATGATGCTACCAACCTGCAAAGCACCGCTAGAAACCGATGTAATGGTCAGCGTTGAGCTATTGATTGAGCCTGTGCCAGCAAAGTTGTTGACGTTGGTGTTAGCGACTGTAAGGATGTTACCGCTGATATAGCCTGTAAACCCTGCGCCAATTTCACCAGTTGGGCCGATTGTGTATTGCGTCTGGCCTGGAACGATTGGGAAGATGATTTCGTTTTTGTAATACACCATCATTGACTCATTTGACCATTGGTCAATCATGTCGTTCAGCATATCAAACGCATCTTGAGCGGCTTCTGGCGTAGGAGTTTCGCCAGCTTCCAAAGCGCCAATGTCTTTTAGCGCCCTAGAAATGATGTCAATCGGCATTACCATTTGTTATAGCTCCGGCGTAAACACTTGAGGTTTCCACGGAGGCACAACAGATTTCGACTTCTCAAGAAGCGCCAATTGTTCCTCTAGCCGAGATTTTATAACATTTACCCCGTCTTTGGTAGCCTCGTTTTCAATCCATTGTGCGACCATTTCCTCAGTCACTTGATCGAATGGCACACGCAACTTAGGCTCATTGAACCACCAGTTGCCCTCAGTCTCTACCGATTGGTTATCTTCAGATACTGTGCAGCGGTACTTAGCATGGGTAATCAATCCATCTTCCGCTGACAATTCTTCAATTTTCCAAACGTATTGCATTAGGCCGCCCAGGGCAGAGGATTGGTCACAGGGCTGACAGGGGGATTAGCCAATGAGTTCAATTGACCCTGCACATTCGCCTCAAAGTTGGCGATGCCTTGTGCGCCCAGAGACTCTTGCACCCAGCCAATAACGGTTGCTTCAGTCAGGCTTGCATAGGGTTCAAAGCCAGCTTGTGCGTCAGTAACGGGGTATTGGGTGTTGCCACCGATAGATGCGGTGTGGACTGAATCAGTTCCGGTCAGAGTCCAGTTGACGTTCACAACGTAGCCAGCGTTTGTGCCGCTAGGCCATTGTTGCATGGAGGTAACTGTCCAAGTGTAAGTTGTTGCCATTTTAATTTCCTTTCAGTTGAGATTGAAGTTGCGCTACTTGCGCCGATAGTTCTTGAATTGCTTTTACAAGATAAGGTAAAAGATTTGGTGTCAATTGTTTTAAAGGTTCACCATTGGTTAACGCTTTAATTTCATCTGTAATATCAGTTGTTTCGGTTACTTGTTCAGGAAGAACTTTTTCATATTCTTGAGCCAAAAAAGAAACATCGTGTTTACCACTAATTATGTAATCAAACTCTACAGGATTTAGAGCATTGATAATATCTAAACCTTTTTGAACAGGTTTAATATTTGTTTTTATTCTTTCATCAGATGATATAGACCAAAGTGTTGAATTGTTATATTGATACCATCCACCTGTGCTTGATTGATAAGCTCTAGGTGTTCCAGTTCCATCTGATAAAACAATAAAGTTACTTGAAGTGGTGATATTTATACCACCTTGATTGCCATTGTATGTACCAAGAACAGTGTTTTGAGTTCCTGTTGTAACGCTATATCCAGCAGATTGACCAATAAATGTATTTAATTGATTACCGGTAGTATTGCAAGAATAACCTGATTGATAACCTACAAATGTATTGTATGCTCCTGTAGTTTGGTTATACCCCGCCTGATAACCTACAGCAGTGTTGTATGAGGCTGTGGTGTTGTTGAATAAAGCAGAATCACCAATGGCGGTGTTGTAATTTGCAGTGGTGGTATAATACAAAGCAAAATTACCAAGCGCAGAGTTGCTTGTGCCAGTTGTAATATTTCCCGCAGAGT
>Ga0208872_1000672_pt1 | contig 23476 bp, 19 predicted proteins | sample CryBogCBH12Aug08_FD_185508 | JGI IMG/M metagenome (GOLD analysis project Ga0208872, IMG submission 185508) | Freshwater microbial communities from Crystal Bog, Wisconsin, USA - CBH12Aug08 (SPAdes) | ecosystem: Environmental > Aquatic > Freshwater > Lake | place: Crystal Bog, Wisconsin, USA...
TTGATTATCTTTCAGTGCGCGCTTCATAGTTCCTCCGGATTGAGTTAAAAGAGTTAGGTCCTCTGATAATTTAATTCCGGAGGGGCTTTAGTTTACACCCCTGTTTTTAACATACGACCTCAGCACCCAGCACTCAGCACTTAAAAAAACGTGGAATCAAACAGAATACTGATCATAGAACCCCCGAAGCGACTGCTCTCGATAAACCTGCAGGAGTTATGGCAATATCGCGATCTGTTTATAACATTAGCATGGCGCGACATCTCAGTTCGCTACAAACAAACAGCTCTTGGCGTACTGTGGGCGGTTTTTCAACCCTTTGTCACCATGATTGTCTTTACTTTCATTTTTAATCGAATGGCAAAGATTGAGAGCGGCGATGGTACTCCTTATCCGGTATTTCTCTATGTTGGTCTACTTTTTTGGCAGTACTATTCAAACACACTTACCAATGCCAGTGGTTCAATGGTTGCTAATGCCGGTATGATTCAGAAAATATACTTTCCTCGTCTGATCATTCCCGCCACATCCGCCACCACAGGGCTTGTTGATTTTGCGATTTCGTCGGTAATTTTAATCGGTATGATGTTCTATTACCGATTCATGCCTAACATGATAGGTATTATTATTTTACCGCTCTTAATTTTGTGCACTATGATGACGGCCATGGGTGCAGGGATGTTCCTGGCAGCAATCAATGTGAAGTATCGTGATGTCCGCTATGCGTTGCCTTTTTTTATCCAGATCATGATGTATGTGACGCCGGTTATTTATCCGGTAAACATGCTGAATAACTATCCAGTCATAAAAGTGTTGATGCTCTGGCTCAATCCGATTTCTGGGATTATTACAAATGCTCGGGCTGGTTTTCTTGGTCAGGGAGCGGTGAATTGGGAGATATTGGGTATATCGATGCTGATGAGCATGGTCTTTTTTATGGGGGGGCTTTTTTACTTTAGAAATACAGAGCGATACTTCGCAGATATAGTATAAATATGTCACATTCAATTATTGAGGTTGAGAATATCAGCAAGCGTTACCAGATTGGTGCCAACAAGGAAAAATACCTTTCTATCCGTGACGAGATGGTTAAGTCGGTTCGGCGTGTTACATCAGGTGTTGCTGGTATGTTCTCACAAAATCAGCAAGAAGCATCGGATAATGAGCAGGACTTTTGGGCGCTGAAAGATGTGAGTTTTACTGTTCAGCAGGGTGAAGCTGTTGGTATTATTGGTCGTAATGGTGCTGGTAAAAGCACGTTGCTTAAAATACTCTCTCAGATAACTCCTCCAACGACTGGTAAGATTACTTGTCGTGGGCGTATCGCTAGTTTGCTGGAGGTTGGTACTGGTTTTCATCCTGAGCTTACTGGGCGTGAGAATATCTACTTGAATGGAACTATTCTTGGGATGAGCCGTAGTGAGGTTGCTCGGAAGTTTGATGAAATTGTTGCATTTGCTGAGGTGGAGAAGTTTCTTGATACGCCGGTAAAGCGGTATTCAAGTGGAATGTATGTGCGTTTGGCGTTTGCAGTTGCGGCGCATCTTGAGCCTGAAATTCTTATTGTTGATGAGGTGCTTGCTGTTGGTGATGTTCGTTTTCAAATCAAGTGTATAGGTAAGATGGGTGAAGTATCCCAGAGTGGTAGGACGGTATTATTTGTTAGTCATAATATGGGAACTGTTCTGCAATTGTGTAAAAGAGGTTTAGTGCTGTGCGATGGCATGGTAACTTTCAATGGCGCAGCTGAGGATGCCATTGCTCATTATATGGAACAACCTTTTTCAAGCTATGGGACAGTGCTTATTGACAGTTTACGCCGTGAGGATGAAAAAAAACCTCAGATTGCTCGATTTGTGAGTGTCTCACTCTTGAATGCTAAAGGCTCAATAGCTGATACATTTCATATTGGAGAGTTGATGACTGTCAAGTTCGATATCTTTTTTGAAGTTCCGGTTGATGCTATAATGCTCTCTTTTATAGTTCGTTCTGCTGCAGGTATTAATATTTATCATTGTGTAAGTCGTGATACTGAATTTTTAGCTACAGATGTACATGGTTCTGTGAGTATAACAGCGACATTTCCTAATGTCGATTTATACCCTGGTTCATATGTAATTGATGATGTATGGTTGGCGACAGCGGGTGGTGAGCAATTAGATATTGCAAAAGATGTCCTTGGCTTTCATATAGCTGAAGGGGGTTCAGCTATTATCCGCCGTTTAGCTCGAGAAAAGGCTTTGGTTCATGAAGTGCCGACGTGGTATATGGTGTAAAGGTTAGAATTATATCAAGAGTGATATAATTTTGAAATTCAAAAAAAGATATTAATTCTTGGTGTTGACTATCTATGAGTCCTGACTTTACCATTATCGTGAGTTCCTGTGATGCATATTCTGATTGCTGGGATCCATTTTTTAAACTTTTTGCATCGTATTGGCCTAATACTTTAGCACAGGTGGTGCTAATTACTGATGAAAAAGACTATCAATGCCCATATATGGAAGTAAAAGTCTTTCGAGCGGCGGTTGGTCAAGGTGGTCGTCGTCAAACATGGGGTTGGAATTTAATGCGTTGTTTGGAGAGTCTGAATACCGATGTGATTCTTTATTTGCAGGAAGATTTTTTTCTTACAGCGCCGGTTGATGAAGATATGATTAAAGAGTTTGCTGGTTATATATCTAAGATGAGTTGGACACATCAGTCGACTATGCATATAGGGCTCTGCGCGAGGAGTAGTCATGGCCCATTTCATCTTACGGAGTACCCGTTGCTTTGGGAAGTTGATCGAAAGGCGCGATACCGATTCTCATTGCAACCTGGTTTATGGAAGCGAGAGGCGTTATTAAAGTATCTTAAACCATTGGATACTGCGTGGGACTTTGAGGAGTCTAGTCACCTTCGCGCGAGAAGAACTCCATATCGCATATTAACTGTTAATCGTCATGTGTTTAACTTGGATAGTAAGCAGATATACCCGTTTGATCCACATGGTGGGATTGTCAGAGGGAAGTGGGTTCGTAATAGCGTTGTTGATCTATTTGAAAAGCATAAAATTAAAGTAAACTTCAATAGTCGTGGATTTGTTGATGAGGCCACAGTTAAGGAATTTGTATCTTTAACCTTTTATAGTCGTCTAGGAGTTGCTTTTCAAAGAAGAAAAATACTGTTAAAGTATTGGGTTAACAAGATTATTGATTCCTTCAGATATTAAGCTTGTATAATAATTTTTAAAGTTTCATGTCAACACTTATTATTACTTTAGTTTTTGGTTTTCTTTCTAGACGGTTTGTATATCCCCCATTAGCTGTGCTTGTATTTATTTTTTTTGATACTATAACCACACCTGGTACCGCGGGTTTAATTCCATTTTCTGAATACATTGATCGCATAGTCTGGGGTGGTCTTGTTGGAGCAGCTTTCTCTTCTATAATTCAATTATATAGGGATCGTCAAGATAGTCCTGGTAAATGGTTTTCTTGGAGAATCGGTATGGTTTGTCTACTGATATTTGTTCTAATTCGCATATCGGTAATTATTGGCACAGGTGATTTTACATTTGAAAATGATTTAGCGTCTGTTGGTCCATTGACGCTTATTATTGTTTTGGCATACTTTCACGATCATCGAGCTTGGTGGTGTTTCGCTTTAATAGTTATCGTTCAATTATGTTTGAGCTTATTCGTTATTTCGAATCCAAGTAGTACAATGAACGGCTATTATGCTTATGCTGGTGATCCTTCCGAAGCAAAACGTCTTTTGTCTCATGAAGTTGAAGAAAATGGAATGGTGGGCTCTCGTACTCAAGGGCAATTCGGCAATACTGTATCTTTGGCTATGTATGCAGTGGTAGCGGTTGCTGCTGGAATTTCCCTATTGGAAGCTTCTATTAGATCTGTTATTAATAAAAATTATTCAGGATTCGCTGGAATAATTTTAGTTGCTATAGGAGTGCTTCTTCTTGCGGTAAGTACGACTCGTGGAGCCATTATTGGTTTAGTATTGGGGATCATGATTCATTATTTCGGAATACGTGGGTACATGAGGTTATTTCTTTTTACAGCTATTATATTAAGTTTATTTGCAATTGTACCAAATTTTGCTGACATAATACCTGCCGATGACCCTGTGTTAAGTAGATTTGTATTATTAAATGATCTTAATGGTACAGAATATTATAGGCTTACAGCCATTCAGACTAGTTATGATGCGGTAATGACAAGTCCACTACTGGGTTGGGGTACTTTCGAAATTGGACTTAAAGCATGCAAAGGTTATATGGCTCATCAAGGCCCATATTCTTTAGCTGTTCTTTATGGGATTCCCGTTGGTTTTCTGTCTTGCATAATATTAATTTTGTCAATAAATAGTGATTTAACTGGTAACAATATTAAATTTGTCAATTATAATCCAAACTTTCGACCACTTTGTGCCTTCAGTACAATAAGTTCCTGGTCGACTATTGTATGCATAATGACAAATGGTTTTGGAACCCCAACACTTCAATATATTATTTTAGGTATTGCAATGTGGCCAAATATTTATCAAGGTACTATCTCTTCTAAAAGTTCAGGAGATTGTTTATGCTGATAACAATTATAATCTGTACTTACCGTCGCATTGATCGCCTTGAACTTGCTCTTAGCAGTTTGGTTCGTCAAACATATAAAGGAGCCGATTGGGAAGTTTTGGTGGTTGAAAACGATCGCGTCAGTTCAACGGCAATGCTTACAACTATTGACCGCCACAAAGGGCGGCTACCATTACGACATATTCTTGAGCCTTGTATTGGATTATCTAACGCTCGAAACACTGGTGCTCGTCTAGCGTCTGGAGAATACTTGGCCTATATGGATGATGATGCAAAGGCCGAATATGATTGGCTGGCTGAGCTAATAGACTTATGCCGTTCATCTAAGCCTGATTTTTGTGGCGGGCCAAGTTTTCCGCTTTATCTTAGCCCAAAACCAATATGGTATCTTGATACTTATGCTACAAGTTATGTGTATGGTGTAGAAGAAAAGTTACTTAAAAGAGGTGAGTGGTTGGGAGGAATGAATTTTATTGTGGCAAAAAAGTTATGTGATCTTCTGGGTGGGTTTAGTATTGAATTAGGCATGACAGGAAAGAAGATTGCTTACGGAGAGGAGACTGATCTGATGATTCGTGCGTGGGCTGAAAACCCTCAGTTAAAAGTTATATACCATCCAAAGGTCATTGTGTATCATGAAGTACGTCCTGAAAAAATGACTATTCGATGGAAAATAAAAGCTGCAATTGCTGGAGGTCAATCTGCCACAATTATGTCTCCTATATCAAGAAAGAAGGCAGCTGTCGAACTTATGCGTAATATCAAGAGCATGTTAATACATCTCTTACATGCAGTACAGCGCTTTCTCAATAATCATGAAAAACCTTTTATCTGGCAGCAATGGAGTTACGAGATTCTTTGTCCGTGGCTCTGGAATTTTTCCCGTAATATTCACTCGCTCTTTTGGAAGTAACAATGAAAACCTCTTCTGTTCGTATCACATTTGGAATGATTGTATTAAATGGTGAGCCGTTTATACGCTATAATCTGCGGTCTATTTATCCCTGGGCTCACCAGATTATTGTAGTTGAAGGTGCATGCAAGGCTGCGAGCTCAGTTTCAGATGCCACTGGACATTCAAAAGATTCCACATTGGAAGTGTTACGCCGTTTTCAAGTTGAAGAGGATTTTGATAAAAAGCTCATCATTGTTACTGCTGAGGATGAAGGTCATTCAGATGGCTTTTGGCCGGGTGAAAAACATGAGATGTCTCAAGCTTATGCTAATCGTACCACTGGTAATTACCTCTGGCAGGTAGATGTTGATGAGTTTTATCGTGAAGAAGATATGACTTCAATTATTGCACTACTTGAAAGTGGTGTGACACAAATATCTTTCCCTTTTCTTCAATTTTGGGGTGGTATTGGTTTTAAAGAAAATGGTGAATTTTTAAGTGTTCATTTCAAAAATGTTAATCGCATATTTGCTTGGGGAACAGGTTATCGATATACGACGCACCGCCCACCAACAGTGGTTGATGGAGATGGTATAGATTTGCATAAAAAAAAATGGGTGAGATCGACAGAAATGGCTGCAAAAAAAATATTTATGTATCATTATTGCATGTTGTTGCCAAAGCAGGTGTACGAAAAATGCTCATATTATTCACGGGTTGATTGGGCAGCATTTGAGACCATGGAGAAATGGGCTGAAACAGTATACTTTAGTTTTCGAGCTCCATTTTCGGTTTGCAATGTTCTACATATCCCGCTGAGTTGGCTTGAGGAATATAGTGGACCTCATCCAAAGCAAATCATAAATATGATCGCAAACATTCAAGTGGGTTATCATCCAGATATACAGCTTCGCCCGACAGAAGATATTAATCGCGTTATAAACACTAAACAATATCGCTTAGGACGATTAACTAGAAAAACGTGGGTATTTTTTTTACCATACCGCAACGCTGTTTGGGGGTGGTTAGCCCAATGGAAGCAATTTGGTAGGATACGCAGGTATTTTTTCGGAGTGTAAAACGAGCTGGTATGTGTGCGATGCTTATGATTTCTTCGTGACATATTAAACCCATGATGGAGCATGCGCCAGCGCATTATTAATAAGTGAAATGTAATTATGCAAAAACTATTGAATCTTGGCTGTGGATCGCGATACCTTGTTGATTCTGCTTGGTCCAATGTTGATTTCAAGAGCAATACTAAAGCGGTACTTGCCTATGATCTTACGCGGGGTATACCCTTTTCAGATTGTACTTTTGATGTGATATATCATTCCCATGTATTGGAACACTTTTCATCTCATGATGCTGTTCGTTTTATGCGTGAGTGCTTTCGTGTTTTAAAACCAGGGGGTACCTGTCGGGTTGTAGTCCCTGATATGGAGGCAATTTGTCGCCAGTACATGGAGGCATTGGGAGGTGCGTTACGAGGAGAGGAACAGGCGTTTGGTCGCTATCAATGGATGCTTATCGAGATGTTAGATCAATTAGTGCGTCATCGGTCTGGAGGTGAGATGGCCTCCTATTTGCAAAAAAAGGATATTCCTGAACGACAATTCATTATTTGCAGGATAGGTGATGTTGCTAAGGAGCAATTAGATGCGTTGGAGTATTCGAGCGCAAAGGTGTCTTATACGCGTCCAGAGTTAGTACGTCGAGCTTGGATATTCGCAACACGAAAACTAAGTATATTCAGGTTGGCGATGCTCTCTTTAGTTTTGAATCGACATGAGATGCAAGCATTAGAGTTGGGACTGTTTCGATTGGGTGGTGAGTCGCATTTGTGGATGTATGATCGTTACTCATTGAGAGAAGTTATGCACTTGGTCGGGTTCGATAAAATCGAGCAATGTACGGCAATAAGTTCTCGTGTCATCGGCTGGGATCTCTATTGTCTCGATACCGAAAAGGATGGTTCCATTTATAAGCCAGACTCCTTGTATATGGAAGCATTGCGTCCAGACTGAGAGTTATTTATTGTTGCAAACACAGCATATAAACTCTAAAAGTAAATCTCCATATGTCTTTCTTCTATAAAAAGATAAGAGTTGAATTAATAGCATGTAGCTCTTCTATGCAGATTAATTATTATAAAAGCAAATACATGTTTTTATTGCGATATGGGATGTGTCAGATGTTTATGTTTATTTAATGAAGATCGAACAAGTCAATCAAATCGATGGTCACGGAGGAGCTGCAGGCATCTGTCTCGCCTTACATAAGGCTATCTCTCTTGTCGGACATCAGTCTTTTGTGCTGGTTGGCCGTCAGTATCGGAATTTGTCTGGTGTTAAAAAGATTAACCACGAATGCGGCCGGTCTGGCTGGAGTCGTTTTTGGATGCACCTTGCCCGCTGGGTAAATTCATACTCAGGTCGTATCCGAGGGGCTCAACGAGTCTCTGAACGATGGATTCCTTATCTGGTGTCGCCCAAAAAGTTCTGGTCATGGTGGCTTGGGCATGAAGATTTTGATTTTCCCGGTACAAAACAATTATTGAAACAAGCCCCCTTTATTCCAGATGTGTTGCATTTGCACAATCTTCACGGTGATTTCTTTGATCTTCGTGAGTTGCCGACGCTGAGTCGGACTGTGCCTACCATCATCACGCTACACGATACTTGGTTATTGGCAGGACATTGCGCGTATTTTGTTGACTGTCGCAAATGGGAGTCTGGATGTAGTTCTTGTCCTCATTTAGACTTTGAACCTGTGATTCGCAGGGATGGTGCATCGTTTAATTGGCTGCGCAAACTCCATATTTATCAGAAAAGCCATCTAACCTTGGTTTGTCCATCGCAATGGCTAGCCAATGAGGTGAGTCAATCCATCTTGATGAGAGGGGCGAACAGACTGAAAGTCATACCGAATGGGGTGGATACGTCAATATTTAAACCAGGTATCAAAGCGTCTGCACGTAATCAGCTCGGCTGGCCTCAGGACGCCTTCATTGTTATGTTTGCAGCAAACAGTGCGCGTAGTAATATGTGGAAGGATTACAATACCATGCGTGAGGCTGTTCGCTTGGCGGGCGAGAAAACTTCTATTACACAAATTCGATTCTTTGCTATTGGAGATACAGCTCCTTCTGAGCAGGCAGGATCTGTAAGAATCGAATTTCTTCCTTACCGCGATTCAATGGCTGAATGTTATCAGGCTGCCGATGTATTTCTACACGCAGCTAAAGCGGATAATTTCCCTACCACGATCCTTGAATCTCTAGCCTGCGGTACGCCGGTGATCGCTACTGCTGTAGGAGGGATTACAGAACAGATTATTGATGGTAAAACTGGCTTTCTCGTTCCTGCTGGTGATGCACCAGCAATGGCTGAACGTCTGGTTAATCTTGCTCAATCACCCGATTTGTTGCACTCCTTTGGAATGGCGGCTTCGAGGGATGCTGCTAACAGGTTCTCTTTAGAGCAGATGGGTTTAAAATATATAGAGCTTTATAAAGAAATGATAGAACAGAGAGAGAAGTATTGTGAAAACTGACCCATATTACCCCCGCATACTGATTGTTAACGCCTATTTTACAGAGCAATCGGGGAGTGGTACCTTCTTGGGTCGATTATTTTCAAATTGGCCGGTTGACAGAATTGCAACAGTGTGTGAGGGTACACTTATTCCAGATTGGAATAAATGTCGCTTACATTTCCGCACTGGGGAATTAAGGTTATTACTGAGTAATATTATTGAGAGATTTGTTCCAGCTATGCGCACAGGCCCGGTGCTTCCATCGTCAACAATATCGGATCCAGGTGCGGTAGTACTATCGCACACAGTATTCCCCAAAGTGCCATTTGTTCACCGCCTTGCTAGATTACCATGGCGTTTACTTCTTCGTTATTTTAGTGACGGAGAAACTCTTTATTGCGTTGGGCCATCTCAAGAACTGCTAAGTTGGATTCAAGATTTTCAGCCAGAAGTAATTTACGGTCACTGCTCTGGTCTTAATAGTGTATTGTTGCTGCGTCGGTTGCAGCAAGAACTTAGCCTTCCGTTGGTTTTACATTTTATGGATGATTGGGCTGAAACATGTTACCGTCAAGGATGGGTCAAGCAATTGTTTCGGGCTCGGTTTGATACTGAGTTTCGCCAGTTGGTGCGGTCTGCCGATGTTACAGTTGCTATCTGTCAGGAAATGGCCAATGAATACCAAACGCGATATCAGCGCTCTGTTTTATCATTACCTATGCCTGTCGAACTAGACGCATATTCTTTTACTACACGAAATGAATGGACAGGAGGGAGTCCTTTTCGTCTGCGATATGGCGGAAGGGTTGGCTGGGCAATAAGCGACAGTTTAGTAGATATTGCGGAATCGATCCATTACCTACGACAGAATGGAGCGGATGTGGAGTTTGATCTAGTTACGTTTCAAACGGAAGAAGTTCCAGCAACTTGCTTTGCTTTGCCTGGTGTGAACGTGCAAATACCTGGCCCATTGGCTGATCTACCACGTATTCAGGGTGAAGCTGATGTCCTTGTTATCTGTTACGATTTTGATATAGAATCGATTCACCAAGCCCAGTATAGCATGCCTAGTAAACTAGCGGATTGTATGGCTTCAGGTACTCCTATTCTTGTCTATGGGCCTGCAGGCCTGCCTGTCGTAGAATATGCACGACGGGAGTGCTGGGGTAAGGTTGTTGATAATCGAGATAAAACAGTTTTACTTGCTGCCGTTTGTGAATTAATGGATTCAGCCTCTTTACGTGAGCAACTTGGGCGCACCGCAAAAGGACTTGCTGATAAATGGCATGATACCAAGACTGTATCGGAAAAAATGCGGCGGATTTTAGAAGAAGCGGCGTCAACTAAACAGTCGTGATTGTTATTAATGTAATGTCTAATATGAATAATAAAAAAATGTAGTATTTGAGATGTATACCTTTAAAATATTTTCTATACTTGTTGAATTTCTCAATTACTACCTGGCCAAAAGTTATAAAAGGGGGCATATCTTATTTTGGCTCTTCGCAGATTTTAATGGAAATAGAGTAATAAGGGTTTAGCTTAGCGTAATATCAATTCATAGAGTGAGTCATAACGTAAACCTATGATGAAGGTGAAGTCCATGCTGATAAGCCATAGAGACAACATCTTCAACTATGCAAGCACAAAACAACCAACTATAGTAACAGTAAGCCTATACAGACAAATCTACCATACCAAGGCTCTCGGAGAGCAGCTCTAAAAGCTTCAAAAGTTACAGAACCAAAACACTCTTTTACCTTAGAAAACTGCACCATCCTATCGTATAATGAAGTATTAATGTTTCACTTCAAACCATTAAATTCCGCGAATACCCCTTATTTTTAATGATAGTTGTTTACATTTAAAAAAATTACAGAAAAAGTATAAATATAATTCCTAACAAAATATTTTAAATATTTTATGATTATTCTTTTTTGTAATAAGGTATTCTATTTGCTAATTGTTCATGAAAGAAGAATCGATAAATGATTACTTTTCTTGCAAGTCCCAAGCCGTTCAATGGAATTGCTAAAGAACATCAATATCGTGCCATTCAGAGTTGGCAAGCTGCTGGCGTAGATGTTGAAGTGATACTTTATGGCGATTCAGACGGGATTGCCGAGGCAGGAGTCGATTTGGGAGTGAAGGTCGTTAAGCAAATCGACTGCTCGCCATCTGGTATACCATATTTTGGGTCGATTATAAACCATGCGGCTATTTATGGTAAACATGATTTGCAAGTATATCTTAATTGCGATATACTTATGTCTGGTATTCATTCTGCTATGATAAAAATTAACTTTTCTCAATTCTTAATGGTTGGCCAGTTAATTGATTTGGGTGAAAATCAATTTATTGATGTTACACAGACTGATTGGGAGTCTTCTCTTAAAAAGCTTTTCGATGAAAATGTGCTTTCACTTCGTACGCCAAGAGCTATTGATTATTTTGGGTTTCGACGAGGTCTTTTTAAAAATATTGCTCCTATTGTTATAGGTAGAGCCGGTTATGATAATGCCGTTCTTGCATATTGCTTACATCATAATATTCCTATTGTAGACGCAACGTTGGCAGTCACTGCATTACATCAGTTTCATGATTATGGGCATGTACAAGGAGGTAAACAAACAGTCTGGAGTGGTCAAGATGCACTGAATAACGTGTATCATGCGGGAAAACATAGTTTGCCAAGCATTTCTGATTCTAGTTATGTATTGAGAAATTCCGTTGTTCTTCCATGGAAATGCCGTAAGGATCGTCTTCGTCGAATGGAGTTGATAATTCGATATCGACTTGGTTATCCAACATTGAGTTTAGCTGTGAGATTGGTGTGGAAAATATTGCAGGTTATAAAATTTACGCGATCAATAACTCCAACACTTGAAGAAGTTATAGTTGCAATTCTTTTTAATCGAACAAAAATACGATAATAATAATATATATTTATACTGTTGAATAATGTCGTTAAAAGGTTTTTATCTCTAATGTTTGAATGCTAATGAAGTTGCTGTGAAGAGTTTTTCAGTTAATAAAGATTATCAAATTGTACAATTAATCAAACATAATAAATGTATTTTCTGATTAAATAAAGATTGTATTCAGTTGTGCTATTGCTTATTTTATATTTATTCCGTATACTTTTTTTATTATAAAAAATCCTAATTATTTTTAGCCAAGTGGCTTGTTAAGTCATTATCTATATTAGTACTTAGTTATAGTTTTATATGACTCTCAGCTAATGTTAAATGTCAATTGTGATAATGAAAAAACCAAAGAAATGCCTAAAGTTTTATTCATAAAACATCTCAAAAGTAAAAATAAATGAAGATATTATATCTTTATTCTGAGCTTGTCGGTTATCAAATCCCTGTTTTTAAAGAATATACGAATAGGTATAATGCCACAGTTTATGTTGTAAGTTGGGATAAAAAAAAACTTAAACCATACATACCTCCAAAGCTAAAAAATGTAACTTATTATAAGAGGTCGGAGTATACAAAAAATCAATTGCTTAAATTAGTTAGAGATATAGGTCCAGATATCGTTTATATCTCCGGGTGGATGGATAAAGAATATTTAATAGTCGCAAGAAAATTAAGAGAAATTAAAATACCAGTTGTAACTGGATTTGATGATCAGTGGCATGGGAATTTGCGGCAATTAGTTGCATCAATTATTTTTCCATTCTTTCGGAAATATTTTTTTAGTCATGCATGGGTTGCAGGGCCTTATCAGTATGAGTATGCAAAAAGGTTAAAATTTAAGAATAATGAGATTATCTTCAATTTACTTTCATGCGATATTAAATTGTTTAGTAAAGGTCTTGAAAATATAGAATCAAAAAGAAATGATTACCCAAAATCATTTCTTTATGTAGGTAATTTTAGATATGTAAAAGGTACTGATATTCTTATTGAAGCTTTTAAGATTTATCAAAAAAAATATAAAGGCGATTGGAAATTAATTTGTGTTGGTAATGGAGATATGTGTTCGTTGTTAAAAGGTCAAATTAATGTTGAGGTATTAAGTTTTTCGAGTCAAGAAGAACTCCTTGATATTACAAAAAGAGCTGGTGTATTTGTTCTTCCAAGTAGATCTGAGCAGTGGGGAGTAGTCGTCCAAGAGTTTGCGGCAGCAGCTATACCAATAATAATTTCTGAAATTGTCGGGGCAAAACCTGAATTTTTTATTGAAAAATTCAATGGTCTTAGTTACTGTAACAACTTACCGGAAGATTTGGCTAAAGCAATGTATTTAATGTCAATAAAAGATAACAACGAATTAATTAGAATGTGTAAAAACAGCTTTGATTTGTCTCATAAAATAACGCCAAAAATATCCGCAGCTAGTTTTTTGTCTATTTTGAATTAATAATTACTTTTTTTATTAACCTAACTTAAGTTTGTATAAATAAATAAATAAATAAAAAATATTTGAAATTGTAATTATAATATAAAATTAACTGACTAAAAGTTGCTGATTAGTTTAAGTATATATCTAAATAATAGAATACGCGATTTTGAATAATACATTAGGAATTATTGTTGGAATTGATGCGTCTCGCAATCGCTCAGGTGGAGCAAAAGCTCATCTTATTGGAATATTAGGAGATGGTGATCCAATAAAGTACGGTATACGTGAAGTCCATCTCTGGGCATCTGCATCTATAATGGATTCAATTCCTAATTACTCTTGGCTAGTCATACATAATCCAAATGAGCTTAGAAAGTCATTATCAAGACAGCTTTATTGGCAGGCTACAAATCTATTGCATGAAGTAACGAAGGCAAGGTGTGATATTCTTTTTACTACCGATGCTAGTACGCTGTGCCGTTTTAGACCAATGGTTATTTTAAGTCAGGATATGCTTTCTTATGAACCAGGTATTATGAGGCTTTTTGGGTACTCAAAAGCACGCTTACGACTTTTAACTATACTATTAATTCAAAATCGAGCTTTTCGATTTGCTGATGGTGTGATATTTCTTACGAAATATGCATCAACGGTTATTCAACAGTCCTGCGGATTCTTAACTAGGGTAGCTTTTATCCCGCATGGGGTAGGAAAAGATTTCAAAAGGAAGAGATATACCAATGATTGGTCGGACAATAAAGAATGCCCAATAACATGTATATATGTTTCTAATGCGGCGCTGTACAAGCATCAGTGGGTAGTGGTAGATGCTATTAATAAAATGCGTAAGTACGGACACAATATCAATCTTACACTTGTTGGTGGTGGCTCAGGTAAAGCTCAAAATTTGCTAGAAAAACAACTTAATATTTTGGATCCTGAACGGTTATTTGTTCAACAAATGGATTTTGTCCCTCAAAAAGAATTACCAAATATTTTAGCGAGAGCTGATATATTTATTTTTGCGTCAGGTTGTGAGAATATGCCAGTTACACTTGTCGAGGCTATGGCTGTTGGATTGCCAATTGCTTGTTCTAACAGAGGTCCTATGCCTGAGGTTCTTGCTGATGCTGGGGTTTATTTTGATCCAGAAGATGCAGATTCGATTGCTGATGCTGTAGAGCAAATCATAAAAGACCCTAAACTTCGGGAACGAATATCCAAAAGGGCCATGACTATTTCGGATCAATATTCTTGGCAACGATGTGGAAATGAAACTTGGAAATTTATAGTTGATACATATAGAAGTACAAAAAATGAATAAGAAAAACTATCAAATATGTTCTAACTGCGTGATGGATACTACTGACTCTCAAATTGTTTTTGACAATAATGGAGTTTGTGATCATTGCGATACGTTTATTAATAAAATTGCTCCCAATTGGCATACTGATGAGCAGGGGAAGAGTGAACTCCAATTACTTGTTGGTAAAATTAAGCAAGTTGGTAAAGGTAAAGATTTTGATTGTATTCTGGGTATGAGTGGTGGTATAGACAGTTCTTATCTATTGTATTATGTAAAAGAGAAACTCGGATTGCGTCCTCTTGTATTTCATGTTGATGCTGGATGGAATTCACAAGAAGCTGTTAATAATATTGAAAAACTTGTTGATAAGCTTGGGCTTGATCTTTATACTGAGGTGATTGACTGGGGGGCGATGCGGGATTTGCAACTCGCTTTCTTCAAGTCTGGAGTGTCTCATATTGATACCCCTCAGGATCATGCTTTTTTTGCAACTATGTATAAGTTTGCTGAGCAGCATAAGGTCAAGTATATTTTAACTGGAGCAAATCTTTCAACAGAGTGTATTCGAAATCCAATCGAGTGGATGTACTATCAATCAGATGCTATTCAGTTACGAGATATCCATAGAAAATTTGGCCAGCATTCTCTAAAAAGCTATCCAGTTACTTCTATTCTGCATCATAAAATATATTTACCCTATATCAAGGGGATAAAAGTTGTGCGCCCTTTAAACAGTATACCTTATGTCAAACAGGATGCCATCAAGTTGCTTGTTGAGAAATTTGGTTGGCAGCCCTATCCGCAAAAGCATTTTGAATCTCGTTTCACAAGATTTTATGAAGGCTATTGGTTGCCAAAAAAGTTTGGTTATGATACACGACGAGTTCAGTTCTCCAGTTTGATTGTGACTGGCCAAATGACAAGAGAAGATGCTTTACTCAAGTTAAAGACTCCTCCTTATGATGAATCCACTATTGTCCAGGATTTTGAGTATGTGGCAACTAAACTTGGTATTTCAGTTAAGGAGTTACAAGGCTATATGGATGCACCGAATAAATCTTACAGGGATTATAAATCGCAAGATAGTGTTTATGCCTTTGGTTCATGGGTTATGAAATCCCTAGGTTTAGAAATTGGGGGTAAACGTTGATTACAATAATTAATTATGGCCTTGGTAATATTCAGGCTATCGCAAATATATACAATCGTCTTAATATACCCGTTGTAATTGCATCTACACCAGATGAGTTAGCAAGCGCTGAAAAAATAATTCTACCTGGTGTAGGAGCTTTTGATTGGGCTATGAGACTTTTGAACGAGTCTGGTATGCGATCTTGCCTTGACAAACTTGTTATGGTTAATAAAGTTCCTGTACTTGGTATTTGCGTTGGGATGCAGATGCTTGCCCGGTGTAGCGATGAAGGAAAATTAGAAGGGCTAAGCTGGATTGATGCTGAGGTCAAAAAGTTTGATGAATCAAAGTTTGTACAAAAAACGCATTTGCCCCATATGGGATGGAATGATGTTATGCCACAAAGAACCGATTGTTTGTTTCGTGGTATGGAAGCTAAACCTCGTTACTATTTCTTGCATTCGTATTATTTTCTCCCAAAAAATGATGAGGATGTATTAGCACTAACCGATTATAACGGTTTTTTTGCGTCTGCAGTTCGTTCGGAAAATGTGTTTGGAGCGCAGTTCCATCCTGAAAAGAGTCATCAATGGGGCATTCAGCTCCTTAAAAATTTTGCTGAGTTATAGATTATGCTGCGTCCTCGTATTATCCCCTGTTTGCTTATTAAAAATGGCGGTCTCGTTAAGACTGTTCAGTTTGGCGACTCCAAATATGTAGGTGACCCGATCAATGCTGTCCGCATTTTCAATGAAAAGGAAGTGGATGAGCTGATTGTACTCGATATTGACGCATCCTCGCAACAACGTGAACCTGATTATACGCTCATTAAAAATCTGGCTGCTGAATGTCGTATGCCCTTATGTTACGGTGGCGGAGTGAAAACAATATCGCAAATACAAAAAATCATCAGTCTTGGGGTCGAAAAGGTCGCAATCAGTTCAGCAGCAATTGAAACACCTGATTTAATTACGCAAGCCGCCGATCAGGTTGGGAGTCAAAGTGTTGTAGTTGTATTGGATGTGAAAAAAAACGGAATATTACGTCGATCCGAATTATTTACACTTAACGGCATAAAGAAAAGCGGTATCAATCCTGTTGAGTTTGCTAGAAAAGTTGAAGCGCTTGGTGCGGGTGAGGTTGTCATCAATGCTATTGATCATGATGGCGTTATGAAAGGATACGACATAAACCTGATCAAAAGTGTGAGAGACTCCATATCATTGCCAATGACAGTACTTGGTGGAGCAGGTTCTTTAGAGGATATCGAAGGTCTGATTACACAGTTTGGTATTATTGGTGCTGCAGCAGGAAGTCTGTTTGTTTTCAAAGGGAAGTACAGAGCCGTTCTGATTAATTATCCTGATCGTGCCGCCAAAGATGCATTGATTGAAAAAGCCTCCAACCTCTTCTGATTGTTATTCCTTTATCATCCCCATCATCCCCCTTCCAAGCAAGGCATGCAATTCAGTTCCAATAGTGAAAAACCTTTCACATAATCGACGATATGAACATAATTACAGCGTGAAACAAATAATACAGGATTTAAAGGATGGTCAGACCATTCTTGAAGATGTTCCCGTTCCTCAGATAAAGTCAGGTCATCTTCTTGTCAAAACATTGCGAACCTTAGTCTCCCTTGGTACTGAGCGGATGCTGGTGGATTTTGGGAAAGCTAATTTTATTGATAAGGCACGCCAGCAGCCCGATAAGGTCAAGCAGGTGCTTGACAAGGTGAAAACTGATGGTATTATGCCTACCTATGAGTCGGTGATGAACAAGTTAGGTCAGCCACTTCCACTTGGTTATTGTAACGTTGGTGAAGTGATTGCCGTAGGCAAGGGAGTTACCGATGTTAAGATTGGTGACCGTGTCGCCTCGAACGGCCCTCATGCAGAGTATGTGCTGGTACCGGTCAATCTTGCCGCCAAAGTGCCTGACGCTGTCTCTGACGAGGAGGCTGCGTTTACGGTGATCGGCTCTATTGCCCTGCAGGGTATTCGGTTGTTGAATCCCATGTTTGGCGAAACTGTGGTTGTTATCGGGCTTGGGCTAATCGGCTTGATCACTGCTGAGCTGCTTCAGGCAAATGGATGCCGCGTTATTGCGTTTGATTTTGATGCTGAGAAAGTCGGGCTTGCCCAAGAGAAAGGGGTGGTGGCAATCAATATATCCAATGGCTCTGATCCGGTCTCTATTGTTCAGGAGCTTACTGCACAGATTGGTTGTGACGGTGTGATTATTACCGCTTCCAATTCCAGTGACGAGATCATGCACCAGGCAGCCGAAATGTCGAGAAAGCGGGGTCGGATTATTCTTGTCGGTGTGGTGGGTTTGAAGTTGAGGCGCGATGACCTCTATAAAAAAGAGCTCTCCTTTCAGGTATCCTGCTCTTACGGTCCCGGGCGATACGATGAAGCCTACGAACAGCGAGGTCAGGACTATCCATTGGCCTATGTGCGCTGGACGGAAAAACGCAATTTTGAGGCGGTACTGCAGGCGATTTTGAGAGGCCAGCTCGATGTCAAGTCGCTCATAACCGAGCGAGTCAAACTTGTAGACTACCTGCGGATTTATGGCGACATGCGCAAGTCTGGTTCCATAGCCTCAATTATAGAGTATGATAACCATAAAGCCCCGGACCCTGTCGTTACCTTTCATAATGCAAAAGTATCAGCCGGAAAAGGTGTGCTCGGAATTATCGGAGCAGGCAATTTTACAGCCTCAACAATTCTCCCCCAGTTAGCCAAAACCCCGGCCAAACTCCAGGCGATAGCCAGCTCAGGAGGATTAAGCGCAACAACCCTTGCCCGAAAGTTCTCCATCGCAAAAGCCACAACCGACTACCACACCATCCTTAACGACAAGGATATCGATACAGTCCTCATCACAACCCGCCACAACGCCCACGCCTCCCTGGTAATCGAATCCCTAAAAGCAGGCAAACACGTTTTCGTAGAAAAACCCCTGGCCCTAAACCCCGAAGAACTGGAAGCAATAATCACCATCTACTTTTCACTCAGCACTCAGCACTCAGCACCCAGCACTTCAAGCTCAGCACTCAGCACTCAGAACTCAGCACTATTTGTTATGGTCGGCTTCAATCGCCGTTTCGCCCCTCTCGCTCTGAAAATGAAAGAACTGCTCGGACAAGGGGAGACGCCGCTCAACATCGTCGCAACCATGAACGCAGGGTTTATTCCTGCCGATTTCTGGGTACACGATCCGGAAGTTGGCGGAGGCAGAATAATAGGCGAGGCCTGCCATTTCATCGATCTCTGTACCTATCTCGCCGGGAGCAGGGTCACGGCGGTCTGCATGAATGCCATGGGCACGAATCCTGATGAAATGACCGATAACGCAACGATCATTCTTAAATATGAGAACGGCAGCAATGCGGTGATCAACTACTTTTCAAATGGCAGCAAAGCCTATGCAAAGGAGAGGGTCGAGGTGTTCAGCCAGCAGCGGGTGCTGGTGATGGATAACTGGCGTAAGCTGAGCGGTTACGGCTTCAAGAATTTCAAGGCGCTGACTTCGGCGCAGGATAAGGGTCATGCAAACCAATTTAAACTGCTGGTTGAGAGGATTCAGAAAGGAGGGGAGCCACTCATTCCCTTCAGCGAACTGGTCAATACCACCAGGGCAAGTTTTGGGGCAATCGACTCGTTGCAGCAAGGTGCATGGGTAGAGATTCGTTGATGCAGAAAGCGTTACGCTATTTCCATACACTTCGTTATCTGAAACCGCGTCAGCTCTACTATCAGTTGTACTATCGGCTAAAAAAGCAAGGTCGAAGAATGCTGAGGATGGCATACCCTTTAAAGCTTGAACAAGAGGGCTATCCTCTACGGTTTCTGCCGTTCATAGCTAAAGAGGTCTCGTATGACAAGGGCACCTTCTCTTTTCTGAACCGTTCACACTCTTTCGGTGGTGATGCCGGACGTATTGACTGGGAGTTCAGCGAGTTTGGCAAGCTTTGGTCGTACAATCTCAACTATTTTGACGTTCTGCTTCAGCGGGGAGTGACGCAAGAGCTTGGTACTTCCCTGATTGAGAGCTTTCTTGCGGCATTGCATCAGGAGAGTGTCGGGCTTGAACCTTACCCTACCTCATTAAGAGAAGTCAACTGGATCAAGTTTCTCTCTCTGCATGATCTTCAACGCTCTACGATCAACGGGACTCTTTACGCCCACTATACGATTCTTGAGCATAGCCTTGAGTATCATCTGCTCGGCAATCATCTTCTTGAGAATGCTTTATCGCTCCTTTTTGGAGCGTTTTATTTTAAGGAGCAGCGCTGGTTTGAGAAAAGCAGGGCTCTGCTTGTCTGTGAGCTCAATGAGCAGATTCTCGGTGATGGTGCACATTTTGAGCTTTCACCAATGTATCATCAGATTCTCTTGGACCGCCTGCTTGATGCTGTCAATCTGCTTCAGAATAACTCATTGTTCAGTGGTCAGGCTGAGCTGCAGACCCTCTTTGTCGACAAGGCTGTCGCCATGCTTGCCTGGCTGAAGGCGATGACCTTTTCAAATGGCAGCATTCCACATCTCAATGATTCAACTGATGGGATAGCACCCGCCACTACTCATCTTGTCGAGTATGCCGATCGGCTCGGGATTGAGAGTGTCAAGTTGGATGCCGTGCGCCTGAAAGAGTCCGGATACAGGAAATTCAGCACCCCCAGATATGAGTGCGTCGTTGATGTTGGCGCTATCGGTCCTCTATATATTCCCGGTCATGCGCATGCGGATACATTGAACTTTGTGCTCAATGTTGATAGCAAATCAATCTTTGTGGATACAGCAATATCGACCTATGAGAAGAATTCCCGTCGGGATGAAGAGCGTTCTACAACAGCTCATAACACCGTTGTTGTCAATGGCCGTAGCTCTTCTGATGTATGGGGTGGGTTCCGTGTTGGTAGTCGTGCATCTGTTAACATCCTTATTGATTATGAAGATGTTGTTTCGGCAGAACACTACGGATACAAAAGCATTGGGGCAATCCATAAAAGAACGTGGGCGTTTCAAGAAGAACAGTTTTGCATTACAGATATTATAACCGGTCAGGATGAAGCTGTCGAAGCTTTTTTTCATTTTGATCATTTGTTGAATCCTTGCCGAATTGCTCAGACGATTTCCACAGATAGTGCCGATATTATTTTCGAAGGTGCAATAAGCATTGTGTTCAAAACGTATATGCAGGCAGTAGGGTTTAATCGGATGTTAGATGCAAAGTGTGCTGTTGTCAACTTCAAAAATAGACTAGTTACAAGTATTGTGTGCAAAAAGGTTTGAGATAGAGTCGTTAAATATAAAAGATAAGAAACTGTTCGATGAAACTGTTGATAATATCTAATTATTATAATCCTGAAATAGGTGCGGCTCCAAGCAGAATAAGTATGTTGGCCGAAGGGTTATCCGAACTTGGAAATGAAGTGAATATAGTTTGTCCTTTACCAAACTATCCTTTTGGGAAAATATTTGATGGGTATAAAAATAAATTCTTTTTCAAAGAGGTTTTGGGATCTATAGAAATCCATAGATACTGGATATATCCAAGTGTCTCTGGGAATGTTATTGAAAGAATTTTAAGTATGTTTTCTTTTTCTGTTAGTCAATGCTTATTTTTATTACAATATAAGAAATTAAAAAATGCTGATTGGATTATTATTCAGAATTCGCCATTGCTTGTATCTTTTTTTGCGATAGCATTATTTGGAAAAATTAATAACAATATTGCATTAAATATTTCTGATTTGTGGCCAATGTCAGCGCTTGAGCTGGGTGCTATTAAAAAAGGAAAATTTTATTCGTTATTAGAATGGATAGAACAATATAATTATAAAAAATCAAAATTAATAATTGGGCAATCTGAAGAAATTTTAAAACATGTGAATGGGTTTGTAGATAAGCCTGTATTTTTATACAGAAATTTGCAAAAAAATAATAATAATTTTGTTAAAAATAAAGCAAGTGGAACTTATAAAATCATTTATGCGGGCTTATTAGGGCTTGCTCAAGGTGTTTTTGAAATTATTCAAAATATTGATTTTAAGGAATTAGGTGTTGAGTTTCATGTTTATGGTCAGGGTAATGAATCTGAAATAATTAATGAATATATAGCGCAAAACCCATTATGTAACATATTTTATCTAGGTGCAATATCTAAAAATGATATTCAGGAGATTCTTCCCTCATTTCATGCATCTATTGTACCCCTTAAGACAAGCATAAAGGGCGCAGTGCCATCTAAAATATTTGAATTGGCACAGTATAATGTTCCAATCTTATTTTGTGGTGGTGGAGAAGGAGCTGATATAGTTAATTCGTTGGGTTTAGGTTATGTGTCGGAACCAGCAAATTATGTGATGTTAAAAAAGAATATTTCAAAAATTAAAAATTTATCTACAGAAAAATACACTCAATTGCTTAAAAACTGTGAAAGTGCTGTAAAAAATAATTTTGATTTTAATGAGCAATTGAAACAGCTTCAATTGGTATTATCAAAAAAATAACATGCTGATAACAATAATAGGTGGGTCTGGATTTGTAGGGACAAGATTGATCCCAGAGATTGGTATGGATCAGTGCTGCAACGTAGATAAGAAAATGAGTGGCAAATATGATAATAAAACTACATTGGGAGATATACGAGAAAAAGATATAGTAAATAAAATCAGTGAGTTAACAGATACAGTTGTTCTCTTGGCAGCAGAACATCGTGATGATGTTACCCCTTCATCGTTATATTATGATGTAAATGTTGTGGGCACACGGAATGTCTTACATGCTATGGGTATAAAAAAAATAACCAACATAATATTTACAAGTTCCGTTGCAGTATATGGATTAAATAAAATTAACCCAGATGAGGAGTATTCAGTTGATCCGTTTAATTATTATGGCAAAAGTAAGTATAAAGCAGAAGAGGTATTGAGTAATTGGTACAAAGAAGATCCTGAAAAACGCTCAGTAACAATTATTCGCCCAACTGTTATTTTTGGTGAGGCCAACAGAGGGAATGTTTATAATCTGCTCAATCAAATCGCAACAGGCAGGTTTATGATGATTGGAGATGGAAAGAATATGAAGTCAATGGCATATGTTGGCAATGTTGTTGCATTTATTAAGCATGCCATTTCTATCCAAAAACCCGGTTATAGAGTTTATAATTACGTCGATAAACCTGATTTTTCCATGAATGAACTTGTTAGTCAGGTTTATAAAGATCTTAATCGAGCGACCACTCTTATCAGGATACCACAACTAATAGGTATGCTTGGAGGGTATGCCCTTGATATCGTTGCTAAAATATCTGGAAAAAAATTTCCGATAAGTAGTGTGCGAATTACAAAATTTTGTGCTACAACGCAGTTCTCAGCTGAAAAGATAAAGCAGACTGGTTTTATACCTCCGTTTACTATTCAGGAAGGTTTAAGGAGAACATTACAATATGAATTTCTTGATAATCATAGTAATGAAACGCTTTATTACACAGAGTAACTTATTTTAAAAATCATGCTTGTACAGTTTATCGGTCTTGGGTATATCGGCTTGCCTACAGCAGCAGTTGTTGCGCAAAAGGGTATAAGCGTCCACGGTGTTGATATCAATCCTCATGTTGTTGAGACCATCAATCAGGGAAAAATTC
>Ga0208872_1000673_pt1 | contig 23457 bp, 26 predicted proteins | sample CryBogCBH12Aug08_FD_185508 | JGI IMG/M metagenome (GOLD analysis project Ga0208872, IMG submission 185508) | Freshwater microbial communities from Crystal Bog, Wisconsin, USA - CBH12Aug08 (SPAdes) | ecosystem: Environmental > Aquatic > Freshwater > Lake | place: Crystal Bog, Wisconsin, USA...
TACATTGCGGGCACTAATTTTCATGATAATTTTCCTGGTTCAGAAAGGTTTGGAAAGATGCCGGAATATTCGACAAAATTATTAGAGGCTCCCTAAAGATATTCTCTTGCGTGATGGAAAGTCAACCACAACGGTCAAGTAATCACTCTATTCCAATGACAGTTTCAGATAAATTTGAAAGTATCGATCAGAAAAAACTTAAATGGTAGTCAAGAGGTCAATCTTCCGCACCGAAACATTTGGCATAGTCACAGCAGGCTGCGCAGCTGGGGGATTTACATGCATAAATGCCTTCTTGTTCGCAAAGTTGTTTGTAGAAAAATTTCTTCCATTTCATGTCGCCGGTGTTTCTGGCGGCAAGCGAAGGAAAATACCTGGTGAGTAAAGTTGAAAGTGCTTTGCGATCAGGCAAGCCAAGGTCTTGCCAAAGATGGTCACCGCCCATGCAGGCGGTGGCTACCAGATGCACAACGTGGCGGTGATGTTCGTCGGAAATAGCGCAATGCGCCTGAAGAAGTTGCAGCAGATCCGGGAATTCACCCAATGCGCTGCCGGTTCCACGGGCTTCTGTCTGAGCAGACAGCCAGTGCGGGGGGGGGGTAAAATGCGGGAAGCTGGTTTGCAGCAAATCCTGAAAAGAGCTCATATCCAGCCCGAGTGCTGGTACGAATGAATCAGCATCCTGATTGCAATGCGTTGCGATCACCCAGGCAAATGAATCCGTCAGAACATTTTCTTTGATCGAATGGCCAAGCAAATGCCACACGCCGATGCTATCAGCGTTGTGCGGAAGACTGACGTTCAGGCCGCCATGGTTTCGTGTGTGTAGCATTTCTTCGGGCAGATTTTTGAACACGCTTCGCAGCCGATGCAATTTTTCTCGTTGGCGACAGTCATGACTTTCTTTTCGTACTCGTCATCATCGTCTTCGCCCAATTCAATCGCGATAATTTCACCATCTTCGCCAATACCCACCAATTGTAGCACTTCACGCCCACAGACGCGGAAGCAGCGGCCACAGCCAATACACTTGTCCTGACTGATACTTTTTACGAATTTCGGCACCCAGCTACGCCCGTCGGGCAGGGTGATGGTGACTACGTCTGTCATGGTACGCTCCTTGGTGTCAGTTCAAAAAGTATCTACAAAAGCTCAACCCGCAGCCAACTTCTGGCGGGCTGCCGTCAATTTCTGATAAGCCTGAAAAGTCTTTTCGGCAATTTCCGGAATACGTTCCCAACCGATAGGCAAATCCTCTGAAAGGTCATGCAAATCCATCTTTAATTGCGTAGCCTGCGCGTTGAGTTTTTTGATCTCCGCTTTCAGTGTATCCATATCTTCCATGTGCGTTCCTTTACCCGTATTTGGCGACTTCAGGAAATTGATTAATCATTTCCACGGCCGCATCGACCAGTTTTCCACCTTCTTCAGCCAGTTTTCCCATGTCGTTGAAACCGAAGCGATGCACGTCGCGCAGATATTTGTTGATGACGACCAGACGCCCTGCAGTGAGCACCATCCGTCCAAATCCTTCATGGCTCATTTTCATGATAGGGGAAACCATGATGCCGGTTTGGCGCTCCACCGAAAGACCGATCGCGTTATAAAACAATTCCAGTCGCCACAAAGTTTCCGGATCGGGATCACCCATGATAGGGATTTCTTTGCGCTTTTCTTTGTCGAGAATGTAAGGCTCAAGCAAGGTGTCATTGCTCTTGCCGTCCCAGGTGCCATAAGTGTCTTGAGCGCGATACTGCTTGGCCAATTCGCTCAGGAATATTTCGCCACTGCTGGTTGTTACGGCTTCTGCGGGTGTGTTCATGGTGTACTCCAAGTTAATTGCTTGCTATTGACACGTAGGGAGTGCTTGCGCACCGGGGTTGCATGTGGTGCGCAAGCGCACCTTACGGCTATTCTTCTTCAAAATTGAGTTCGCGCTCTTCACCTTTGATCATCGCCTTGCGCAACCAGGGGGGAGGCGCACCTTTCAGCACGACTTGTAATTTGTTCAGGATTTCGGTGATGGACTCGGGTTCGTTGACTTTGATCGGATGGATCTTGTTGGCAACGACTCGCGCAGCAGCAGAACCGCCAATGGCAGCAACGTATAGAATAGCGCAGTCTTTAATGGCGTCAATCTTGGGAGCGAGCTTGTCTTCGTTGCCGTCTTCCTTGAGGTCTCCGGAAAACTGGATGGCTTCGACCAGATTGAATCCCTCCGGTGATATTTCATAAACGGCAAGATTTTTGGCCCAGCCAAAATGGGCATCCACCCGCAGCATGTCTTGTGTCGCAAATGCGATTTTCATTCCTCTTACTCCTTGGTTGGGATTACACAGTTTGAGCTTGCGCTGTAGGTTCATTTTGTTGCTCCTCCGGTAGCGGCCAGCTATGCGGTGTACCTTCGTGCGTGTGCTCGAGAAATACGTTCCCGATCTGGAAAATCAGATCACGCGTGCCTTTGTAGCCCACACTCAATTTATGGTTGGCACCCAAGCGGTCAAAGCTGGGGAGACCGGCACGAAACAATGGGATACCAAGACGTTCCGATGCCTGACGGCCATGTGAATGGGTAATCAATAAATCAGATCCTTTGGCGCGCATTTCCAAGTCTTCCAGATCACCAATCAAGATTTCTTCGCAGGGCATTTTCTCCAGCAACGGCGAATGCGTGGTGGTAACTGCGGCGGAAATTTCGCAGCCCATTTCTGTTAAGAGAGAACCCAGAGCCCAAAGCAAATCAGGCTCGGCACCAATCGCCACTTTCTTGCCGCCAAAAAAGAAATGCCCGTCCAGCATGGCATCTACCAGTTGGCTGCGCTGGCGGCGATATTTCAGGGGAACCGGCCTGCCGCTCAGTCCGGATAGATACATCAGAAAACGGTCATTGGCATCCAGACCCGTGAGGCGGTCAAATACGGTGTAGGAAACTCCGCTGCGCATTTCCAGTTCAAGCGCAGCGCTTTCCATTTGCTGGCCAACAGCGATGGTGGCGAGCGAACTGCCCATACTGCGGATTTCATCCACGGTAATTCCGCCTATGGTGGTGGGGCTGAATTGTTCCGGAATGTGCCCGTCAAGCGAGGTTGAAAGGTCGGGCAGCACAATCGGGGTAAGCCCAAACGCGCTGATTGTTTCAACAATTTCTTCAATGTCGGCGGCGGTCAGATGGCTGCCGGGAAGCAGGTTAACCTGGCCGCAAATAGTCTCGGTACTTTTTTCAACCAATTCCTCGATGATGCGCGTAACCGTTCTGGCCCAACCATCCTGAAAGGCATCTTTAAAGTCGGGCGTATTCACAAAAACGATGGGCAAGTCGGCCAGTTCAGGATTGCGCCGACGAATCAATTTCAAATCGCCGTGTATATCTTCCCCGCGCGTCTCGGTGAGGCCGGTGGTGCAGAGCCCGATGATTTCCGGCTTGGCACGTTTGTAAATATTCACTAACGCCTGCTCGATGTTATCCATCCCGCCCATGATGGTGGTCACTTCGTTCATCGCAGTCGTTTGCAAAGGGATGGCTTCGCGAAAGTGCCGCACGAACAACACCAGTCCGAATGCGGTACATCCCTGTGAGCCATGCAAGATGGGCATGCAGTTGGCAATGCCGAGAAATGCCAGAATACCGCCGATGGGCTGGCTCATCTTCAGCGGGTTGACGGTGCATGCTTTTTTGGAAACTGTGACCTTGGCCATTTTATTTTCTCCCTTCGAAGGAGAGGGGATGGACATCGGAATCCCAGGGGGCGGTTTTTCTGACTTGCTCCCAGATCGGGTTGTATAGCGCTTTGTCTATTTCGTCCACTAGCGTCACCATGCCTTCATAACCGGCATAGGCGTGATGACGTTCCTGATTGATATCCAGCCAGGGCATTCTGGCTTTGAGTGCGACAAACTGCGAACGCCCGCCGGAGAGCATGATGTCGGCTTTGGCTTCCTTGAGCATTTTGTACATTTCGCGCGGAGGCAGATCGTCAAAAACATGTACGTCTTCACTGACCAATTCTTTGACACGCTCCTTGTCTTCATCGGTGGACTTTTTTACGCTGGTTCCGGCAATCTCCAGACCGACTTCTTGCAATGCCGACACGACTGACCACGATTTGACACCGCCCGTGATCAGCAACACGCGCTTTCCTTCGAAGCGTTTTCGATAGCTATTGAGGCGTTCCCAGGCACGGGCCTCTTCGCGTCGGATCAATATTTCGGTACGTGCCAGCAACTCTTCGGGTGCACCACGCTGTACCAGCAAAGTGGCGATTTGCCGCAGCGCATCGCTGGTATCTGAAATGCCGTAAAACGAACCCTCAAAGAAAGGAATGCCATAGCGCTCTTCCATCTTGCGTGCCACATTGATCATCGCTTTTGAGCAGACCATCATCGCGGCTTTTGCTCGGTGTGACGAAGCCACTTCGTGATAGCGTGCATCGCCGGAGATGCAGGCCAGAACGCGGATACCCAAATGGTCGAGCAAGGGCTTGATCTGCCACATTTCTCCAGCCAGATTGTATTCACCGATAATGTTGATGTCATAAGGCGTGGTGGTTTCAGGTTCCTCGGTGCCGATAACATAATCCAGCAGCGCTTCACCCGCCAGCTTATTACCCAGATTCTTGCTGCCGACAAAGCCGGGGACATTGATTGGAATGATTGGCTTGCCGAATTTAGCTTTGGCAGCCTTGCACACCGCCTCGATCTCGTCTCCAATCAGTGCGGTAACACAAGTCTGATAAACGAAAACAGCAGGCGGGTCGTACTTTTCAATGACTTCGCGGATGGCTTTATACAAACGCTTCTCGCCGCCGAATACGATGTCGTTTTCAGACACGTCCGTGGTAAAGCCGGTGCGATAGAGCAAAGGCCCGGAAGATTTTGAGCCACGGTTGTCCCAGCCATTTCCTTCGCAAGCGATCGGCCCATGTACAATATGCGCCACGTCGGCTATAGGTTGCAGTGCGATTTTTGCACCATCGAAAGCACAACCGCCCGCTGCCGCACCGGGCACCAATTGCTTGGTGCAGCCTTTTTTGCGCTCTTTTTCGTCCTTCGCCTGGTTCTTGTCGCAACCCGGTTCGTTGAACACTTCTTGCACTTTGATGTTGAGTCCGGCCACGATAGACCTTTCCAAATAGGTTATGGTTAGCTCACAGCAAGCACTGTGCCAAACTTGATGAAATTTTATAACTTATTATTTATATGAGATTAAAATAAAAGTATCAGCCTGTAGCAAACCCTACAAAATACCCGGATGACGTAACAAACAGCACAGGTAAGGTGCATTACAAAATTCTGTAAGGCACGAAATGACTTAGGAATGCTAATCACAAGAGCACATACTTTCTTCTCTATGTTGAATTAACCTCGAAAACTCTTTTAGCCACAGAGAACACAGAGGAGAAACGAATGGTTGTATCAAAACTTGACGTTACCACTTGGGTGAATCCATAAAACGTGACAAATCTCCATATTCTCTGAGTCCTCTGTGATCTCTGTGGCTTGAGCTGAGGAATGTAGGCTTATTGTCAGGTTCGTTTCTTGCTTGATATCTACAAATATGGCTACCGAAGAACCTGATAAAACGATCGCATCTCGCGGGCACAGCACCAATCTGGTCGGGATACCCACCGGGTTGCTCGCCAGTGCCAGTTATAACGACTTCCCGATTCCGTTGTCTATTAGCGGAACACGCGAGTCTCATTCGGGTCTTTTTGAATATCTGGAAAGAGTGACCGACCCGGTCGAATCGGGCCGGATTTTTCAGGATTACATGGCGTTGGTATTCGGGTTGGATCACACACCGGAAAAAAAGGAGCATCGCCGCTACCGTGCGAGCTATTTGCGATTGTTGAAAGACTGGGGTTTCGATTCCAATAGCCCGGCGGGGGCAGTGTTGAAAGGCTGGGTTGAAAGTCGTTTCGGACTGTTCCCTACCTTTCATAAAGCGCCTATCCGCCGCTTTAATTCTCCGGCATGGATCCATTATATGGAAGAAAAAATGTCCAACCGTTTTAGCAATAATTCGATCAACATGCAGTTTGATTTGCTCTACGAATTTTGCCAATGGATGCTGGTGCGTTTCCATGCCACGGGAAAAAGACATATGCAACTTTTTCGCGGTACCAATGATTTGCGGGAGCAACAATTGATCCAGCAACTCGATAAACGTAATGCCATTGTGCGATTAAACAATTTAGTCTCTTTCACTTCACAGCGCACCATCGCCGATGAATTCGGGGACACCATTATCGAAGCGGAAGTACCGGTTTCAAAGGTTTTATTTTTTAATGACTTGCTGTTGGGGCATCCATTACGGGGCGAGGCGGAGTGTTTGGTAATCGGTGGCGATTTTCGCGTGAAAATGTCTTATTGGTAAATTGACGATGGATAAGCAAAAATTGCATGATCGCGCACTGGGTGCTTATCTGGGCCTTGCTGTGGGCGATGCTCTGGGGGCAACTGTGGAATTTATGCTGCCGCGCGAAATCAAATATCAATACGGCACGCATCGTGAAATTATTGGCGGCGGCTGGTTGAAACTGAAAGCCGGAAGGGTTACTGATGATACCGAAATGGCACTTGCGCTGGGTCGGGCGTTGATTGCCTCCAACGGATGGAATGCCGTTGCCGTTGCCGATTCTTTCACGGCATGGCTCAAGACCCGACCTGTCGATATCGGCAACACCTGTCGTCGCGGGATTCAGCGCTACATTCTAAATGGCAGCATGAGCGGGCCGGTCAGTGAAGGCGATGCAGGCAACGGCGCGGCCATGCGTAATCTGCCGGTGGTACTGGCGACCCTTCACAATGATGAGGCATTTCGGCAACAAACGTTGGATGAGTCCCGCTTTACTCATAACCATCCCCTTTCTGATGCGGCGACACTGACGCTGGGTGAAATGACACGAACCATGGTGAAAGGCGGTGGGGTATTGGATTGTCGTGAGATCGTTAATGCGCTGTTGCGCGATTATCCTAAATTCCAGTTCGAACCGTATCCGGGCCGGGCCTCGGGCTACATTCTTGACACCATGCAGACGGTATTACATTTCTTTTTTGATGCAGATTCTTTCGAAAATCTTGTCGTTGACACAGTAAATCGTGGCGAGGATGCCGATACGACCGGTGCGATTGCGGGGATGCTGGGCGGCGCACGGTATGGTGCAAGCGCAATTCCCAAGCGCTGGATCAACAAACTGGAGAGCAAAGTGGTGAGCGAAATTCATCAACAGGTGGATGAATTACTCGGACTGTCTGAAAGGTAAGCTATTTCACGTCCCGACTAAACTGGCGGCTATATTGATCGAAAGACCAATTATGGCCACATTGAATAAAAATGAAAGAATGGACTGCGCGAGTACCGTTTTACGCATCGAACGTGACATGATACTGACATCGGATGTTTGGACGGCGACGGCGATGGTAAAAGAGAAATACAGGAAATCCCAATAATTCGGATTGTCTTCATTATCCGGGAATCGGAGTGCCCGTTGTCCTGTGGGCGATCTGTAAAAAGCGCGGGCGTAGTGAAAGGTAAAAAGAATCGCAATCAGGCACCATGAGCCGAATATGGTCGAACCGGTGAAAGCATAGTGAGCAAGACGATCAGTCAGCGGCAAGCCTTTAACGGCCGAAAGCTCCATTACCATGGCGGCAAGACTGCCTACAGCAACTGACGACATGGCTGCTAAAATAAAAACAGCGCCCCGGTCTTCTTGTTCAGCTATTGCGCGAACCCGATTAGGGTTTGCACGCATCATAAGCCATCCCATTAAACACAGGTAAAACCAGACGGTTACATTCCAGCCTATCAATGCCCGCGTTAAAAAGTTTGCAGGCCACGGCAATACAATTACGGCCAAAATACCTGCAACGATCGCGCTGGCAAGACGGGGGCGAGGTCGAATAAAATGATGTATTAAACGGATTGCGGGAGGGTTCATGTCATTCCGGGTAGATGGTCAAGATCATTTCTTTGAACTGTTCACAACTATATTGATGGATAGGTGAAGCTCCCTTACTATAGCAAATTTGAGCGGGTTAGAATCAAACTTGCGCTAGTTTTAACTTAACCATGAGAACCCGAAAACACTACCATGTCTATGTGATCGAATTATCAAAGGATGTGCTAAATGAGGGAAAGTTCAGGAAATGCAATCCCGATTACATCGTCGGCAAGCCGTGCGTGTATGTAGGCATGACGGGATTGGATCCGGATCTTCGTTTCGACAAACATAAAGCGGGCATTCAGGCTAACCGCTATGTGCTGCAGTATGGCTTGAGATTGTTGCCCGATTTGTACGAAGCTTTTAACCCGATGTTTTATGACGAGGCCTGCGACTTGGAAGTGGAAACTGGCATAGACTTGCGCAGTGCGGGGTTTGGAGTTTGGCAGGCCTGAGTTGTGAGGGGCAGTTGAGTTTATTTACCCGACTGACCAATAGTCAGGGTTCAAAACATAATTCGGGTCGAAAAGTTCGATATGGATAATCAATCATAGATTTATATACTTATCATAAAGCGTATATCGAAGGGGAATAAATCATGCAAGTTGCAAAATGGGGAAATTCACTGGCTGTCAGGTTACCTGCTGCGCTGGTGCAGGCGCTTGATTTGAGAGAGGGCGAAGAAATCTCTCTTCATGCTGTCAATGCCAGAACCTTTGAGGTATCTAAAAAAAAGAGGTGATGGAGTTGCTCGCGCGCTTGCGCCAATTTCGCGGACGTCTGCCTGCAGATTTTCATTTTGATCGGCTTGAAACTAACGAGTAAGACCGGGTAAAGTGAGCGCAGTTTTTATAGATAGCAATGTGATCTTGTATTTGCTGTCCGGCGATTCCGCCAAGGCTGACCGTGCCGAAGCGATACTGGACAAAGGTGGCATCGTCAGCGTGCAGGTACTTAACGAAGTGACCTCTGTTTGTCTGCGCAAACTCAAAATGACTTGGGAAGAAATTGATTCAGTATTGCTGGCTGTCAAGGCAGCATGCTATGTCGTTCCGCTAACATTCGAGTCACACGAAAAAGCCGTACAAATTTCCAAGCGCCATCAGCTTTCATTTTATGACTCGAACATTTGCGCGGCGGCTATATTGTCGGGTGTAAAAGTGGTGTTGTCCGAAGATATGCAAAACGGGGTGAAAATAGACGCTATCGTCGTCAAAAATCCTTTTGCATAACCTATTAAAAATCTTCGTCTTCGAGTAAGAAATGACTCGTGAATACAGGTTCCTTCCCTCGACTTTTTTTCGTAGGATGTGGTGAACGTGCGAAGCGCATCTTTCAACGAGCACTCACCCGTTTAAGTCGTGCCTGCAAAACATGAATTTCATCGAGCAGATCAAGTGCAAGTGCAATACCGGGCAGATTAATTTCCAGGTCATAGGTCAGCGACGCGGCTAATCGTGCACGACGCATTGAAGGGCCGGTGAAGCGCCAATTCGCTGGAGTCTCACCGATGGGTTTCAGTACTCCCTCATATACCCAGGAAATCACATGATCTTCAGAGGTGTGACAGGCATGACACAAGTCCATCAGTGTTAGATGAACTTCTTCCTCGACTATTTTCTCATTTAACACTGTCACGGCTAAATTACTCATACTGGATTGCCTTTCGTCTGGGCACGTGCATTGAAATCGAAGGCTTTGGCCATTGCCTGGTAGGCGTTCTTTTCGCTTTCTGTGTTGGCCGGTGGGAGAGCTATTTCCAATACGACGTAGAGATCACCCGGGGGAATGCAGGGAATGCCTTTGCCTTTCAGGCGTAGCTGACATCCTGCTGCCGATTTTTCAGGGACAGTGAGTTGCACTAAACCTTCGGGCAGGGGAACGGTAAGCGAGCAACCGAGTGCAGCTTCCCAAGGTGCCAGTGGGAGATTCAAATATACATCGCGACCGTCAACGTGGAATTGCGGGTCGGAGTTGAAGCCAATCTCCAGATACAAATCCCCTGAGGGGCCTTCGACTGAACCGGGACTCCCTTGTCCGGCCAGGCGAAGGTGTTGCCCGGAACGAATCCCTTTGGGTATGTTCACGTCGAGCTTGCGATCTGACACTGTTACATGTCCCTGACTATCGAGCGCCGGCACGCGTAGAGAAATCGTGCGTTTAGCGCCGCTGTAAGCATCTTTCAGATCAATCAACACTTTTGCATGATGATCAGATCCCCTTACAGGTGTGTCGGTTCGGTTGTGTTGCCGAGTTTGACGCCCGAACAGTGCTTCGAAGAAATCACTGTGATCCGCCTCCGCGCCAGAACCAAAGTCACGCCCACTGAATTCAAAACCGGTATTCCAGTCAGGTGGCGGCTGGAACTCTTGGCCTGATTTCCACTGATTACCCATCTGATCGTAGGCGGTGCGCTTCTCGGGATCCTTCAATACCGCGTACGCTTCTCCCAGTTCCTTGAAGCGTGCTTCAGCATTGGGATCTTTGCTTACATCGGGATGGAACTTCCGTGCGAGTTTGCGATAGGCTTGTTTAATTTCGTCCTGCGTCGCACTGCGCGGAACACCGACGGTCTCGTAATAGTCTTTGAATTTCATCGTGAGTGGCTTCGAATAAGGATTGAGTCAGACATTACGATTGCCATGAGCACGACAATACGCCGGATAGTGATAACTGGACTGTGCGGTAACGTACTAAAGGAGATGGCGTATAGTATGATTCTCAGATATACGTGCCGGCGGATGCTGATTTGATTGCCAATAATAGTATTGAGGTTTATATTAGTAGGCATATTTTAAATTATCCCGAAAATGCCCAAAAAACTTCTTCAGCGGTTAGAAGCGATGACCAATCATCGCGATACGATTCTCCTCGAACAGGGCGTAATCACAACGCTGAGGGATCTATTGGAAGTTCATGATATTCGGCTTTATGACATCGCAAGAAGAGGAGATGATATGATCATCGCCCTATCAACCTGGTGTGAGCAAGAAGAGTTGCACAGTCGACACGCATTACTGACTGAAAAAGACTATGAGCCCATTTCACTTTATCCGGAAATTCTGGCAAGCATCACGCATCCTTCAGATTCGGGTTTCATCTACGCCAAGGAGAGTTTTCATTATCAATTTATTTCAATCAGCGTTGGCCGACAGGTCATGGCATGCTGTGAAATTCGCTATTTAGAGCTTCCGTCCAGACAAAAGAAAGATCTTGCAAAAGGAATTCTCGGCCTTTACCGAAACTATTTGACGCTGCTTGAAGATAGTCAAACCGACACACTGACCGGACTGGCCAATCGAAAAACTTTCGAACGCAACATAGCCCATCTGTTAATTCGCACTAGCGATGCAGCCTCGCCCGTAGCCAAGAATGATCAGGAACGCCGCAATCGGGCCGTTGAGGAAAATTGGCTGGCTATTATAGATATTGATCATTTCAAGCAAATCAACGATAGCTTTGGTCATCTCTATGGTGATGAAATATTGGAACTTCTTGCCGATTTAATGCGCGAAACATTTAGAAAAAATGACCGACTTTTTCGTTTTGGAGGCGATGAATTTGTCGTCCTGTTGAGACACGTCAGCTATAAAAGTGCGCTCAGCACGCTCGAAAGATTACTTAAACGGCTTTCAAGTCACAGCTTGCCGCAAGTCGGTCAACTTACCGCAACGGTCGGTTTCACCAAAATCAGATTGGGGGACACACCTAATGCAGTACTGGGAAATGCCGACGAGGCTCTTTATCACGGTAAAGAGAATGGGCGAAACCAGGTTCACTGCTTCGAAACGCTGGTTGAGTTGGGGAAGTTGTCCAAAAAATGAAATTCTTTAGTACTTATTCTGGCTAGCCAACTTCTTGCGGAGAGCAGATGCCAAGAAGTTGCAAGTTACTTGGGGCAATTTCAAAAAGCTCAGTACTCAGTGTACTTTGCAGACTTGCCTTTAACGAGATCGACTGGATACTTTAATTCGTTAAGTTTAAGTTTTTCATCCGCTGCTGCAAGTAGATCAATTCCTGTCACAGAGCAAAAACGAAGCAGGTAGATAAAAATATCAGCCACCTCATGCTTTACATGCTGAAATTTCTGTTCAGATAGTCCGGAGACGCCTTCAGCCCCCTCCAGCCACTGAAAAATTTCCAATAGTTCAGAAGCTTCAACGCTAAGAGCCATAACCAGATTTTTCGGGGTATGAAATTTGCCCCAGTCACGGTCTGAGGAGAAACGATCAATTTTATGCTTCAGCAATTCTAGTTTTTTACTGGTTAAGGTTGGGGTGGTCATTTGTGTTTCTGTAATTTTTCAAGAGGGGACTGTCGCCCATTTTGCTTGATCTATACCCCACTTCTCAAATGATTCATGGGATATGATTTTGTCGCTGGAAGCTGAAAGATCAATCATCTTGGGCGTGATGGGACATTTATTCTGGCAGTCGTAAATGAGCTGAACAACGGGTTTAAGAACGTTGTCGGTGGTCACTTTGCGTACTATACCCAAGCTACCGGTTTCCAATCGCACCAGGGAGCCAGCTGGATAAATACCAATTCCCTTGATAAATCCCTGCACCAGACTGCTTTTAAAATTCTTACCACTCAAATCAAACAATGTTTTTAATGCCTCGGTGGGCGGCATCGCTTTGCGATAGGCACGGAGTGAAGTAATTGCGTCATAGGTATCGGCAATGGCGATAATTTGGCCGCCAAGGCTAATTTCATCATCACTTAACCCAAACGGATAGCCTTTTCCATCGAACCGTTCATGGTGTTGCGCCGCAGCATTATAAGTAATATCACTCATCCCTTTTACATCCCTCAGAAGTTTTGAGGTATGCAAGACATGGCCTTTCATTATGTGGAATTCTTCTCCATCCAGTTTTTCCGGCTTATTTAAAATGCGCTTGGGCACGAGCGCTTTTCCAACATCATGGAGCAAGCCGCCTAAAGCTATATCTTTGACATCCTCAAGGGGAAGGTCCAATACACGTCCGAATGCAACCGACAAAGCAGAGACTGAAACCGCATGCTGGCAAGTGTATTCATCGCGATTTTTTAATTGCGCGATTGGCAACAGCGCTGAGGGAAAACGAAACATTGAATCGACAATTTCATGGACTAATGGTTCACATTTTTTCAGGGTAATTTTTTTACCCAGTCTAATGTCTTGCATCATGTCGAGCATCATTTTATTTGCATTCGAATATATTGATATTGCTCGATTAAATTCTTCTGCGGGCGAAAGATGGGGAATGAGATTTGATATGAACGAAGAGGGCTCAGAAAATGAATTCTTTGTTTCTACGGTACCTGGTTTAACTGGAGCGTGGGTCGACAATATCTCGATATCTGTTCCCAATTCGGTATCGATGTAAACTTCTTCAACATCAATCCCAAGAATCTTGCTCATTGTGGCGGCATCGTTGACCATAAAACTCTTAAGGGCAAAGGGATGGTTCAACCATTTGCAGTTGAGATCGTGTATATACATACCAATCTTGAGTTTATTTATGGGAATTTTTTTTATCAATTCTGAATATTCAACTAAATAATTATTCAAATAAGGGAGTTTAAATTACTAAAATACCATTTATTTCATGAGGTTGCTGGGTGGATACGTTATGCTTATCCACCCAGCAACTAAATTGGTATATTTGTAACTTCTCTGTCCCTAAGTGGTTGCAGGTATTAATATTACAACGATGCGATATTCATAATATCACGCCATCTATACCCTATTAAAAAATCGGTAGCGCGATGTGTGGTTGACTAGACTTTGAATTGATTGATCTGAGTTTTGAGTCCTTGGGCAATATGTTCCAGTTCTTGTGCCGAGTTTGCAGTTTGCCGGATGGTCACCGTTGTTTCTTCAAGCATTTGCGAAATTTGTTCAACTTGCCGGGTAATTAAAGTGCTGGCCGATGTTTGTTCGCTAGTCGCATTCGCAACCTCGATAATATTGCTCAACGTCCTGTCAGCGCCATTCTCGATGCTCAGCAAAGCTTCTGAAGCGGTGTTGGCGAGATGGACTCCCTCGTGTACTTTCGGCAGTACTGCGTTCATGGCATCCACTGAAGTGACAGTATCGTTTTGTATGCCGGTTATCATTTTTTCAATTTCCGTGGTGGCGACGGCAGTCCGTTCTGCAAGTTTACGCACTTCGTCTGCAACTACGGCAAAACCGCGCCCCTGCTCGCCAGCGCGTGCGGCTTCGATGGCAGCATTCAGTGCAAGCAAATTGGTTTGCCCGGCAATTTCCTTGATCACGTTGGCAATAGAGGAAATTTGAGTAGCCCGCTCTTCCAAAGTACGAATGCTTGCCGAGGCATCTTCAACTGCACTGGCGACCATTTGAATGGCAGTGCTGGCATCTCCGACGTGCTGGCTTCCTTCGCTGGCATGCGACATGGCTTCACGAGAATCTTTTTCCGTATTGCGAGCACGGTCCGAAATGTTGTTGGAGCTGACGGTCAGTTCTTCAATGGCCGCAGCCATCGAAGCGGTTGCGTTCGACTGTTGTTCGGCTGCACCGGCAATCTGTCGGGAAGCGTTTTTGATTTGTTCAGCATTTTGAACGAGGTTATTGGCGCTTGCATTGATTTCTGTGACCAGATTTCGTAACGTCGTCACCATGCTGTCCAGATTGGCAAGCAAACTTCCGGCGCGAGGATTGGCATACTTTGCTGTCAAGTCGCCGGCAGCCACCAGTTTCATGATGCGAGCCGCTTCAGAGGGCTCTCCCCCCAGTTGATTGAGGATGCTTGAACCGATTAGCCAGCCGATGAGGCTAAGGAGTGCGACCAGAACAAGAGAGATTTCCCCAAGGCTAAGTACACTGTTGTGAAAGTGTTCATCCACGTCATTGATGTAGATACCCGTGCCTAATACCCAACCCCAAGGTGTGAAAAGAGTGGCGTAGGATAGTTTGGGTTCAGGTTCGGTTTTTCCGGCTCTCGGGAATGCATAATTTACAAAACCGCCGCCATTCTGTGCAACTTTGACTAATTCCTGAATCAGGAACACACCATTTGCATCCTTTAAGTCATGCACATTATGCCCCTCCACCTCCGGTTTTGCCGGTTGGAGTACATAGACATAGTTGGTATCAATAATAAAAAAATAATCGTTGCTGCCATAGCGCAGGGTACGTAAATCTTCTATGGCGGCTTTCTTGGCTTCCTCTTCACTCAGTTTGCCTTCCTGGGCAAGTTTGTTATAACGGGTGATGATACTTGCGCCTGTTTCAACCAGGTTTCTTGTTTTTTCCATCCGGTCTTCAATGAGTGTGTGCTTCATCTGAAAAACCGACACCAGCGAAATGCTTAGCAAACCCAGCAGCATCAGTCCAACCAGAGACTGAATACGGCTACTAAGTCGCATTGATTGGAAATTCATTTCAATTACTCCCTTCGTGGCTTGGGAACCCAAAACTGATCGTGTTTTGGGAGGAAAATTTCAAATTGATGTATGTAATTTTAAAGTCACCGTAAGGGATTTCATGGATTACGTATTTAAAGCTAAGGATAGTTATACTCCGTAACGTTTTCAGAATCAAAAGTCTGAACTTACGGGTACCTTAAAGGAGTATCGGCTGTAAATGGACAATCTTTATCGGGAGATGGCTGCGATTTGAAAAAATCGAAAGGCAATAGGCAAATGCTTCGTGATAGGTTAGCTGTAAAGAGCACACCAATAGGCATGACTTTCTCCAGAAAGTCTGCAACAGAACGTAACAGGATGGTAATTAGAGTGCTTCCGATGTGAGGCAGGAGGTGTGGGATGAAGATCGCGGGCAAGTTTCCAAATCATGTTCGATTGGCGCTAAGCCTAACCAGTCATGTATCATCACCTGATCAAAACCGATTTCTTTGCGCCCATTGGCTTCGATCAGCGGACGCCGTATTAGCAAATAGTCTTCAAGTAGTTGAGCTAATGCACGTTCCGCGTCAAATTGCTCGGGAACGATCTCACCAGATTTGACTTGCGGTGCAGCCCGGTTAAACCAATCCGCTACAGGCCTCTTGCCAAAGAATGAAAGCAGAAGCTCCTTAGTCCACGATTCGGTAAGCAAATTTCGTGCAATGACTTCATGCCCTGCTGCGGCAAGCAATGCTTTTTGTTTTGCATTGTTGCCACAGCCGGGTTTTTCGTAGAAGGTGATAATGGTCATTATTATCGCTAATCTGTCCGGAGAAAGTCTCGAGTGCTAAAACTTTACCAGAATATCCTCATTGCGCACGATGAATTGACAGGCAAGACGCCAAGGCGGTGGCATGTCTGAAGTCTCTGCAGCTTCAATCTGTGCATGAGTAATCTTGCCGGAAAGCTTTAATACAGCCTTTTCTTTTTCGGTCAGATGGATGCCGAGAGGTTGCTTCTTTTCAAGAATGCTGACTTGAATTGAGCAAGAGCCACATTCTCCATTCTCGCATTCAAAATTCATCGGTATTTTATGTTCTTTTGCGATGCTAAGCAGGGTGCTTGTGTCCCCGGCGGTTGCGTAAACCGTGATATCTTTTTTCAGCTTGGGTGAGCTGAAGGTTATGTTAGCCATGATGTTCCTTTAATAACGAGTAGTTGTTTTCGCAGACCCTCTCGCCCAGCCCCTATCCCGCCAGAGGGAGAGGGGCTAGGGGAGAGGGAAGTATTTAACGTACGATATCGTAGCTGATGTCAGTTTTGGCAGTAATAATCGTGCTCTGATCGAGACGCTCGAACATTTCATCCAGAATCATCACCAGGACACGCAGCCCTCCTTCGTAACCCCATATCGGGAAACGATGGTAGTGGTGACGGTCAAAAATCGGGAAGCCGAGGCGGATCAGCGGCACGCCAACATCACGTTCCAGATATTTGCCGTGCGTGTTACCAATCAAGTATTCAACCGGTTCGGTGAACAGCAGCGAACGCAAGTGCCACATATCTTTCTTCGGATAAACTTTGCAGTTCTTGCCGAAAGGGCTGGCGTCAAACAGCGCTTGAACCTTCGCCGCCCACTTGTCATCGCCGTTGGTGGAGAGCACGGTGGTTGGTTCGGCACCCAATTCCAGCAAGAACTGTGTCAGGCCCAGCATCAGGTCGGGATCTCCGTACAGCGCGAACTTCTTGCCGTGGATCATGGCTTGTGAATCGGCAATCGCATCCACCAGACGACCACGTTCTTTGGTAATCGCATCGGGAATCGGCTTGCTGGTCAGACGCGATACTTCCATCAGGAACTGGTCTGTTCCGGTCACGCCAATGGGCTGATTCAATGCGACAGTTTCCTGACCCTTGCTCGCAATGTATTTAATGGTCTTCTCGGTGCAGAACTCCTGAAAGGAGATCGTGGCGGAAGCGTTGTAGGCAGCCTTGACCTCTTCTTTCGTGGTGCCACCATCGTACATACGAAATTCGCCGTCGGTCGGTGTGTCCCAAATGTCGGAGGTGTCGCCAAGAATGGTGTAGTCAGCGCCCATCAGGCCGAGCAGGCGTTTGATCTCACGCAGATTGCCAGTAGTATAGCCATCAAAGCCGCCGATGAAGTTAATCTTGTTGGCAATGGGCGTGCGCTCGCCTGCTTTGCTCCAGAAGTGTTCTACAATGCCTTTAAGCGCGTTGTCGTAACCGGTAATGTGGCTGCCGACGAAGGCGGGAGTATGGGCAAACGGTACGTCGTAATCTTCAGGAATACTGCCCTTGGTCTTGGCGGTTTTGATGAAACTGTCCAAGTCGTCACCGATTACCTCGGCCATGCAGGTGGTGGATACGGCGATCATGTCCGGCTTGTACATATTGTAGGCATTGGCCAAACCGTCAACCATGTTGTTGAGTCCGCCGAACACAGCAGCGTCTTCTGTCATTGAGGAAGAAACGCAGGAGGTTGGTTCCTTGAAGTGACGAGAGAAGTGCGAGCGATAGTAGGCAACACAGCCTTGCGAACCATGCACGAAAGGCAAAGTGTTGGCAAAACCGACGGCAGCAAACACAGCTCCCAGTGGTTGGCAGGCCTTGGCCGGATTGACCGTCAGCGCTTCGCGTGCGAAATTCTTTTCCTGATATTCCTTGGTCTTTGTCCACTCCTGAATTTCAACGATTCTTGCTTCAGGGTGCTTGTACTCAAAGTTCTTTTGTTTGTTCTCGAACATCTCGGTGTATTCCGGTTGCCGGAATAACATTTCGTGGTCGATTACTTTTTCTGCTGATTGGGTCATGACATTCTCCAAAATTTAAGGTCAGTCGTTGGATTACTTTTTCCAGGGAGCCTTGGTCAGGTTCCATACCGGGCTATTGATAGCCATATCCATATCACGGGCAAAGATGGCGAAGCCGTCGTAACCGTGGTAAGGGCCGGAGTAGTCCCAGCTATGCATTTGGCGGAACGGCACGCCCATTTTCTGGAATACGTACTTTTCCTTGATGCCGGAGCCAACCAGATCAGGCTTGATCTTGTCCACAAACTTCTCGAATTCGTAACCGGTTACGTCGTCATATATCAGCGTCGCATCCTTGACATAGTCGGTGGTGCGCTGGTAGTCATCGTTGTGGCCGAATTCGTAGCCGGTACCAATCACTTCCATACCAAGATCTTCATACGCACCGATTACGTGACGGGGACGAAGACCACCCACATACAGCATCACCCTTTTGCCTTCGAGACGGGGCTTGAATTGGGCAATGACATCATCCATCAATACGCTATACTTGGCGATAACGCGCTCTGCACCTTCCTTGATCTTATCGTCGAAGTGGCCGGCGATTTCGCGCAAGCTGGCTGCGATTTTGGACGGGCCGAAGAAGTTGTATTCAACCCAGGGCGTGCCGTATTTTTCTTCCATGTGACGCGAAATATAATTCATCGAACGGTAGCAGTGCAGCACGTTCAACTTGGCCTTGGGTGTATTTTCGATTTCCGCGATGGTACCGTCGCCGGACCATTGGGCAATCACGCGCAGACCCATTTCTTCCAGCAGGATACGAGAAGACCAGGCATCGCCACCGATGTTGTAGTCACCTATGATGGCTACATCATAAGGTGTACCGACGAACGCATTCTTGTTCGGGTCAGTCTTGTCGAATACCCAGTCGCGGATCATATCGTTGGCAATGTGGTGGCCGAGTGATTGTGATACACCACGGAAACCTTCGCAGCGAACCGGCACGATCGTCTTACCTGCGTATTCCTTGGCTTTCTTTTTCGATACTGCTTCGATGTCGTCGCCGATCAAGCCAATCGGACATTCAGACTGAACAGTGATTCCCTTGTTCAAAGGGAAAAGCATTTCAACTTCATCGATCAGCTTTTCAAGCTTCTTGTCGCCCCCGAATACGATATCTTTTTCCTGAAAGTCGGAAGTGAACTGCATTGTGCCGAAAGCATCAATACCGGTTGTGCCGATATAGTAATTACGACGGGTGGACCAGGAATATTGACCACAGCCGACGGGCCCGTGTGAAATGTGGATCATGTCCTTGATTGGACCCCAAACCACACCTTTGGAACCGGCGTAGGCGCAACCGCGCACAGTCATCACGCCGGGCAAAGATTTGATGTTGGACTTGACGCCGCAATCGCTCTTGCCCTCTTCGTGCACACTCAAATGCTTGGCACGCTTTTTGGCGCTTTTTTCCGGATAAACACTGAGAACTTCCTCAATCAATTCCTTGTTGCGTGTTCTTGTTTCTTCAACAGTAAGGCTCATGATGCCCTCCTAAATATATAAGTTAAAAAATTTCAACAGCTCAGCAAAGGACGCGCAGTCCGTATTGCTTCTCCAAATTCGCAAGCCCTTTGCGGAGCCGCCTGAGAAAGCGTGCCATGGTTTTAAAACTTGGCCGATGACACGCTCCAGGTCAGTTACCGGATTAGGCTGCGTTAGCTGCCACGCCGATGACGGATTCGTCTTCCTTCTTCATAATGCCGAATTCCATCAACAGGTCTTCCAGTTCTTCCATGGTGATCGGGGTCGGGATGGTTCCCTTGCCGGCGTTTTCATGGATCTTCTTTGCCAATTGGCGATACTCTTCAGCCTGTTTGGACTCAGGAGCGTATTCCAGCACGGTCATACGGCGCAGTTCAGCGTGCTGAACAATGTTGTCGCGGGGAACGAAGTGAATCAGTTTGGTGCCCAGCTTCTTCGCCAAGGCATCAGCCAATTCATATTCCTTGTCAGTTTGACGTTCGTTACATACCAAGCCACCCAGACGTACGCCACCCGAGTTTGCGTACTTCAGAATGCCCTTGGAGATGTTGTTGGCTGCATACATGGCCATCATTTCGCCGGACATAACGATGTAAATTTCCTGCGCCTTGTTTTCACGAATCGGCATGGCGAAACCGCCGCAAACCACGTCACCTAATACGTCATAGGAGACATAATCCGCGCCGTCGTAGGCGCCGTTTTCTTCCAGGAAGTTAATGGAAGTAATCACGCCACGGCCGGCACAACCTACACCAGGCTCAGGTCCACCGGACTCAACGCAACGGATGTCGCGGTAACCAACCTTCATAACGTCTTCCAGTTCCAGATCTTCCACGGAACCAGCTTCAGCGGCCAGGGACAAAACGGTGTCCTGTGCTTTTGCGTGCAGAATCAAACGGGTCGAGTCCGCCTTCGGATCGCAACCAACGATCAGAATTTTGTGACCCATCTCGGCCAAAGCAGCCAAGGTGTTTTGTGAAGTGGTGGATTTACCGATCCCACCTTTGCCATAGAAGGCAATTTGACGTAGTGCAGCCATAATGTATCTCCTTAAAAAATACCACTAAAAAATGATTCGTTGGTGACATCGTTTGCTACCAGAATGCTTTAACTGCTGTCCCGCATCTCCCTATCAGCAAGGGGCGTGCCAATGTTCTTTAAAATATTTAATTAATTGATTTAAAATAATAATTAATTTTATTTATAGTGCAAAATCGGCTTGTAGTAATGCTTACAATGTGCAACAAACTACAACGATGGAGTGGGAGTGGGAATGAGTTTGAGGAAGGTAGCGTTTTGATCCAGCAATTCGATCCAATGCAGCACGGGGACTTTACTGGAATTGGCAAGATGTAACTGACACCCAATATTGCTTGTGACGATCACATCGGGTTCACCTTGATACAGTGCAGCGAGTTTGTTGCTAAGCAGTTGCTGTGACAGATTGGGTTGCAATAAGGTGTAAGTGCCTGCAGCACCACAGCATAGATGACTGTCGGTAACCGGTGTCAAGGTATAACCGCAGTTTTGCAAAATATTTTCAACTACGCTGCCCAGTTTCTGACCGTGTTGCAAAGTGCAGGAAGATTGACAGGCAACTCTTATGCCCTTTCCTGTCTGTGAAAACAGGCTCATATCCTCGTCGCGAATAATCTCGCTGAGATCGCGTGTCAGAGCACTGATGCGCGCGGCCTTATCCGCATAAATTGCATCGTTTTTCAGTAGGGAACCATACTCCTTGACCATTACCCCGCACCCGCTTGCGGTCGTTACGATGGCCTCTACCCCTTTTTCGACATGCGGCCACCAGGCATCAATGTTGCGGCGCATCTTTTCCTGTGCACCTTGACTATCGGAAAGATGCTGATTTAGAGCGCCGCAGCAACCCGTACCTGCAACGCTACCCAGGAAAATGCCGAGCCGGTCAAGCACGCGGATTGCGGCTGCGTTGGTATTGGGAGAACCCAGCGGTTGTACGCATCCTTCAAGTACCAGCATGCGACGTGCATGAGAAGTAGCCGGTGAATGGGTTACAGCCTTTTTGAAGCGAGGAATTTTGTTTTGTAGAGAGTTCGGCAGGAGCGGGCTAACGATGCGCGCCAACGCAAGCACGATAGACAGGCGGTGTGGATAGGGAAGAACTGCCAGCATGGCTTTTCGCAATACTCTTGCCGGCATCGAACGCGGTGCAAATTGCTCAACTTGTTCGCGGCCGATGTCGATCAGGCGTCCGTAACGCACCCCTGACGGACACGTGGTTTCGCATGACCGGCAGCTCAGGCAGCGATCCAGATGCAAACGGGTCTTGTTGCCCGCTTGTTGCGATTCCAACATTTCCTTGATCAGGTAAATGCGTCCGCGCGGACTATCCAGTTCCGATCCCAATACTTGATAAGTAGGGCAGGTTGCCGTGCAGAATCCACAATGAACACAGGCGCGCAGGATAGAGTCAGCTTCGGCAATATCGGGGTTTTTAAGCAGCAGTGGCGAGATGGAAGTTTGCATGCTATAAGTTTTTATAAAGCCGGCCACGATTAAAAATATTTTTAGGATCAAAGCTGGATTTGAGTCTTTGGTGCAAGGCAAACAAAGGTGGGGACAGGAGGTGAAATCTTTCAATCGAGGAATTGTTACTGCGGAATACGGAGACATGCCCTCCTTCTCTCTCAACGCACTGGCGTATGTTTGCCAGCTCTTCATTGCTGCGTAACCAGCGCTGGGCACCTCCCCAGTCGAATAGCCAACTTCCTTCCAAAGGCAAACACGGTGTGGCAGGTTTCAACATAACGCGGTACAGTGTTTCAGTATGCTCGAAGAAAGAGAGTTGATGTTCGCGAAGCTCTGTCCAAAAAGTTTCGGCATCGGGCATTTCGTCGCCGGGAATTTTTGTACGCGCTTCTTTCACGGCCTGAGTGCTGCCCGAAATGCGCACATGGCAATAGTGACCGTCATAACAGGCACCGTCAACCGGATACGGTTTGCCCAGCAGCGCACTCATACTTTCAATCCCATCGCTTGCGCTGCATTCGCGTGTCACCGTGATGCTGGCTGCCGGACACGGTAATACTTTGAGGCTGATATCGAGCAAAATACCCAGTGTGCCGAAGGCGCCTACCATCATGCGGGAGACATCGTAGCCGGCGACGTTCTTCATGACTTGCCCGCCGAAGCGCAGTATTTCTCCCCGACCATTCAAAATCTGACACCCCAATACGAAGTCGCGGGCTGAGCCGCTGTAGGGGCGGCGAGGCCCGGATAAGGCGCAGGCGAGAGTACCCCCCAAAGTGGCAGAGTCGCTGAAATGCGGCGGTTCAAATGCCAGCATTTGTCCGGCCTCGGCAAGCGTGGCTTTTATATCACCAAGCGGTGTGCCGCTGCGTGCCGTGATGACTAGTTCACGCGGGTCGTAGTGAACGATTCCGCGATGCGGGCAAACATTAATTGCTTGCCCGCCAGTTGAATTTCCCAGAAAAGATTTGCTGCCACTCCCAGTGATGTTAAGGGGAATTTCTGTATCCAGGGCATCCTGCACCTGCTGCTGTAAAATTGTGCTGTGATCATTCATCAAAAGCGTTCCAGTTCAGGATGGGAGAGTTGCCCGTTATGAACATGCATCGCGCCGAATTCAGCACAGCGATGGAGTGTGGGAACCGCCTTGCCGGGGTTAAGCAGGCCGAATGCATCGAATGCGGCTTTTACAGCATGAAACTGGTTTAATTCGGCACTCTGAAATTGAAAACACATCGCGTCGATTTTTTCGATGCCGACACCGTGTTCACCCGTGATGGTGCCGCCGACTTCAACGCATAACTGGAGAATATGACGGCTGAATTCCTCTG
>Ga0208872_1000676_pt1 | contig 23327 bp, 9 predicted proteins | sample CryBogCBH12Aug08_FD_185508 | JGI IMG/M metagenome (GOLD analysis project Ga0208872, IMG submission 185508) | Freshwater microbial communities from Crystal Bog, Wisconsin, USA - CBH12Aug08 (SPAdes) | ecosystem: Environmental > Aquatic > Freshwater > Lake | place: Crystal Bog, Wisconsin, USA...
TATCCGTTGATTCGCCACCTGACCGTTCCGCAGACGAATTCCACCAAACCTTACACCACCTTCACAGCCAGCTGGATGATCTGTTCGCCAACGACCGTCAGTAATTTCACCGCCATCGGATATTTTTTTGGGAGGGATTTGCACAAGAATTTGAATGTGCCGATCGGCCTCATCAATAGTTCCTACGGTGGTTCCGTTGCGGAGGCATGGACGCGTGAAGGCGCGTTGCTCGCCAATCCGGAACTGGCACCCATCGTGGCGGATTATGTGGAAGCGGTGAAAACGTATCCCGAACGGATGGCCAAGTATCAGGCGGACGAACCGAAGTTGCAGGCTCGTTACACTAAGGCTCTCGCCGAAGCCAAGGCGTCCGGCAAGCCGCGTCCCAACGCGCCGCATCCGCCGCCGGATCCGCTCAACTATGTCAACAGCCCGTCGGCGCTTTTCAACGCGATGCTTAATCCGCTGTTGCCCTATGCTATTCGCGGTGTGATTTGGTATCAGGGAGAATCCAGCCGGCTGCACGCCACCCAATACCGGACGCTGTTTCCGGCGCTGATTGCCGATTGGCGGAATCTCTGGGGCGAAGGCGATTTTCCTTTTCTTTATGTCCAAATTGCTCCCTGCAAAATCATCGGCCCAGAGATTCGCGAAGCCCAGCTTTTGTCATTGAGTAAAACCACCAATACGGCGATGACGGTCATCACCGATTGGGGCGATGCAACCGCTAATATGCATCCGATCCACAAGGAACCGGTCGGGGTACGCCTAGCTTTGGCGGCCCGTGTGCTCGCCTATGGGCAGTCGCTTGAATATTCCGGCCCGCTGTTCAAGGGGGCGAAGACCAATGGCGATTCGTTCACGATATATTTTGACCACACGGGGCAGGGACTTATGGCGAAGGACGGGCCGCTCAAAGGATTCGCGATTGCCGGCCCGGACAAGGTGTTTGTTCCAGCCAAGGCCGAGATTGTGAATGATACTGTGGTGGTTTCTGCTCCGCAGATAACCAACCCCGCCGCAGTCCGCTATGGCTGGGCGAATGTTCCGGATGTGAATCTATTTAACAAGAACGGACTTCCCGCTAGCCCGTTTCGCACGGATAAAGACAACTGAACATGAATAAAATATTGCTTTTGCTTATCGTTTTCGCCTTCACCGCCATTGAATCATTGATGGCGGAAGTTAAACCGAATCCGCTTTTCTCGGATGGAGCGGTTTTGCAGTGCGACATGGGCGTGCTGGTTTTAGGCACGGCTAAAGACGGTGAAAAAGTTGCCGTTTTAGGTTTCTCAACAAACATCAATTCAAGCACGGTGATACAGCGTTACGGTGCCGACTACGTAGCAGTGGAGGCTGAGAATACCCGGGACAAAAAGATCAATCCAGGCCTTGTGGTGGCTAGGACAAATTCTGTTGCTCCTGCGGTTGGCAACAATGTCCTGCCGTCTGGTCTGTCTTATATATCCTCGCAAGGTAGCTCCATCATTGCCGACCCTCGATTTGCTGCAGCATGTGGGCATAGATCGATGGTCAGCTATCAACTCGTATTTTCAAAACCTGGAACCTATTATCTTTATTTCCGAGAATCGCTATTTTATGACGGAATCATCCCCACCAATACGTCGGGCACATATGGTGGTAATGACTTGGTCTATTACGCTACTAATTTTGGCTTAGCAGCCACAGCAAACGTCGGGAGCAAGATAAAACAGGATGGAAGCGATGTTGACAACCCGTTGACTAATTCGTTTCGGGGTCGGTATTTTTGGTATAAAGCGGCAACTATTTATACGGTGTCATCTAATGACGTCGGCAAAACGCTGACTTTTAACGTTGATGATCGCGTGAGAGGGATGTCGCTGAATCGGTTGATATTCAGTCAGAATGCTAATCTCAAGGTGACCGGCCTAAAAGGTCTCGATAGTTTACCCAACTCACCATACGACGAAACTAGCGCTACCTATCCAATGAGCAATGTGCCGCAGGAGGAAACAGATGCCGAGATCAACGCGCGTGAATTATATCTCCAAGGCATGTTTAAACAGAACTTCATAGCGCTTTCCAACCAGATTACCGGCGGCCACGCGTTCACAGTGATTACCAATCTGATTGCCCTGTCCAATACTGAATCGGATGATCGCCCTAATCTAAACACTCTGGTGGCGCTGGGAACCTATTTTCCGGCCACAATTCCAATGATTATTAGCAATGTTGAGGCGGCTGGCTACCGTGCGATGAAAGTGGCGACCAACGCAATTCTCACCATTGGCGGTTGGGACCTCAATGTGACCACCCATGTTCAAATTGCGTTGAATGATGCCTGGGTATTGAAGGTGCTGGGCAGTTATTTTGGGAATTCTCCCGATCAAGTGAAATACCGTGCGGCGGTGGAGAGATTCATCAATGCCTATATTGAGGGAAAGCCTGAGTTTTTCATGACCGGCAAGCCCTATTACACCATGGGCTATAACAAAACAATAAACGTAATGGATATTGGTGCCTCAGTAACCTGTCTTTATATGAATATGACTAATTATCCATTGACAAAAGCCACCTTTGAGACCGCCTGGACTAATGTTACCGCCACCTCCTATGACGCGGACAATTCGCCGCATTACGACTCGAGCACGGGGTTTTATGAAATTCTGCAAATTGGATTGCGCCTCGGCCGGCAGAAGGATTTGATTAATTCGTCACACCTGAAGCGAATCATGGATCGCATGTCGCGCACGGTGATGAATAGCGGGCAGAGTGCCAAGTGGGGAAAAAGCATGGAGGTTTACAACAAGAGTAAAGGGATGAATTATCTGCAAATACGGGGTGGAGATATTCAGTGGACTTTGAAAGTGGGTTATCTTTTGTGGGCTAATCCATTCTATCTGTATGTGGCCCGAAAGTATGAGGCGTTTTATCTTCTAAATCCACAGCCAATTCCCTATCAAATCGACCTGTGGCCGATCGGTATTGAGCAGTTCAATGTTACGTTGGCACGACCGAATGTATCCGATAGCCCATGCCGGGCGACCCCACGCATAACTAACCGCATCGGCAAAAAATACAATGGATACGAACTGATGCCAAACGATACGAACTATATGACTGTGCCCGATAAGTTGGTTCTGTCCACGGGACATCATCCGCGTGCACCGTATATGCTTATGGACTTGAGTTTCACGCAGTCCAAGGCGTGTGGAGATCATCGTAGTGGAATTACGACGGCCAATTACAACGGTGCCCACACCGTCACGGTCAAAGGGCGTTGGGGCGAGTGCAATAAGATGAACGAAGTGTTTATCTGTCCCGCGAATTTCTTGTATCCGAACGTTCCAGTAACCGCCAACGATGTTTGGCCGTCGCATAGCTGGTATGGCAAAATGGGCTACACGAACACCTATGCATGGAGCGGTTATACGAACACGGTATGGGACGCAGGAATGATATCCAGCAATGTAGCCTACGGAACGACGACTTTTGCTCGTTATGAATACCAAGGGGTCGGGGAGAAGCGACAAGTTGTCTTGTTAAATAATGGAATCACCGTGGTCGCGGACACGATTACAACCAGCACGAACTATGCTGGCCGGCACAACGGCGGGACGCTTTGGCAGGTATTTCCAAAAGCTAATGCCATGCTGGGTAGCAACTGGGTGCTGTTGCAGAATTTGCCCAAGCAACTGCCCTTTGAATTGACCAATGGCGAGGCAGTCGACTCACCGACGCTGATTTATTTTGCGTCGGTTCCGAACAATACGACCATCGCGACTGTGAATAATCCCTACGATCCTGAAAACAAGACGCGAAACTGGTTCTGCGCCTACCGACCACTGACACCGGCCCAGTCCTTTACTATCATATCGGTAGTGATGCCGATTGCGAACTTGAACAACTATAGCAACCTGCTCGCCGGCATCGGGACGATTGTCACACCGACGAACCAGACCGTTTTCATTCCCTATGGCCGTCGGGCCTTTAATCAGGTCTGTTTTGCAAACGGGAAGAACCCGGATTGTAAATTTGTGAACTTGGATCCCGTGATTTTCGCTGTGCCAACTAATCTGGTCGTATCGGCTGCAAGTAATAACGGTGCGCTGGTGAATTTCACTACAACAGCTTCCAACAATGCCAACGGACTATTGCCGACAACCAATGTTCCGGGTTCAGGTTCATTATTTCCGGTTGGCACCACGACGGTGACGGTGACGGCAACCGACGCGATAGGGGATGCTTATAGCACAACGTTCAACGTTAATGTGGTTTCAGCTACCACTCCGGTGGCAGTTCATGCCAAGGTCGAAAGTGTAACTCCTAACTAAATTGGCGGGCGGTTTAGAACTGGCACCACCCCGGAATGTGAATCGAATCCTTATTAGAATTTTTCCCGATTCCATTCTTGCCCTGTTTATCTAAAGAACTCCAATGTGACGAAGTTATGAAAAGATCTTCCATCCTATTCATGCTGTTTTGTGCCGTCACACTGCCGCCAAGTGCCCGGGCAGAAACAGTCACCGAAACCAAAGAACAACATGATGCCCGCATGGCGTGGTGGATTGATGCCCGCTACGGCATGTTCATCCATTGGGACATGTCCTCGGTGGATGGCACCGAGATCAGCTGGTCACGCAAGGGAAGCAGGCCGCTGGATAACGGCCACGATCCCGCCGGATATGTCGAGGATCCCGAATACGACAACCTCTACAAAAAGTTCGATCCGGAAAAATTCAATGCCAAAGACTGGGTAAAGCTCGCGAAGGCTGCCGGCATGAAATATATGGTTTTCACGGCCAAGCACCACGGGGGCTTCTGCATGTGGAATACCAAGCTGACCGACTATTCCATCATGCACACCCCATTCAAACGAGATGTTGTAAAGGAACTGGCCGATGCCTGCCACGAAGCCAACATGCCGTTTGGCATCTATTACTCGCCGCGCGACTGGCATCAGCCCGATTATGGGATCGGCGACAATGCGAAATATGTTGCCTACATGAACGGCCAACTGCGCGAACTGCTCACCAATTACGGCCAGGTAGATATACTCTGGTTCGACAGTTACGGGCGTGGCGACCTCGTGAAGTTCTGGAGGATCGGGGAGACTTGGAATCTCATCAAGTCGCTGCAACCCCGAATCATCGTCAACAACCGGTTGACCGGCTTGAGTGGATATAACCGGCAGCCAGCGCCTTATCGCGGCGACATGGATACGCCTGAGCAGCGCCTCGGTTCCTTTCAAAACACCCGTCCCTGGGAATCGTGCATGTGTGTCCTAAAGGCCCATGGCGGAGGATGGTCCTTCCGCACTGACGGAAAGCCAAAGTCATTTCAGGATTGCCTGAAAAACTTGATTGGCTGCGTCACCGGCGATGGGAATCTGCTTCTGGATGTGGGCCCGAATGCCGAGGGAACAATCCCCGCCAATCAGGCCGATCCGCTGCTCAAGGTCGGGGCGTGGCTTTCCAAATACGGTGAAAGCATCTATGGGACGCATGGCGGTCCCTATCGTAACGGTCTCTGGGGCGGCTCCACCTGCAAGGGCGACATCGCCTATCTCCACATTGCCAAATGGAAGGTGGATCATCTCGATCTGGCCCCACTCAAGACCAAGGTTCTCAAGGTCACCTGCCTCACCAGTCCCTCGGTTCCGGTAACTTTTAACCAGACCCCTGCGGGCATTTCCATTACCTTCCCTCCCGAGGCGCATGATCCGGTCGACACCCTGATCAAGCTCCAGTTGTCAACCAAGGCGGCCGATGAGCTTCCGAACGGCCAACCCCTGCCGGCTCCCACGATGTGAGTGATACAAAAATATAAATAATGACGGCGAAGAAATGCCCATTATGAAACAATTAAGATTGTTGTTTCTCATCGGACTCTTGCAAGCGGCGACGGCGTGCCGCGCGGCTGACGATGTCGTGCTGATGAGTTATTTTAGAGATAACGGCAATGCCGGCACCTTTTTGTGCGTGAGTGAGGATGGCCTGAAGTTCCGCCCCCTCAATAATGGCAAACCGGTGCTGCCAAAGCAGGGCCGGACGCGCGACCCTTCGATCATTTACCACGACGGCAAGTTTCGGATGGTCTGGACGGTCAACTGGACTGGGCAGGTTTTCGGCTATGCCGAATCGGACGACTTGGTGAAATGGTCTGAACCCGTTCGGGTTTCCGTTTTTCCCAATGCGACCGATCCTCAGGATTTGCCGCGCAGCGTCTGGGCCCCCGAAATCCACTGGGATCCGGTTCAGAAGAACTACCTCATCCTCTGGGCGTCCAATCCGCCGCGCACTCGCGGATTTCGCATCTTCTCATGTCGCACTCCCGACGGTAAAACATTCACTCCCGCCCAACTCTTCTTCGATCCAGGCATTCCCGTAATTGATCCCCAAATGCTTCTCGACAACGCCCCGCCACCGCCAGCCACCGAATCCGGGGCGCGCTGGGTGATGGTGGTCAAGGACGAACGGGGAATCAAGGAAGGCGGCAAGAACCTGCATCTCACCACGGCTCCGCTCGATTTCAGCCGTCCGTGGACGCCGCTTTCCAAATCAGTATTCGGCCCCGGCTCCACGGTTCGCCCAGAGGAACAGGTCGAGGGCGGTTGCCTCGTGAAATTTGGCGACGAGTATCGGATCTACTGCGATGCATTTTCCAGCCATCATTACAGTGTCGCCAAATCAAGCGATCTGGTCACATGGACTGATTTGACCCCGCAACTGCAACTTCCCAAGGGCGTCCGGCACGGCACGGTTATCATCGCCCCGCGGTCAGCGGTGGGCTGGTTGAAAACTGAAACGGCCAAACCCAAGACACCTTGAAGAGAAACCAAAGTGACCGCAAACGAAAGGAATCGTTTCAGGATTATCTCCGGCTTGGCAGTCTTGAGCGCGACATTTCTTGCGGGTATCGTTTCGTCGTCGGAGCTTCGACAGGCCGTTGGCGGCGGCAATCCGGGCGAGCCGGAGCCGGCGACATCACCATCACAAAAAGCAATCTCGCCATGAATAAAACCATCACCCGAATCATCATTGGCACGCTTGTGCTAGTCACCCTTACTGCGCTGCCAACGCTGGCGCAGCCAGTCGCGCCGGCGCCGCTTCCGCCGGGCTATAAACAGGCGGAAGGTTTGACCATGAAAGTAAACGGCGTTGCAACACCGATCCTTCAGGTTGAGTTGAGTCACCATGATCGGGAGGTGTTTGACGTTGTTTCCTTCACGCAGACCGCGCCAGCGCTCATTGAGCTTACTTTTGAGAAGCCCGTCGAAGCGGCCACCATTCTTCCGGCGGGGTATGGGATCAAGCCGGCGGTGTCAGGCAAGGTCGTGCGATTTAACATGGACAGACCGCGCCAGCTTTTCGTTCAGATTCCGGGAAGGAACCAGCTGGTGATCTTGGGTGACGGACCGGCGACTTTGCCCGAGCCCAAGCCCGGGCCCGGTGTCTTTGACATCGTGGAACGTTACCAGGCAGATCCCAGTGGCAAGAAGGAAGCCACGGTCGCCATCCAAAAAGCGATTGACGATGCCGCTGTCAACGGCGGAATCGTTCTTGTTCCAAGAGGGACTTTCCGTTCCGGTAAGCTGACACTGAAAGACAATGTCCGTCTTCATCTTGCCGAGGGGGCAGCGCTAAAGTTTGTTGACGAGATTTCCGAAGGCTTTGACTTCAAAAAGAAACAGGCCGGGATCTATTTCATTTCCACTTCCGGCTCCAAGAACATGGCCATCACGGGGCATGGTCTTCTGGACTGCAACGGCCAGACATTACACGGGGCCGACAAAAGGCGAAGATTAATCTCCGCATTCCATTCGTCCCATGTCACAGGGCTGACCTTGGAGGGCATCACTATCATTGATTCCACCAGTTGGACACTGGTGCCGGCGTTCAGCCAGCAGTTGTTGATCCGCAACTTGAAAATCGTCAACACCCTGTGCCTCTATGAAGATGACGGCATTGATCCGCTCGGTTGCCAGGATGTGCTGGTTGACCATTGTCTTGTCGTGGCCACGGATGATGCGTTTTGCCCGAAACCAGGCGGAGTCGGCTCGCATGGAGGCGGTGCCAAGCCGGGCCCGGCGATCGAACTGCGCGATGTCGTGTTCAATGACTGCGTAGCGTGGACTCATGCCGCCGGCTTTAAGCTGGGAGCGGCCTCGTCTGTGCCGGCACTCAATATCGTCGCCAAGAATTCGCATGTGGTCTGTTGCTCCCGAGGGGTCGTAATCGAACACGCCATGGGAAACGCACCGGCAAGAAATGTTCTTTTTCAAGACATTACCGTCGAGGGTCACTGCAAATCTGCGGCAGTGGCGATAAAAAGCAACAGAACCGCCCCCGTCAGCGAAGTGACCTATGATAGGGTGAAAATTAATTCGGCCGGTGGTGCCTCCATCCAGCTGGACAGCAAAGACGCGATGGTGTCCAAAGTCAAAGTCATAGATTGCACCATACATGAAAAGCCGGTTGTTGGGGGAAAAGGCAATCCCACGAACATCTACAGGGAACCGGATAAGCGCCAACTAGGCTATACGCTGACGGCAGTGTGGGGCACAAATCCGGAGGCGGGTGTCGCCGGGAAAGTCGCGACGGCAGCCCCAGCGGTCTTGGTAACCGACCGTGAGAACCGACCCGTGCCAGGTGTCGAAGTGGTTTTTTCCGTGGAATCCGGCGATGGCGCAGTAAAAGCGCCAACGGCAATCAGCGATGCCAGAGGTATTGCTGTCATCGGAGGATGGATTCTTGGCAAAACGCCAGGTGTCAACGCTCTAATTGCCAGAAGTAAGGCAACCGAAGCCAGTCATGTCGTATTCATGACTAAAGGCTTGTAAGCTGATAGCGCGCAATTAGGCATTGAGGCTCAGTTCCTGCGCCATCTCTTCCGTCCACACAATCGGGGCAATGCCAGCTTATATTGAAAAACATTCGCTTGCTGCTTTTTTGTGCGCGCCTGATGAATGGTAGAAGAATTGGCCGCTTGAGGATGATAGGTTGCAGGCATGAGTATTCTGCTATCTGAAATTGAAGATTTTCCAGTTTCTGATAAAATGAAAAAGGTGCCGGTGGGCACTTATGGAGTGAGTGCGAGGATGGGCTTAAATCAAGCTGATTCCGCGTTAAATCTGGCCCATCTCCAGTTTCTTTCGAGCACAGAAAACCTCTGCTTATCCATGGGGTTGGTAAAAATTGCGGACGTGTTTTGGGCGTGGCGAGATAACTTTCTAGTATCCAAATCCTTCAGCGCAAGACAACAGCAAGAGATTAAGAATGCCCTGCGTGAGGTCTTAAAAACAAAGACGGTGGATGGTCGGGTGGATTGGGAATTATATTCAAAACTGTGTAAATCCCAACAAGCTACTCTGGCGTTTGGTTTAAGTTTTTAGAAATTGGGAATCCATATGTAAGCGTCACGCGGAGCACCACTATCTCCTGAAGTCATAAGTGTCGTATTATAACGACTACGATGAATACGACACCGACCATTGGAGTGGTTTTGAAACAGGATGTGTTGGGGCGGGTGCATACGCCGAAGGCACGCCGGGAACAGTTGCTCGATGAGTTCGAGCGGAGTGGTTTGCCAGGCCAAAAGTTTGCGGAGCTGGTGGGTATCAAATACCAGACGTTTGCGACGTGGCTGCAAAAGCGGCGACGCCAGCGCGGCGACTATGCGGTGGGCAAGGTCAAGCCAGCGAAGCCGGCCGTGCAGTGGTTGGAAGCGGTCGTAGCGGCAGCGCAAAGCCCTGACTGTAAAAACGGCAGCGGTCTGGTGGTGCATTTACCCGGCGGCGCGCGGGTGGAAGTGGGTGATGAACAGGAAGTGGCTTTGGCGGCGGTGCTGCTGCGGTTGCTCGCCCGTCCATGTTAAACTTTTCCGAGAGCTTGAAGGTGTTTGTGGCGGTGGAGGCCTGCGATATGCGCAAAGGCTTCAATGGTCTGCACGCCTTGGTGTCGGAGCGTTTGGGTGAAGACTTGAAGCAAGGGGCGTTGTTTGTGTTCAGCAATCGGCGGCACACGCGGATCAAAATCATTTGCTTTGATGGCACGGGGATTTGGGTGCTGTGCGACGGAAGTTTTACGAAGCCATCGAGAGCTCGCCCAAGATCGCCGGTTGGTTCGTCCACCAAATCCAGTGCTTTACCAAATCGAAGCGGCTTTGCGCGAGCAGCGGGCTGGACCTAATTTATGGGCCGCCAAGCGTGCCCACCAAAGCCATCCGATTGTAGAACGGTTTCAGCGGGCATTGGTAAAACTCAAAACCAATGGACGCCACCTGCCACAAAGTCTGTTGGCTGGAGCTCTGGAATATACCTTGGGCTTGTGGAACACGTTAACCGTTTATCTGGCGGATGGACGGGTTGAGATCGACAATAATCTCGTGGAAAACGCCATTCGTCCCACAGCCATCGGCAAGAAGAACTGGCTCTTCGTCGGCGACGCGGCGGCCGGCGAACACAGTGCCATCATTTACACCCTCATCGAAAGCTGCCGCCGTCGCGGCCTCGACCCGTATGCTTACTTGAAAGATGTTCTCACGCGTCTGCCCAGCATGACCAACAGGCAAATCCCCGAAGTCACGCCCGAAGCTTGGGCAAAAGTCAAACGGACATTACAAGTTCAACCCGCATCATAAACGTCGTAGCATATTGCCTACGACATTTATGAATCCGCCGCTGTCGTGGCTCTGTCAAAAAGGCTCCCGGCGTGACGCTTACATCCATATGCAATATCAACGCCAACGTAAGCCAATGATACTCGGTCGGGCAATCATTACCATTTTCCCACTTTCGCATCGTCCGAGTTGAAACCCTCAACTTTTGCGCCACTTCAGACTGGGACAGGTTGACCTTGATGCGTGCCAAATGAAGCGGATCACACAGGTCGGAGTCGAGCCGCCGTTGTTTTGCAGTGGGCCAGATTTATTTTCAAATCAGGCCGGATGATCGTAAATAACATACAAGCAGACGGGGAATCTACCTATTGGCCACATGGCCACTACACATTAAGTATAAAATTTGCATATGCTGAATGCAAATCTCATAATTGGACAAATCAAAACCTACAAATTGCATGTGTTTTATTTGACGCACCAAGTTGATTATAATCCGAATAAAAAGTTCGTGGTATTATCTTCAAAACACATGGCAAAAAAGCATTCTTATCTAACTCGCAATAATGATTAACAACGTCGCATTCCCCAAAAAGCAGAGGCTGATCCGATATTTAAATTCCCTGTGTTTTTTTATAGTGGTAGCTTTTGGACTCTCGCCAGATGCAATGGCGGCTCAATCACCTGCAACTAAAATCAAACAGCTATCAATTATTGATGCCGGGGCGATTGGGGATGGGACCACATTGAACACTCATGTATTGCAAGAAACCATCAATCAGCTTGCCGCGCAGGGTGGCGGCACGATGGTCGTTCCCGCGGGCCGATTTTTGACGGGCGCGATTTTTCTCAAGCCCGGTGTAAACCTCAATCTGGAAACCAATGCGGTGCTGCTCGGCTCGACTAACATTGCTGATTATCCGGCGATGCCGACGCGAATCGAGGGGCATACTCAAATATGGCGTCCCGCTTTGCTCAATGCGGACCATTGCGATAATCTGCGGATTACAGGCACCGGCACTATTCAAGGCGGTGGAAAACCGTTTTGGGACGCATTCTGGAATCGCTACAAGGCCGACAAAACCACGAAGAATCTCGACGTGGACCGGCCGCGCAATGTTTTTATTGAGAATTCCAAGGAAGTCTTGATCAGCGGCATTTCCTTGCGAGACTCGGGTTTTTGGAACCTGCATCTTTACCGTTGCCAGGACTTGACCGTCGAGAATATGGACATCCGCACGCCAATGCATTCACCGAGCACGGATGGGATAGATGTCGATAGTTGCCAGCGGGTGACGATTCGCGGCTGTTATATTTCCGTCGATGATGATAATATTGCGATGAAGGGCACGAAAGGACCTCTAGCAGATGAGGACAAGGATAGCCCGCCGGTCGAGCATATCCGCATTTGTGATTGCACCTTCGGACTCGGACACGGAGTGCTTACGTTGGGCAGTGAGGCGTGTCGAGTGCGTGATGTGGTCATGGAGAACTGCCGGGTGGAGGGGGTTTGGAACAAGGATTGCCTGGCGCGACTAAAACTCCGGCCAGATACGCAGCAGTATTACCAGGACATTCATTTTCGAAACATTACCCTCAATGGCCATGGCACTTTGGTAAGTATCGAGCCGTGGATGCAGGTATTTGATCTCAAAGGTTTGGCAGCTCCGATGCAACGGGTAGAGAACGTAACCTTCGAAAATATCACTGGAAATTCTACATGCTTTGGCCGCATTGACGGGCCGACGAATAGTGTCATCCGAGACATTTTATTTAAAGATATTGGCCTTATCGTCACCGATACGAACGTCGTGGTCCGAAAGGTCGGGAATCTAAAACTGGTAAACGTTCGAATCAACGGAACTTTGCTGACGCCGGACAGGCTGGGTTTGGTTCGGCGCTCTGAGAGAATTGCAGACGGCGATACAAATTGACCGCGGTTGGTTCGCATAGCAGTATTCCGCATCAAGCAATTAGCATGAGCGAAAAATGCACTTTGTCGGCCGTCTTCCGCCGGGCTGGTTTGAAATGCCTGACGGGGCTGAGAATGTTTCTGGTTGCCGGGGTGCTTTCGTCGTCAGCCAAGTGCGAAACGATTACGAACATTGCCGCCTTGCGCGCCTTGACCCCGGCGGAAGCCGCCAAGGGGATGCCTGTTCGCATTGAAGGAACGCTTTTGCAATTTCAGCCAAGGTCGAAGGCCAGTTTTTTCATGCACGACGGCACGGCCGGGTGCGCCATCCACACCATCAAAGGCGGTATTTCCGGCAAACTGGTTCCGGGTGACCGGGTGTTGTTGGAGGGCGTTTCGGAATCACTGGGATATTATCCCACGGTGAAGGACGGGCGGGTGAAATTTCTGGCGAAGGGAGCCTTGCCGCCGCCGGTCAAACTGAGCGCGGGTCAGCTTTTTAATCCGGAATGGGATTCCGAATGGGTGGAGGTGCCGGCCGTGGTGACCGGTTATAAACTTGCGGAAGGCGTCATTACCCTTTCGCTTGAGGTGTTTGGACTTCCTTTCAAAGCCGAACTGTTGCAAACCGCTGACACGGAAAAGTGGGCCGATGCGCTGCTGCAACGTCCGGTTCGTTTGCGCGGTATTATGGCGACGCTGTTCAATAGCCGGCGGCAGATGACCGGTCGTTATTTTCACGTCGCATCGTTTAATGATATCATTCCGACTCTGCAGCAGACTAATGACCCCGCCAGCCCGTTGCTGAAAGTGAATCAACTGCTCACCGGCGCTTTTGGCACGACCGACCATGTGCGCTTGCAGGGAATCATCACGCAACAAGATCCAGCAGGGTTTTATCTGCGGGACGATAGCGGCAGCACGTTGGTGTATACCACCCATGCGTTCAGTTTTTCGCCCGGCATGCGGGTGGAGGTTGAAGGCATTGGCGGCATGGCTCCGTTTTGTCCCGTCCTGCGAGCCGCGCGGGTCGTAAAGCTGGAGCATGTTTTGCCGCCCGCGCCGGTCACTTTTGATTTTGATAAAACTAACCGGTTGAAGATGCACGTCGAACTGGTGACGATGGAGGCGGATTTTCTCGGTCTTCGGACGAGCGTGGATGAAATCATTCTCCAATGCCGGATCAACCAGCATGTGTTTGAAGCCCTCCTGCCCGGAGACGCTTCGCTGCCCAATCTCATTGTGGGTGACCGCCTATTGCTCACTGGCATTTGCGAACTCGCCACCACACATGAACTCAAGCGGCCAGAGTGGGTGGATGGATTCCGGCTTCATCTATCTGGTGCTTCTGGGGTGAAAATCATTGCCCATCCACCGTGGTGGACGCCGCAGCGTTTGCTTGGTCTGATGCTGGTTGGCTTAATACTGCTGGCGGGAGTGTTATCGTGGACGTGGCAACTTCGCCGCCAATTGGCACGCAAGACCATCCAACTGGCCGCCGAAATGCAAGCCCGGCGCGATGCAGCTATTGAATTTCAGGCGACCCAGCGCGAGCGCAGTCATCTGGCCGCGAATCTTCATGACACGCTGCTCCAGACCATCAGCGGTCTCCACTATCAACTTGAGGCGTGCGAGGCCGAGTCGCTGCCGCTAACCGAGCGGAAAGCGAACCATTTGGAAACCGCGCGGCGAATGGTTCAACGGGCCCAGGAGGATTTGCGCGGCACCGTGTGGGCCTTGCGGGTGTTGCCGCTGCGTGAACGCACGTTTGCCGAAGCCCTCCGCGTCTTGGCCACCCAATTGGCCGAAGGTCGTGAGGTCGCCATCACCATTGTTGGGGACGACGTATTACCGCCGCTTTCGGAATTCGTCGCCGGCAACTTACTGCTGGTAGCGCAGGAGGCCATGCATAATGCCCTCAAGCATGCCCAGCCTTCGCAGGTCCAAATCAGAGTCTCCGCGCCGCCTGATGGCAAACACATCACCCTCGAGGTTCACGACAATGGCACCGGATTTGACCTCGGAGTCTCACCACGCGAGAACTCCGGTCATTTCGGTTTGGCAGGCATGCGCGAGCGCGTGGAGCGGCTGGGTGGAAAACTCCACCTTGAAAGCAAGCCGGGCCAGGGAACCCTCGTCCGGGCCGAGGTGTCCTTGTGCTCTTTTGACCAGAACTTTACTGTTTTATGAAAACGCCCATTCGCCTGCTTTTGACCGATGACCACGCCGTGATGCGAGCTGGTCTGGCCAATATGCTGAATACCAATCCCGCTTTTCGTGTCTTGGGCGAGGCGGACGATTGCGCCGCCACCTTGGATTTGTGTCAAACGCTGCACCCCGATGTCGTGCTGTTGGATGTCGCCATGCCAGACCCCGACGGAATCGAAACCCTACGGCGGCTACGTTCCCGACACCCCGATGTGCGGGTGCTGATGTTGAGTTCGTCGGATGCGGAGGAAGACATCATTCATTCCCTTCGCGCTGGGGCTGCGGGCTATGTGACGAAGACGGCCCGCCCGGCAGAGTTGACCGCCGCCATCATTGCCTGCCATGAGGGCAAACGGGTGATCAGCCCCGCCATCGAACGCCGGTTGGCCGAACAGTCCGCCGGTAGCCCGCTCTCCGTGCGTGAAGTCGAGGTGATTACCATGTTGCGCAAAGGGATGACCAACCCGGACATTGCCCAGATGCTTGGTATCACCCGCCGCACGGCGAAGGCCCATGTGGCCAACATTCTGGTAAAACTGGGGGCAGCCGACCGAACCGAAGCGGTGACCCGCGGCTTTGAACGAGGATTATTAAAGCCCTGATCAATCTCCTTGATCCACGTTCAGCCATTGGCCAGATGGCCAATAGGCAGGTTTTTCGATTGCTAGTAAAATGTTTTCAATCATTAAGCATGATCTGAAAATAAACCACAAATCATCTGTTCAAAGTTTTCTCAACGAACAGCTTTGAATGCTATCATATCACCGTAAACCCAGACGAGATAGTTAACGCCCGTCGTAAAGAATAAAAACCAATGAAGACAAAAATTAAGTTTATCACGCGCATGGATTCCTTTTTCATGCTGGTCACTCTCTATTTTGTTGTTACGCGAGTTCAGGCAGCCCAAGAGTTTTCGGCGGGGACATTTACTTGGGACAATGGCACGACGCCAGCTTGGAGTTTAGTCACCGGTGGGCCTTCTTACAATTTAGATTGGACGAATAATAACGATGCGGTGTTTGAAGGCACTGCCGGCACGGTAAGCGTGGCTTCTGGTGGGGTGGCCGTCGGCAATGTGACGTTCAACGCGAATGGGTATCTCATCACAAACAACACGATCACGCTCACTAACGCCATATCGGTGATCAGCGCCGGCAGCGGCCAGACTAATACCATCGGTTCCGTTCTCGCCGGCACAAACGTGTTGTATAAGATGGACGTTGGCACGGTGAACTTGACCGGGGGCAACACCTTTGCCGGTGGCATCAATGTCAGCAACGGCGTGCTGGGGGTGGCCAGCTGGGGTGCGGGCAACATTGGTCAGATTAATGTCGCCTATGGTGCCAGTACCGCGACCCTGAACATCACCGGTGGCACCCTTGCTCTGGCAGCAAAACCACTGCAGATGGGCAACTCTGCGGCGTCGGGACAGGTCGGCATTGTCAACCAGAGTGGCGGCATTGTAGCTTTTACCTCCGGCAGCACCGCCTTGCTACTTGGCCAAAGTGGTTCTGCTTCTCTCGGCAGCGCCTCTTACACTTACAATTTAAGCGGTGGAACTTTGACGAACAAATTTTCTTCGGCTTCGACCAACTATGGAGTTATGTTAGGTGTCAACAGAAATAATAATTGCACCTTCAACCTGAGCGGTTCGGGCAATTTGGCCATATTGCTAGGCGCTTTGCAGGTGGGGCGTGCGGATTCGACATCGACCAATTGCTCGGTTGTGTATAACCAAAGTGGCGGCACGGCTGCGGTTGGAACCTTGGTAATCGGTGGCGGCAGTGCCAGCACTACCACGGCGGCGACTTTTATCGTGACGAACGGCACTTTTGTTGCGACGAATTTTACCACGCTGGTGGGGGCGGCGAACAGCAGCGCCGCAATCACCCTCGGTGGCGCGGCGAAGGTAACGCTACCAGCCTTTCCCGCGCCTACTGGCACCGTCAATGTCACGAACGACTTTACCACGGGCTATCTCTCGCCTTATGCCGCGAGCACGACTTATATGAGCGGTTTGACCGGCGTCTATCTCACGGCCAACGGCGCGAAATTCAACGTGGTTTCGGGCAACGACATCACCATCGCCCAGACATTCAAAGACGCGACTTCGGGCGGAACCCTGACCAAATCCGGTAACGGCACGCTGACCCTGACCAGCACCAACAGCTACAGTGGTGGCACCGTCCTGAACGCCGGCACGCTGTCGTTTAACAACAGCTACGCCCTCGGCACCGGCCTGCTGACGCTGGCCGGCGGCACGCTGTCCAACACCGTCAGCACCACGCTGACCAACGCGATTAACTTAAGCAGCAACAGCACCGTGAGTGTGTTGTCCGCCAACACGCTGACTCTCGGCGGCGTTATTACTAACAACGGCACACTGACCGTGACCGGCCCCGGCGTGTTACTCGTCACCAATGTCAACACTTACACCAACACCACCTTCGTTACGGGCGGCACGCTCGGTGGCAGCGGCACCATCGCCGGTCCGGTGAATGTCGCCGGCGGCACACTGGCACCCGGCGGCGTCAACGCCGTGGGCACGTTGACCCTCGGCACCAACCTGACCATCGCTACAGCCTCAGTGCTGACCTTTGATATCGCCGGCACCAACGTCGGCGGCTACGACACGATTGCCGTTGGCGGCACGAACATCGTGAACGGCATGGGCATCATCCAGCTTAATCCCACCACCGGCACGATTTCAAATGGCACTTACACGCTGATCACTTACGCGAGTCGGAGCGGTATCTATGTCTTCCCGAACGGCAGCACGAACATGAACGGCCTGACCCTGACGAACGGCCCAACGAGCCTGACGCTGGGCACCGGCGGTGGCAATATCGGGGTGACTAACCTGACTTGGAAAGGCCCGAGCAATTCCTTCTGGGACAAGGGCGTTTCTTCCGACTGGTTGAACAATGGCACGACCACAACTTATCAGGACGGCAACTATGTGACGTTTGACGACACGCCCGGGGCGGCCCAAACCGTGGCGGGCACGAACCTGCAACCCGGCTCGGTGATTTTCAACAACAACCTCTATGCTTACACCATCAGTTCCACTACCAATACTATCGCCGGCACGACGGCGGTGACGAAGCTGGGCACCAACACCGTGACGTTCAGCGGCACGAACCTGTTCTCCGGCGGGCTGAACATCCTGAATGGCACAGTGGTCGGCAGTCTGACCAATTCATTCGGCACCGGCACTATCACTTTGGGCGACAGCGCCGGCACCAATAACGCCACTCTGGTTGGTGCTTTTAACACTGTGACTGCAACCAACAACCTCATCGTGGCGGCCGGATCGTCGGGCAATCTCCTGACCCTCGCCGACAACGGCGGAGCCAGCCCAATATTTAACGGCACGGTTGCCTTGAACCATGATCTGAACCTGGTGTCCAGCGGCTATCATTATCTCTCTCTGAACGGAGTCATCAGCGGGAGCGGGAACCTGATTGTGCCCACGAACAACACGTCGTTCTATTTTGGGGGTGGTAATGGTATTGCCGGGGTGTCACTGGGCAACACAAATAATTACACGGGCAATACCTATGTTCAGGGCGGCGCGCTTGTGTTGGGCAACACCAACTGCTTTGGCACCGGTAGCCTTTACCTAGGTAATCCCACGCCCGGCAACACCAACTCGGCAGCAGTGGTAGCCCAAGGCGGTAATGGGGCAAATACCACCTATTGGTTTACTAATGCGTTTTATGTGAATGCCGGTTCCAGTGCGATTCTCCAACTTCAGGTCAATAACAACAACGCGGTCTTCACCGCCCCGCTGACCTTGAGCAACAATTTGACGCTGTCTCAATGTGCGAATAATAATAACCCTGACAAGCAGATAACCTTTAGTAATCTGGTCATCGAGGCTGGCGGCAGCCCTTTGTATCTGGCCAGCGGGCCGACCTATACCGGGCCTTTTTCCTCGGATGGTGGTGCTTATAGCTTTATAACTGTCACCTTTGCTGGCGGCATCCAAGTGGGCAGTGGTGGGTTGACCCTGATGAACACCACGGGCACCAATGGCGTTTATGGCGCGGGCGTTCCCAATGCCATCCAGGGCACCTTTGGCTATGTGACGAATTCCGGTGGTATCACCGGCACGGGAGCTTTGACCTTGCAGAACAACGTCACGAACTCGCCCGGTATCGTCTTCGTTGGCGCGCCCATCAATAACACCGGCTGGGTGACCAACTCCGGTGGTGGCACGAACACCGTGCTGATTAGCGCGGCCATCAGCAACAATGTTCTAGGTTTGGTTCAGAACGCCGCTTGGTCACAGCTAATCCTCACCGGCAGCAACAGTTACAACGGGCCGACACTTATCAATGCCGGCACGTTGTATGTGAACGGGACCAACGTCGTAACCAGTGGCACCGGCACCTTTACCGTGGCGAGCGGCGGCGTCCTCGGCGGCAGCGGCAAGATTGATCTCTCGGCGGTCAACCAGAATGTGACCGTTCAGAACGGGGGCAAACTCGCGCCCGGCGCGGCACCCTACACCGCCGGCACGAATACTTTTGCACTGGGCAGCGGCACGCTGGACTTGAGCGCGGCGGCGGGCACCGCCGGCACGCTGGTCTTTGATTTCGGCACGCCGGGAACGAGCGACAAGATTGTGGTCAGCAGCGGCTCGGTGAATATCGGCAGCGGCTTGCTGAACCTCGCGAGCTTTGCGTTCAACATCACGAACGGCATTACGCCCAACACCACCTACATCCTCATCCAATCCACGAATCTGATTGGCTCGCTGGCCAGCAGCGGTTTGACCACCAACTGGGGCAGCCAGAGCATCACGCTCGCCACCAACGGCAACAACGTGGTGCTGACCACCGCGACGGTTGCTGGGCAGACGACACCGGCCGTAACTTGGAATGGCCTTGTGTCCGGCGTGTGGGATAGTTTAACGACCAACTGGGTGACCACCGGCACGAGCACACCGAACTTGTATTACGCGGATACCGAAGCGGTGACGTTTGACGACACGGCGGTTGGAAACTTCACCATCACCGGCGGCACGGTTTCGCCGAGTTCAATCATTGTCACCAACAACACCAACGCCTACGCCATCAGCGCGGCCATCGCGGGCACCGGCGCGCTGATGAAGTATGGCACGAACACGCTGACGCTCTCCGGCGCGAACAGTTTCTCCGGCGGACTGGCCCTCAAAGCCGGCACCGTTAGTTTCTCCACCGCCACCGGCTTGGGCACCGGCTCGGTCACGCTGGGCGACGCCACGGTGGGCGCGAACACCACGCTGCTCCTGACCAGTGCCGTCACCGCCACCAACAGCATCACGGTGGCACCGGGCGCAGGCATGCGCATTCTCGCGACGACTGCTAACTCGACTTATTCGGGCAACGTCACGCTCAACACCAACACGGTTCTTCAAGTAACCGGCACCTCTAGCCCCACGTTGAGCGGAACTTTCTCTGGCAGTGGTAGCATGATTGTTAGTAACACCGGCTCGGCCATAGACTATTTCACCGGGCCAAGCAGTCCGAACTGGACGGGGGCATTGATTATTTATGCTGGGCAGCTTCGTCCCGGCGGCACCTGTCAAGTGGGCAGCAACACCGTGGTGTCCATTTCGTCCTCGAACTCGGCCCAGTTCAATTTTGGCGGAACTTTAAACGGCAACCTCAACTTCGCCGGTCTTAACGACATTCCGGGAGCCACCGGCGGAACCATTGGCGGCGGCAGTGGTGCTAATGACTGGGTAACATTGAACGGTTCTGGCAACTACATCTTCTCCGGCACTTACAACACAGCTGTTGGTGGGTTGACAATTCAGATGGCCCCCGGCGGATCTCAAACCCTTACCGGCATTAGCACATATTCGAAATCAACGATCATTAATAGCGGCACGCTGCTGGTCAACAGCCCCGGCTCAATCGGCACGAACACCGTCACGGTGAATGGCGGTATCTTTGGCGGCAACGCCACCATCAGCAACAGCGTTACGGTCGCCGCCCGCGGCTATCTCGCACCGGGCAACGGCACCAACCTCGGCACGCTTACGGTGACGACGAACGTGTTTTTCAACGGCGGCGCTTATTTGACCATTGCGATGAGCAACGCCCTCACTGCTGGCACCACTTACTCGCAGTTGGTTATCAATGGCACCAACACTGTGACCGGCACGAACTATGTGCAGTTGTCGGCGCTGACCGGCACCATTACCAACGGCACCTATGTTTTGATTACCAATAAGAACTACGCCACGGTGGCCTCGGGCGGTGGCGTCTTCATGTTCCCGAATAACTCAACAAATCTCACCGTGGGCGGCGTGACGTTGACGTTGACCAACAGCGCGAACAGCCTGCTTTTGGCCGTGCCGAACAATGTGACCTTCACGTTCACCAACTTGATCTGGAACGGTAGTGTCAGCAGTGTCTGGGACACCGCGACGCCGAACTGGTTTAACGCCCAAATTTATGCGGATGGCGATCCGGTGACGTTTGACGACACGGCGGTGAACTACACCGTCACCGGCGGCACGGTGAATCCGTATTCCGTGACGTTTAGCAACAGTGTTAATAGCTACACCGTGGGTGCCGCCATCGGCGGTGCCACCGCCGTGACGAAGAACGGCACTGCCACCGTGACGCTCACCGGCGCGAACACCTATACTGGTTTCACCACCAACAACGGTGGCATCTTACAGGTGGGCAACGGTGCGGGCAGCGGCGTCATTCCCACCAACATCGTGCTGAATGGTGGTTCTCTCGCGTATAACTTGACGAACAATTACACGCAGGCCGGCACCATCGCCAGCACCAACTCATCGGTCAATATCACCAACCTCGCCACGCTGGCCGGCAGCACCCTGGAGCTGACCATGGCCGATGGCACCAAAACCTTCGCCAACATCGTCAACAAGAGCGCTGGCACATTGGCACTGAATGGCAGTGCCAATTCAACCAACACCGTGGTCAACGGCCTGAACTCTCCTGCCAACACCACTCTACGGGTTGATGGTGGCGTCTGGACCAACACTCCGTCACTGGTGATGACTGCCAGTGCCACGCTGCTGGTCAACGGCGGGACTTTGAACGCTATTGGCGGCATGAGACACTACGTTGGCAACTTGACCATCAGCAACGGCGTGATGACGGTCGGCGGAACCTCTGATCGTTTGGGTATCACAGACACCTCTGGTCAGACCTTCACGATGGCTGGTGGAACTTTGAATGTGAACAGCACTGCCACTTATGGCTTCCGGATGGGCGGTGACAGTGGTGCCACTGGCACATATAACGCCTTCACCGGCGTTCAATCTGGCGGCACGGTCAATATTTACAAAGGTGGTAACAACACCAGTTTCTCTGTCGGTGGATCAATAAGCAGCAGCGTGATGGATAGTTATACGTTGTTAGGGGGAACCTTGAATGTTATTGGTGGCGGCACGGATGGTTGCTTGCTAATCAGCGCGGATGTTGCCGGCACCGGCACCACCACCTTTACTTTGGGCGGCGGCAAATTGATTGTCAGCGGCAGCACACCGGGTTATAATCAAGCTAACCTCGCTGGCGCGCAAAACACCGGCACACCGAATCAGGTGTTCAACTGGACCAACGGCATACTGGTGGCCGGCGCTTGCACGATGACCAACCTCCAATCCGTGGCCGGCGGTGCTTATGGCACGCTGACCAACGGTGGCGGCACGCTGGCTCCGGGTGATATCGGCACGCCCGGCAAGACCATCATCATCGGCAATTACGGGCAAGGTTCCGGCGGCACACTGGCGATTGACATCGGCGGCACGAACCAGGGCAATGCCTTCCAGAACGGTGCTACGAACTATGACTTTGTTTCCGTCAGCGGCAACGCCACGCTGGGCGGCAGCTTGAACGTGAGCTTGATCAACAGCTTTGTGCCGGCGGCGACGAACAGCTTCACCATCCTGACCAACGGCGGCACGTTGAGCATGGCCTTCACCAACCTGACCGCCGGCAACCGGGTGACGCTGGTTGGCAACCCGAACGCCACCTTCCTCGTCGTGACTACGGCGACAAAGGTTATCTTGACCAACTATGCCGTGGCGGTGACGACGACCAATGCGCTCACCTCCTCGGTCAACCCGTCGGTTTATGGCCAGAGCGTCACGTTCACGGCGACGTTGATGACGAACGGGGTGACGGCAGGCAATGCGACCGGCAACTATGTCTTTTATGTGGATAACTCGCCAGTGGCGACCAATGGGGTGACCAGCGGCTCGGCCAGTTACAGCACCAGCGGTCTGACGGTGGCGGGCAGCCCGCATCCCATCCAAGTGGTCTATCTGGGCGATCCCAATTACTTGACCAGCACTAACAGTCTGACGCAGACGGTAAACCAAGGAACGCCGGTGGTTTCGACGGCCTTGGCTGCGACGGCGATTACGTATGGCCAGCGGTTGACGAATTCGACGTTGAGCGGGACGTTCACGAATCTGGCGGGGGTGACGGTGCCGGGCACGTTGACGTTCTTGCAGCCAGCCTTTGTGCCGAGTGCGCCGAGCACCAATGCATCGGTGGTCTTCACGCCGACGGACGCGACGGATTACAAGAACGTGACAAACACAGTGACGGTGGCAGTGAACCATGCAGGCATA
>Ga0208872_1000677_pt1 | contig 23303 bp, 29 predicted proteins | sample CryBogCBH12Aug08_FD_185508 | JGI IMG/M metagenome (GOLD analysis project Ga0208872, IMG submission 185508) | Freshwater microbial communities from Crystal Bog, Wisconsin, USA - CBH12Aug08 (SPAdes) | ecosystem: Environmental > Aquatic > Freshwater > Lake | place: Crystal Bog, Wisconsin, USA...
GCTCTAGCAAACAATACAGGAAAGTCAGCTTTGCCAGTCGCCTCAACCAAACCTTCTGCTTTGCCACTCATGTGCAAATAAACGTTGTGTATTTCTTCGTCAGTCATGTGTTCTTATCCTTAATCTTGGTTTCAATGCGTCTTGCGTACACATCAATGGTTTGTGTTGGCAAACCTTGCAAGCACTCATCTACTTCTTTATCTGTAAGCCATACCCATGTGCGTTGTTGTTGGTCTTTGTACAGCGGGATAGCGCCATCATCATTTTTGTCTGTTTCAAACCAAAGTCGCAAGCCCGTGTCATAGCCAAACCAACCTACTGCGTTACAATATTCAAAAGGCTCATCTTTGGTTTCTAGTGCTTCTTTAATGGCGGTGATGGCATTTTTTTCAATTTCATATTGCTCATTATTAGGTTCTGTCCAAGAATTTTCTAACGCCTCTAATGCAAGGCGTAATGCTTCGTCTTTAGTCATGTGTTCTTTTCCTTGTTAGGCCATTGCGCCCAAACTATTGGTCTACCAATTAAGTGTTCTTTCTCATAAACAATTTCAACAAACTCAAGAGGAGACACTTGCACGGGTCTATCTTTTGTTTCTAGTGCTTCTTTGATAATTTCAATAGCCTTCATTCGTTTGTCGTAATCAAAATCAGTTAGAGCTTCTAATGCTATTTTTAATGCTTCTTTAGTCATTTCGCATCCTCCCAAATCCAACCTAACAATTCTGTTGTGTTTTTGATTTGTTCATCAGTTGGCTTTTGATACATTGCAAATTTTGTTGTAGGCCCACCACCATACAAACACCAATAACCAACTGGTTCAGGAGGTTTGTAAAAAGTAATTTTTGTTCCTATGATTTCTTCTTTGGTTTTCATTCTTGTCCCCTTCCATCAGGATGTTCGTTAAATTCTGTTACGGCTTGGTGATGCAACATTGGCGCATTGCGTTTTAAATAACGCATCGCTGATCTTTTCCAATGTGGTTGATTGATGCAACTTTTAAAAATAATATGGTTTGATTCTTCAACTGCTTTTTCTGATACCAGTTTGGCAAAGGCTTCAATCTGTTCTATCGTCACAGGTACAGTCAGGCTAACTTTATAAGGCGACCAATCTGCTTCACCTGTTGGCTCTGCCCATTGCGTATAAATACCAGACCATCCAGCCTTCTTAGCTATCTCTATGATTTCTTCTTTAGTCATTCTTGTCCCTTGCTCGGATTTTGTCCGCAATGATTTCAGAGTAATTACGTTCTAACCCATCTGCGTATGAGTCAGCAATCTTTGCACACGCCTCACGTTCTTTTTCTGCTATCAATTTGGCAAATGCCCACAAAGGTTCATATCCGCTTTCACCATGTGCGTATTCCCAACCCGCTTGTTTAGCCAACTCAATCATTTCTTCTTTAGTCATGCTGGTATCCTCACATCAGTTGGGCGTTTCTTGCCACTTAGAATCTCTTGTAAGCGCATTTCAGTCTTGCGGTGGCAGTGGATCATGGTTCGCTCGTCTAAGTTCTCTATCATCGTTTGATAGTCGTCAATGATTCCACGAATAACTTTCATCTCGTTGCCAGAGAATCTCATCACCTTCTTGTCTTTGTACCGTTGCGCAGAACTCGCCATGGCATCTATCGCATCTTTGATCAAGCCATCTTCATCTTTCGCAAACCCCATCTCGACTAACATCTCCATCATGTTGATTGCCTGAGAAATGATCTTCCAATCATCAGTCGTTGGATTCTCCGCGCGTTCAATCGACGCCAAGGAAGTCCTAATGATCATCATCTGATAGTCACGCCTTTGAGCCTTCATCGGGTGGTCAGGGCTCGCCATCATTGCATCCATCACCGAGTACGTTAACCTGTATTTCATCTTTACTCCTTACCCCACAACATTGTGGTTTTGATAGTCTAACACAAAGTTTGATTTCAAAGTCAAAAAAATTTCAGCCAAGGCTACACAAGGTGAACGGATGAAGTTCACAATCTCCACCTTAATGGTCAGTGACTCAAAAAGGCCAAGTGCGCATGACGAGCAGTTCATCGGGATACACGCTAACGCCGTCACAATCGTGTATGCCTGTGTGAGTCCCCTTGCTAAGGCTCACACCCACTAGTTAGTCGTTCTAGTAGGATACGCTTTCCTTCCGCGCCACCACGACTGGGGTGCTTGCTATCGTGCGGAGTACGGGCAAAAAAAAAGCTGTTAAGACAGACCCCGTTGGAAGCGTCATACCTTACGATACAACATCCCCTTTCGGGGTCGGAGTCTGACCTAACAGCTTTTCAACAGGGCTTCCAATCCTGTTGCTTTGGATTATATCAATCAAGCACTAACGCTTGTCAACACCTTTCTACGTAATTGCATAATTTTTCCAACAACAGCAAACAATCCACTCTTCATGTGTAGATCATTGGCATCAAATCCAACAGTATCTGCCATCGTCCAAGGGAGTCCTGTTTGCTCTGCGGACTTCTCGCCAGTCTTTGACTCATCATTATCAGCAAAGACAAAACGTTGCCCCTTGATCTGATCGGCAACCTGAACCAGATTGGATGCCGAAAAGCAAACCACCACAGACGCATCAGAACCGATGCTACGAAGCGCATGGTACACGGACAAGCCTGTGGCATACCCTTCGACCAACCACGTCTCTGAGGCTGTTTTAGAGCCTAGTCGGTGGACTGCATTCTTAGCCCTCATGCCAGAAAGCATTTTCTTCTCGTACTTCCTCTCCTCCATGTTCCACCAGATTGACTGATAGCCTTGGAGTTTATTCGTGACCACGTTCCTCATGGGGATTAAAAGACGGTCTTCAGAGACTAAGCCTAGCTCTTCTGGAAAGCCTTTGATTACGAGGTAACCATGCTCTTTGAGGTCAGCCCTTTTTAGAATGATGTCAGCCTTTTCAGACGCCAACTCATAGGCTCGATCCTTCTCTGAATTCGCCACTTGGCGTTTTAAAGCCCACTCACGCTTTTCTTGATCTGTCCATGGCTTGGCATGGGGATCCTCGTACCAGATCGTCCTAGCCTCTCCTGACCAGTCAAAGACCCATCCGCGCTGACCGTCCCAGAAGTAAGCACCGTTGCCACTCTTAGGCTTATCCACGGTACCGCAGCGTTTAATCTTGTTGGAAGGGTATAAACGGGATGGATCGACCTCCACCCCATGGGCTCGTGCAAAGTCTATGAAGCTCATAATGCACTCACTGGGTAAAAGGTTACAACATCACTGGCCCAATGAATGGTGGCTTTACACCCTAATTTCTTGGCGGTGTTCTCAATCCAATGCTTAATCGTAGGCTCATACATCAGTTTTTCCAAGAGCGCCAAACTGACAGAAGCTTCCAAGCCATTATTGACCTTTTGGGCAATCGTTGATTCAATGTTCGTGCTCATTTTTGCATCCCCTTACGCCAAGCCATATTTAGTTGCGTAATCTTGTTCACAACATTTCTAGATATTTCAACCTGTGGTGCTGAGGAAAACTGCCACATAGGGTCTTGGCCAGTGATCTTTTTGTACAAGTGATATGCCCTACCCTTTTGGGTCTCAGGCTTGCTATGAAACTTAGCATAGGTTACCACTTGATGCCACAAGTGCTGAGCGTTGTCCGCGAGCTTTTTCTTATTCTTCCCCTCACCGATAAAGATCTCTTGCATGTGCCCTGGCAACGTTTCCGTGATTGCTTGGCTGATCTTCTCGTACCCACAGCCCATACAACGCTTGGCAAAGGGTTTATATCCACACCGAGGGCAACCCTTCAACTCGTAGTCTTCGTCCTTTCTGATCTTCTTGTCAAGCTTCTCGCCATCATCTAAGGCGTCGAGACCGTTGAAGTAAATCTCCGAATAGTCCTCAGCAAAGCGGATGATGTTGCCACTGAAGTCTAAGAGGTAACAGTCCTCCTTGTTGGGTGCCGACCTCAGTCCTCGACCCCACATCTGGATTGCGGTGGACAATGACTTCCTCAATGGTCGTGCATCACACACACAGCCTACGTCGGGCACGTCAAATCCCTTGGCTAAGGCTTCCACGCTGATCAAAATCTTGAGAACACTATCATTCTTTCTATACTCATCCAAGAGCATCTTGCGTTCTGCCTTGGTGGTCTCAGAAGTAAACACAGCCGCCATCACGCCTTGGTCAATGAACTGCTTGGCCAACTCCTTGCAGTGAGCGATAGTCGCTCCAAAGACAATCGTTTTGCGATTCTCAGCAAAGCGTCTCCACTCTGTGACCACGTCCCCCACGATCTTCATGCCACGCTCTTCAGCCGCCTTGTCTGTCCACTCTCCGCCAGCCGTCTCCGCGCCCTTCATATCGGGCTTGGTGCAAGAAAATATCCGCATGGGTACTAACACCCCTGACACCGTCAGATCGTGCATTGTGGTGGCGTTAATGAGGTTTGAGAAGATCTTTCCCATCCCAGTAGAGAATGGAGTTGCTGACAGACCAATGACTGCAGCCCCAGTCTGCACCGCATAGTCAGTCCACGCCTTGTACATGGTATGGGCTTCGTCCACCACAAGGACATCCATCTTTGGCCAGAACTGACGCTTGGCGATGGTCTGAACTGAGGCGATCTGTAGGAGTTGATCTGGATCACGCCTCCAATGGTTGGCTTGGATAATGCCATGATCTTTGAGGCCATACTTCTCAGCCACATCAGAGGTTTGATCAATCAGCGTGGTTCGATCACATAGGAAGACTGCACGCTTCCCCTTCTGCATGGCTTCGTTGCAGATGCGCATGCCGAGGTAGGTCTTACCAGCCCCCGTAGGTGCCATGATCACTTGGTTCTTGTGGCCATTCTTAAACCCTTGGCGAAGTGCTTCATGGGCTTGAGTTTGGAAGGGTCTTGGTGGTGGGAAGGTTGTTCCATCATCACTCTCACTTGGAGCTAGGACTTCAGTCATTTTTTGGCTTTCTTAATCTTGTCTAATTCACGTTGGGCTTTCTGTAACAACTCCACTGCTTTGTTCTTTTCTCTCATCAAAGCATTGACTCGGCTCTGTAAGCTTGCATTGTCATCGCTTAACCTCTTGACTTCAGCGTGTAGGGTAGCAATCACATCATCAGATTCTAAAATCTTATTCATGACCTCCATATCGCGCTGAATCATCAATTGATTCGCCTCCAACTCCTCCACAGAAGGTGCAAAGTCTTGAGTCATGGATGGTTTTGGATCAACTTCAACAGGCTCTTGGGTGGTAACGTTACCACTTGTTTGGGTTTCTTTTGAAGGTTTAGTGGTAACGTTACCAGTTTTCTTGTCACCCTTCATGATGTTAAGCACAAAGGGGTGAGAGACTTCACACTGCCTAGCAATCTCACGGGCTGATGCGTTTTCGTTATCTGGGTCTTCTATGGCATCTAGTACGGCATTGCGCTTCGTTTCATAGTCACGCGCCATACCATGATTGGCGTTTGCTTTTCTGGCCAACCTCTTTGCATCTTGGAGGGTGCCTTCTGTAACCTTACATTCTGCGGTCTTAAGCCCCATAGCTTTAATGGCAAAGTAGCGATGGAAGCCATCCCATAACCAATAATGAGTACCATCAAAAACAACTTGCAAAGGCGGAAAAACAACGTCATCGAGCATCCTTTCTTTATACTCTTTTACCATGTCTTGGTTAATTGATTTCCTGAACTGGGTTCCCCCATCAAGTCTGATTGCGTTGAGTTTTAACATATTCATACATTCTCCTGAAAAAAAATCGAGGACGGGATTCTCACCTTTCGGTGTTGGCGGACTAGTGGGTACTAGCAGAATCCCGACCTCGATTCACCCAATGAAACGCCGCCAAGCGTTTAAAAAACTATATCACAGATACAAGTCTGGACGCATGTCCTTGCGTGTTACCAAGCCTTGTGTCGCCTTCTCAATCGCTATTGCAAGCTTAGGAGATGCCTTCCTCACCCCACTAAGTATTTGCCCAAGCCATGTAGGGGAGATGCCCAAATACTCAGCCATCTCAGCTTTAGCCCCCCTTGGCTCGTCTTTAAAATATTCCTCCAATGTCATTCTTTATTCCTTTTGTTATGACACCAACAAGAGTGAAGACTGATTGCAGTTGCGACCTGCGTGGAGTATCGGGATGAAAGCGTTAACTACAATTTACTGGCCAGACACTGCAGTTCAGAGCGCCCTTGACCGACTTCATGCCCACTCAGCCCCCACACTTCTTGGTGTTATTTTTATTGTAATCTAATAATTTGTTGTTGTCTAATCTAATTTCGTGTTATAGTTCGTCTGCGTTCGATTTGAACGTGTTATCTCGTTATTGGAGAATGTTATGGCTTTTTACGTTGAAGAATCTGGTGGAGCATTTGAATCATGTCCACCTGGTATGCACCTCGCACGGTGCTACCGAATCGTTGATCTAGGCACTCAAAAATCAGAGTACATGGGTCAAGTCAAGTTCCTACACAAGATCATGCTTGGATGGGAAATCCACACCACCAAAGAGGATGGCACAACGCTCAAAATGCGTGATGGTCGTCCCTTTGCAATGTTCAAGAACTACACCCTATCGTGGAGCGAGAAAGCCAATCTAAGGCTTGATCTACAGTCATGGAGGGGTAAGCCATTCACCCAAGAGGAGATGCGACGGTTTGACTTGGAGACAGTCTTAGGCGCTTGGTGCTTGCTGAACGTGATTGAGCGACCAGGCAAGGACGGCAAAACCTATGTCAACATTGACACCGTGACGCCAGTCCCATCCATGATGAAGAAGGCAGGTCTTCCTGAAGGCGTCAATAAGATCGAGATGTTTAACCTCGACAACCCCAATTGGGATATGTTTGAAACATTCAGCGACAACTTGAAAGTCAAAATCATGGCGTCACCTGAGTTCAATAAAGCCAAGGGTGGCAACAACTCCACTTCATCTGTTGCAAGTATTGATGAAGATGTGGACTCGGATATTCCGTTTTAGAACTAAAGGATTATAAATGACAACAATTATTGCTAGATCAGCAGAATCCGTTCATTGGTACCGTGCTGAGGACGGAGCACCTCAGTACACCGTGAAGGCAAAGAACGGCTCAGACCGCCCTACAACGCTTGGAGACGCTCGCAAGATGAACTTGGTGCCTTCGGTATCAACCATCTTGAAAGTCATCGCCAAGCCCGGTCTTGAAGTGTGGAAGAACGAGCAAATGCTGTTGGCAGCGCTCACCCTCCCACGAGTCCAAGGCGAGACCGAGCAAGCCTTCATTGCTCGCATCGTTGCCGACTCCAAAGAAACGGGCAAACGCGCAGCCGAACGGGGAACTCGTGTCCACGAATCCATTGAGAAGTGGTACGGTGGACGCAAGGATGTCGAGCACATTGACATCGCCAAGGCATTCGAAGAAAAGGTGTTCGAGCACTTCGGTACTCACCCCTTCCAAGAATGGCTCACAGAGCGTTCTTTCTCCAACAACATGGGGTACGGTGGGAAAGTAGATTTGCACTGCATGCCAGACGAAACAGCCCCCTTGGGGATCGTTTTAGATGCCAAGACCAAAGAGTTTGGTGAGGACGACAAGATCGAGGGTTATGACGAACAGTGTATGCAACTCGCAGCCTACCGCTATGGTTTGGGCATCCCCCATGCTCGCTGTGCGAATGTGTTTGCATCGGTCAGTTACCCTGGCCTCATTCGAATTGTCGAATGGTCAGAAGCCGACCTCAAACGTGGGTGGGAGATGTTCCAGACCCTTTTACACTACTGGAAAATCAAAAACAACTTTGGAGTCTGATATGGAGTTAAATGCTAAACAGGTCGGAGAAGCCTTCAGAACGGTCATGCTTGAGGAGAATCACAACTTCCTAGAGGATGACCTCGTCTTGATGGCAAACGCGTTTGTACGCTTTGCTGAGCCCCTTATCAGGGCTGATGAGCTAGAGAAGTGCGTGGAGATCACTAGTGGACTCAACACATTGGTAGGACAACGCTTGAAGCAAGTTCGTTATTACGAATTAAACGAAGCATAAAAAAAGCCCCCGATGTTAAGTCGGGGGCAAATGGCTTCTGCAAAGAAGAGGTAAAAATGGTACTTGCGATATTTATTGTTTTAGCTTTATTACATTCATCAGTTTTTTGGCTTGTGTTTTTTATTATGAATGATCATTGAAGATTTCCCATAGGATCATATTGGTTAGTGTCTAATTTGTAATCTTCTGGATTTTTTTGTAGATGTCTAATTCGTTCACCAGCAGCGTTATACAGTTGAGAAGCACCAACTATTGGCAAAGCAAGTGGCGATGTAATTGCACCTGCAATACCGCCAAGACCAGAAGATATGGCTTCATCTGTTAGTCCTTGATGAAATTTATTGTATGCATCAACACCACCCGCACCTAGTGATGCTCCTCCAATTAAACCTCTAACAGGATAAGAAATAAGTTTTTTAGCATATTCATACAAAGGAGACACTGACTTCGCTTGTTCGGCCAACTTTGCTGCAGTTGCTGCTTCTTCTGCCTTTTGTGTTTCAGCCAAAAGATCGGTCGCTTCTTTAGCATTTTTTCTGTCAATCATGCGTTGAAAAAGATCAGGACTTTCTCCTGGTTTTCTGACTCCATACATTTTTGAAAGTCGACTTGTAATTTTTCCTTGACCTGCTCTTCTCTTGTATGCAGAAGCAACATCTTCTACTGTACCTTCTCCAACACCATAGCCAGTTTTAGCGCCCCACTTACCTCCTGGAGTTTCTCCAGTTAGTTCTGCGCTTTGAACAGGTTCACTAACAATAGGTTGAGTGGGCGCAATTACCTGAGCTTGTGGCTTATCAATTATCCCAGCCATTTGTAGGCCTTTTTTTGCCAAGTCATATTTGGCTTTAGCAATAGAAGCAACTGATCCAGCAGAGGCACCCAATGATGCACCAATTGCACCACCAACAATAGGAGAAACTGTTTGTGATGGTGCTGATTTAACTGTTTCTACAGATTTAACTGTTTCTGATGGAATTGTTTCTTTTGATTCTGACTGTGTTTCTGTGGTTTTGGGCTCAACAATGTTAGGTGTTCCACTTTCAAATTGTGCAATAGCATCAGCTAATTTTTCATGTGATTCTTTAGGAAAAGGCTCATCACTACTTTTAAGACCTAAATGATTCATTAAGTGAATTTTGTATCTGTCTCTAACATCATCAGGGTTGTCACCTTCAGGTGCATATTTATCTAAAAAAGAATCTGGCGTATTTAAACCATTTTGTATTTTGTGTTGTATGTCATTAATTAGCGCAGTTCTGCCAGCTTCGGGAGTTTCAAAGATAGCAAAACCTCTGTCACCAATACCAATTTGTCCTTCATAAGTTACGCCTTTGGGTGGGCGTAAGTTTCCAGGATTGTTATAGTCTTGTGCAATAGTTGCCATGTTAATCCCTTACAATTCTTTTTCCTTCTCTGTGAAATCCAAGTGGCAAACCATCATTAGATGAACGCGCACTTGATTTAGTAGAAGGTGTGGATGGCTGTGGTGGGCTATACCAGGGTGGTGTAGATTTTGTAGGATCATTTTTAGCAATTTCTGCATGTTGATCCGCATATTTTTTTTCTAAAGAAAGATATTGTGGATCAAGACGTAATTGACGTGCAGGTATACCAGCATTAATCATGTAACCATGTCGTTCTTGGGCATGCTTTTCAGAGTGCCCCATTAAATCAACTAAAGTTACCAATGCTTTTTGAGAATTGCCAATATTAGGAGATGCCATTGTTTGCATTGATGAAAATGCGTCAGTAGGATTCAATGATGAACCACGCATACTAATTTGATTTTCATTCAACATTTTTACAAGTTTTTGGAAATTATCTCTAGCTTCTGGACTCATACCTGATTGACGTGCATAAGTATCAATGTTTGCTAATAAATCTCCAAACTTTCCATCTGCTGCAGCGCGAGCAATAACTTCAATTGGATTGTTTCCACCAAAATAATTTAACAAACCTGCCATTTGCTCTTGGCCACTAACAACTTTCCCATTTGGATCTTTGATACTAGGTACACCTAAACCAAGTGCGGTTTCACGAATGTTTCTTAAAAGTGGCAAACGATCATAAGCAGATTTTGCTTGCTCTCGTGATTTTTCTTCTTCCGTGAGTCCTATTTCACGTTGTGTATCTGCATACTTGCGCACAGCTTCTTGTTTATCATAAGGGCTCATACCAACCCATGTTTGATCTTCAATTTGAGGTGGCTTGCTATCATTGATAATTTTTTCAGCTGCTTTTCGATCTTCTAATTTTACATCTGGTGCATAAATTGTGGCTAAGGCAGCCATACGTGGATCTTTTCCAGATGATTCCAATGCTTTGACTTGTGTACTTAATTCTGTTGATTTTGTGCCAGCTTGTGTACTAGCAACTTGTGCCGATTGCAAAAGCGCTTTAGCTTGTGGTGACTCAGGCGCAAGCCTTACAATTTTTGCAGTTGATTGCGAATTAACTCCTTCTTTTTGCAAAATTTCATCCGCAACTTTGCTTTGTGTTAATGCTAAGTTTTGTTGAGCCAACTGTGATCTCATGTTAGCAATAGTAGGTTGTATGGCACGTTGTTGCTCAACATTCTCTCCAAGCGCCTCTGAAGCAGATCCAAGAGAAGCCATGAAACCACCTAATTGTGGTTTAGCAAACCCTGCTGCTATCTTCCACCAATTTGGTTGTGCATAACGTTCTTCAAGAGATTTTATTAATTGTTCTCTTGATGCATTAACATCTTCGTAAGTTTTAGCTATGCGTGGGTCTTCAAATCCTGCTGGATTAATTTTAGATTGATCAGGTGCTTGAACATCGTACATCAAAGGTGTTTTTTCAGCCATGATTTATTCCTTATGCTAGAGGATTACCTTCAGAGTCAACTAATTGACCAGTGCTTGTAGTAAACATGTTATCTCCAACTTGCTTCCAACCACTTGTATCAACATTAGATACACCCAAAGGATTTCCATCAAATGGAGTTCCTCCAGACGGTGTCCCATTGATTAAATCGCTCAAATTAGACTTGCCTGTTAATTGAGTGAATAAGCTTTGACCACCACTAGAAGGTGTTTGCATTAATCCTGCTAAACCAGATCCAACTGTAGCCAATCCAGACAATGGAGAACCTTGTGCAATTGTAGTAGTGCTTGTTGGCACGTTGTATCCACGGAGCAAACCTGACAATGTAGACAAGTTTGTCAATGGAAACAACTGCTGATTCTGAGCAATAGTCTGTTGTTGGCCACCAAGAGTAGACAATGCATTGACATCACCCAACCCAAGAGCTTGGTTTTGAGCTGCGAGCGCTGACTGTTGAGCACCAAGATTTGTGAGGTTTTGTTGACCTGTGGCGGCCGCATTCGCTGCGGTGCTTCCCAACTGACCTTGCAATTGATTTTGTTGCTCAGCAGTCGTCAAAGCGGTGTTGTAGCCAGTGTTCATCAACTGACCAATCTGTGTGTTCAAATCATTCAGTGCATTCGCGTTAACTTGACCTAATACCTGAGCACCACGCTGTGAACCATACTGACCAGTACCCACACCTGCAGAGGTTGCACTAGGATCAAGGTTCTGTTGAATGTTCCTCATGCCAATGTTGCTCAACTGATTGGCAACCGAAGAGGCAAAGGGATCCATGTTCGCAGCAGCTTCTTGCGCTGGGTTCGCACCTGCTGCTGCTAAATACGCATTGGCACTTGACAAAGGAGAGGCAGAAGTCCCTGCACTCGTAAGAGTAGACCCTGCTTGCTGTAGCGTTGGTTGATATGCACTTGCTGCGCCACTAACATCTTGAAAGGCTTGATTTTGTAAATCAGTAGGGCCAACAAACTGAGCGCCAGTTGTGGGATTTACCGCTGCAGCGCCCTGAGAGGCAATGTTGCTCAGATAGTTTGTGTAGTAATCTGGTGCAGTTGTATTTTGCGTTTGTGATGACTGAAGTAAATTTGCCATGTTTATCCTTTCGCCATCTTGAGGTATTCAAGAGGTGACTTTGCCTTTGGTGGTATTTTAGTATCAGGAGCGCTTCTTTTGTGCGCTCTTAGCTCTTCTCTCATGGTATCTAACAACTTTGACCCTAATTTGTTGTCTCCACCACCCAAGGCGGTGACGAAACTAGCTGGAAACACATACTCCCCATCCGCAATCTTCGCAGGTACAGGGTTTCCACCCTCCGACATCTTGTGGGGTATTTGATGGTGGAACTTGGTTAAAACTTCGGCACCCGCCTTGCTTGATCCATCCCCCAAGGAAGCCACGGTATCCGCGTCCATCACATAGTCTCCATCATGGAGCATCGCTGGGATATCGTCGCTCTGACCCGTTCCACGACCTGATGCATAGTAACCTGTCAAACCAGTGATAAATTCGGGATTATGACCCTCTGGCATGGCTTCATGGTACTTCTTGGGTAAACCCCCCTTGGCAAGCAAAGAAGTGCTTGGAGCCTCTCTCCTGATGCCTTGCTTGAGATAATGTAGAGGGCTTATCCTAGACTCTTGTTGAGTCACGGGCGCGGCTTTCAAAATCGTAGGGGCTACAGGCGCAATGTTCTTGTACTCTGTTTGTTTTACCAAATCTTGGAAAGTGCTACCACCCTCTGCAGCAAAGAGAAACTTTTCCGCCTCTTGGGGTTGTTCTGACTTGATCTCTTTATTGATTTCAGCCAATTGATCGGCAGTGGGTTGGTCAGACTGTGCTTGCTGTTTTGGTACTTCAGGCGCTTTGATGCCTTCTTTGGCTAAAAGCTGTGCAAGCCCAGGGTCAAGGCTATCGTACAGTTGTTTTAACTTCTGTAGATGTGCTTGATCACCATAGACGGGCGCCCCTGCCAACATGGTAGCAACCATTGCCAAATTAGGATCTTTTGTTGGCGTACTTGTCGTTCCAGTTGTGGATGACGTAACCTTTGTACTTGTTGGTGTACTTAATGGTGACGAAGTAGGCGTAGGTGTAGGCGTAGGCGTTGGCGTAGGGCTAGGCGTTGGACTAGGAGTTGGGGTTGGACTTGGCGTAGGTGTAGGACTTGGTGTAGGGGTCGGACTTGGGGTTGGTGTGGGTGAAGGAGTCGGTGTAGGACTTGGGGTTGGAGTTTTACCATCAATCCCTCCACTTGGAATTCCTACTCCTGAGCCATTGGGATTAACAAAATTATCTAAATTTTCAACTGTATTGGCTCGATTTCCTACCACTGTAACTGGATTAAGGCTTGCAGTTAAAGGTGATTTGGAAGGTGAGGTATCTGATGGTTTTGTTGACTTAACAGTTTGATCAATTACTTTACCAGTTGGATCAGTGATGATAGTTGTTTGGTTTTGATTTGTGGGGTTGTCAATAATTTCTGTTTTGTTGCCAGTTTTAGGATCAACACTAACATCTATGTTTGGAGAACCATTTCCATCATTTTGATTGTTTATATTTAAACCAGTTGGAATTGTTTCGGGTTGATAACCTGGGCCAGTCACAAAAATATGCGCAACTCCACTTGAATCTATGTAACTTTGACTATTAGATGATGCGCCAGTAGTCACCGCTGCATTTGCAATCCTTGCAGCAATATCTGGATCAATTCCATTACTGATTAAAAGATTCAATTGTGTGTTGTAATCAACACCTTGTTGACCTGTAAATCCTCCAGTGTCAGTATTTTCTTTTGAAGATGTATCTGAGGATGGACTTGTATCAGTTTCTTGTGTAGTTTTTGGCAACAATGACAATGTGTCAGATGGATTAGTGCTTGCGCTTGCTACATTTACACCAGTAGATTTACTTGGATTGCCTAAGCTATCAATTATTGATTGCGTTGTTGAATCAATTGAAGGCAATACACTTGTTGATAAAGGTTCCAAAGGAGTGCCAGTTACATTTGAAGAAGTAACAGGACTTGTAGTGGCACCAGATAAAGGTGAATTAGAATTTAATATACTTCCCAAATAAGATGATGCTTGCGATAGAAGAGTTGAATCTCCAGAATTTCCTGCATCAACAACTTTTTGAGCTGCATTAGAAATGGTTGGATTTGAACTTTTTGCTAATGTCATAGCAGCGTTCACCATTCCAGAATAATCTCCTTTTGCCAACGATGTGGCAATATTTACACCTGTAAAAATATTTTTGATTGATGGATCAATTGATGTTCCAGTTGCATTTAATACGCTACTTACAACTCCTAATGGATTTTTGTTAGCCAATGCATTAACTGCACTTGCTACATTTGTAGCAGTATTTAATGTGGATGAATCAACTGGTAATGTTCCTGTTGGCAACGTTTTAGCCAAGTTTAATCCACTAAGAATTGCACCAGGTATATTTCCTGCATTAATTGCATTAATGGTATTTGCTCCAGCTAAAGTTCCACTAATAGTATTTGCCAATGTTCCAAATACAGGCCCACCAAGGATTGTCGCAGCGGGTGCCGCAACAACACCTAAACTACCAATACCAGAAGCTGTTTGATTTACAAATCCACCCTTGTTTCCGCCCGTGTAGTCAACTTGTGTGCTGTAGTCGGTAACAGGATTTAATGTCCCATCAGAACTAAGAGTTGTATATGTGTGAATGATTCCACCAGCAGAGCCAACTTGAACGTCATAGACGCCATTCCCCATATCAATAGGAGTGCCAGGCAATATGTTGCCGTTGGCATCTTGAAGGCCATACGTTGGAGCGCCTGATTCGTCTGCTCCAGTTTGAACAACTTTTGTATTTCCATATTGAAGCGCGTTGTATGTGGTGTTGAAGTTATTGCTTGTGTCTGATGCAGTTGCTGAGGCTTTATCACCTGAATAAGCTTTGACCTGTGATCCCGTAGGATCAGCTATGTTGTACTGATTCTGTACATAAGCAGGATTTATATTTAGTGCTGTGGCCAACTGAGTAGGACTCACACCCTTAGTATCTAGCTCTTTTGCAACATCTGCATAGCTTCCACCGTTGCTGATGATGTTGTTGAAGTCTTGATTGATTTGAGCATTTGTATATGTTGTTGGGCTTGCAACATTCGTGCTCGCTAAAGGCGATGAGCTTGTGGTTGGATTAACAGTGCTTGAATAATTGTTCAGTATTTGCGCTGGGTCTTGCGTTGCTGATGATGCTATGGCATTCAACATGTTCGCAGGGTCAGGCGTAGTTGCAACAGGAGTAGGGGTGGGTGTTGGGGTGGGAGCGGGGGTAGGTGCAGTCAACTGTTGATATGCAGTGTTGACGTTGTCAGCCGAAGTGCCATAGTGAGTAGCCAAGGCTTGTGCCAAGTCAGGTGTCAGTCCACCATAGGCTTGCACCGCAGCCGCCGCTTGCGCCTGTGTAGCGTTCGGATTAGCTGCGAACCAACTATTAACTAAACCTGTATCATCTGCCATTACGCCACCGCATTTGTTGAACTAGCCGTCCCTATGATTGTCATTGTCCCAACCATATGAAAAGCCCAATCTTGCCACGTCTCAAATCCCCTTGTATCCGCAATGCCTGATGCCATGAAGTAACCAATGCCTGCTACCGCATCACCCCATTCTCTCCATCTTTCTTCAGGTAGTGTCCCCAACTGATTAGGCGCAAACAACTCCGCCATCAGCGCACACCATTGATCCCATGTCATCCCTCTTGGGTCGTAAACGGTCATGGGTTAGCCGTTCCGCGTACATCACCTGTCTCAACACTCAGAATGATCTTACCCATCTGGTAGTCACCATTAAAAGTATTCGACTCAAACCTTAAACGCATCTCACGACGCTGTTCACGCATGTCTATCTTCAGTGTTGATGGCGTGAAGTTGTAAGGAGTTGAGGGAAGATCAATGTCGTCAGCATAACCCTTACCAGTTACGATCACGTCCATCTGACCATTCTGAATGAAGTCAGGCTCTATGCGTTCACAGCGTGTCCAGTTATTCTCACCAGGCTGTTGAGTCGCACCCACCAACCCAGCTTGATTGCCCAAAACGGGCGTCTCAAACGCAGAATAGATTGCATCACTGTTGGTCAAATAAACTTGGTTTGTCCCAGTCTCATGTTGCCAAATAATGCTTGAATTTGCAGTCATGGTTGTTGATGCAACCGTAGCACTCATTGGATTATTGACGGTATAAGTTCCTGTTCCACCAGTTCCTGTGCCCAAAGCAGTAATCACCATTTGATCTGGAACATTTGTTCCTGAAAGGATTTGACCTACAGCAACAGTACCAAAATTCACAGCAGTGACAGTCAGCGTAGTTCCAGATACAGAACCAACAATTGATAATGTAGTGGTTGAATTTGTGTCACCCCAAATTGGCTTAGGAAAGACTTCAGTGAACCAACCAGATGAACGTTGAGCCCCTGGTGCTGAGCCAGCGTCGTACCACACAGGTTTGCCAGCAAGTTGTGATTCACGTACATTGTAGATAATTGCATCTGTACATTCAGTTGCATCACCACGTGGATAAAACCACCATATTTCGTTATACCGTGGAACTTTTGTTGCCCAAACCTTTTGACGCTGAGAATAATTCAAGTTGTCAAAGAACCAGTTTAGATTCATTGAATTTGGAATTTCGGCAACAACTCCGTTGTACATCAAGAAACGGTCAATGCCTGCCCAGTAAAAGATTCCATCATATTCAATGACGCTACTAGAAGACAAGATAGAACTTTGCTGAGTAATCAAGTCATAGCGCCAATAGAACGTGCTAGAGGTGCTTCCAGTAGTCACCGTTGTTGGGGTATAGGAAACACGAATAACGCTGTCTAAAGACCAAAACAAGCCCGATGGAGAGGTTGTACCACCACGCAAAGGTAAACCCTTCACAATCTTTGTAGAGGCCACGTTGTTGGCGTTTGAGTCAGCGCTTGTCCAGTTGTTGAAGTCACCTGCAGCGCAGTTCTGTATCAGTCCATTATTTCCATACACAAAGAGGTAAGGAAATAACATCACAACTCCACCCGACACAGAGATATTGTTGTCGAATGTCAATGTCTGCGCTCCGCTTGTGGTTGCGCTATTGTTTAAAAAAGCCGTCCATAGATTAGACGTGATAGTCGCCAAAGCACTGATAGTTCCTTGGAATCCTGTGCCTGATCCAATACCACCACCAGATAAGGTGAATGTGTCTTGATACAAGTAATTTGATCCACCAAGGGTAACAGTTACCGAAGTGATGGCACCACCCGTGACAACAACGGTTGCTTGTGCGCCTGAACCAATTTTTCCACCAACGATAGATACACCCGTGAAAGTTCCAGATGTATATCCAGTACCTTGCGTGTTGATGGTGACTTGACCAACAGGGCCGTAGCCTTGAAGACTAGATGAGACAACCGTGGTGTTGGAGGGTATGCCAGTGCCTGAGACTGAAACCCCTGCGCCAATCGCCACAATCGTGCTTGCAAACGTCACAAGCTTGGATCCTGATGTTAGGGTGCCTGTTGCGGTAAAAACGCCTACAGGGGCTAATGACGTGCCTGTGAACTGACCATACAAGGGTCGAGTGTTTGTGGTGTTTGTGATGTACTGGAGATTCTGACCAGGGTGCGCAATCAACTGTAGATTCCCACCTCCTGTTGAGTCATACCCTATGTCAAACTGCCAAAGATTGTAATCATTCGGAGTAAAGGATGTACTCATCGAAAAAGATGTTGGGCCTGTTCCTATGGCTGTGACATTGTTGGTCACCCATTGCTGAACACCCGCACTATAGCCAGAAATAATGTAGTTCAATCCATTCGTGGCACTCATGATAAGACCACGAGAGATACCAAACGAATTAAGAAAAGCGCCTGTATAGCCTCCTATTTTTCTAGGAAGACCACGTTGGAAACGAACCCACTGACCATCAACATATGAAAGCGATGCGAACATCGTACCATCCCTTTGGATACCAGGGGGTACCTGAAGGGCTATTACCTTAGCTGTCAAAATGTACCTCCACTGATACCATTGACAACATACAAACCATTCGGGCCAAGGGTCGCAGCTTGTGCGCCATTCGAGGTAAATCCAATCGTATTTGAACTGGGCAAATAAAGTCCAGTCGTAAGATTACCAGAGAAGTTCAAAGACGGATTGGTGGCTGATGCTGTTTGCAAAGTAATGTTATTACTACTGTTTGTCACAGTTGAAATACCAACTACATTTGTACCATCACAAATCATGCCAACTGTAGTGCCTGATGGTATGGTAAGTGTTGATCCGCCAGAAACTGAGGTTTTGAACGTCAGAGTATAGGATCCACTTGTACTATTCGTGATCACATAAAACTGGACTGTCGGTGGGACGATCACATTGGTGTTTTGACTTAATGTGCCAGTGTAATTCTGTAAAGTGTACGATGCTTGTGTGCTTGTTAAGGTAATGGTTGCTGACGCGCCAGTTACTGATATTTGTTCTTGAGTAAAGAAAAATACTGAACTTTGTCCATAACCCCACGAGGTAAATCCAGTCGATCCATTGGACGCCAAGTAAAACGATTCTCCAATCTGCAATTGGAAAGAACCACTTGTACCGTCAATCACATCTGAACCTTGTGCAGCGACCGTTAAAACACCTGTACCATTATTTTTAATGATTGTGAACCAACTAGATCCTACTCCAGTAGATGTTGGAAGCGTCAAAGTGCCCACGCCACCTGACCAAGTTGTCAATTGTGATTGGACTGAATTTGGAAGTGTTTGTGTGCTGTAGTAGTTGACAGGTAAAGTTGTAGTGTTAAGAGTTGTACCTGTGGCGGTTAGACCATACCCTGCCAAGCTTGTTGCATTCGCTACAGACGTGCTCGCACCGAACTGTAACACCGACCATGTACCATTTGTAGTGGTGTTATTGGTCAAGTAAATGTAGTACGAAATTCCTGAATTGATGGTGATCAGGCTAGTCGTTGTGTCATTTTCATAGACCGTAAAAGGATTGGTTGCTATGTTTTTAATTAAAAATGACTGCCCTGTAGAGACTTGAGTCGCAGTGGGCAAAATCAACTTTAGGCCAGTCGTTGTGGCTGTCACCTCGATGATGTTGGCAACAACTCCACTTGTGTTGCCATTGACTGGCCACTGAAGCGTGGTGTTAGCACTGATTGTGAGGCTCTCATAACCAACCTGAGATGGGCTGATCGTGGAACCTGTATAGGGGTTTACATAGTAAGTCATGATTAACTGTCCACTGCAACAGATTGACGATCTCCAACTCTAGATACATCCTCAGCTTTCAGGGCTTGAATAGCTTCCTGATATTTCTGTTCGAAGATCTGACGTTGGTCATTTTTAAGGAAAGGCATGGCTTGCAACAACGTGCCAAACAACATTGCATTCGGTGCGTTCTGGGTCAGCCAATTGGTCTGATTGGTAGAACTCAAAGGCTGAATGCGCTCATAGTACAGCACTTCAAAGTTATACGATTGATCTGGAGTTGGGGCAACATACCAGAAATCCCAACTTGTGTCCGAGTAAAACAAAGGAGGAGATGTCTGTGTGTTGACTGGCCAATAATTGGTCAAATACTCGTACTTACGGAGCAAGATAGGGTTACGGTTACCACTGCTGTCCGTGTAGTTCATAGAGACGGTTTTGCGCCATCTGGAGGGTTTTTGGATGACTGGGTTGCCTGCGGTCATCATTGCCTCAACAATCTGCAATTGACCCAAAGTCTTGATCTGCTGAGCTATCTCAAACTCAGCCAAAGTGATAAAGGTGGGAATCGCGTTGATTGTTGCGGTATCTGACCTCTCCAAATACTGTGGAACGATGGCAATCAAGTTATCATAGGTCAGAACCCATGAATTAGGATTTGATGGCGTAAGTACAGTAGTGGTCATAATATCCCCATTTTCAGTCTATTTTCCCACTAGGCAGTCAAAACAGCAAGTGCATTTTGGGTTTGGGCTATTCTATCTTGGAGTCCTATTAATCCACCATTTACACGCTTACAAAGTTGCTCTTGATTGTCTATTAAAGATCCGCAATGATGGGTCTGCCAGAACCACCCAGCGCTCATCGCAGCGAATGTTGGAGTTGCCACCAAGTCAGGATTCATCACAAAATTTTGACCCACCGCTTGGCCACAGTGCCAGTAGTTGTCATGTCCTGTGAGTTGAACCAACCCTCTTCCCCTAAAGCGGTACCCATCACCAGAAACTTCGTCTCGGTTTCCCATACGATTGGCGTAAATCCTATTGGCAATGCGCTGTGGATTATGGGCGTAAGATTGAATTTCTTCGGGTTTGAACTTGTGACCGAACAAAGCTTGAAGGGTCTCTGCTCGATAGTTAAGATTTTCTTCCAAGACTCGGAAATGGTTGCTCTCATGACTGCATTGCCCTATGAAAGATGCTTGTTCCTTTGGACTGACCATGCCAAACTTGACAAACGTATCCATCAAGGGTTGAGCCCATTCAGCCCCAATACCTAGTTTGTGGAGTTGTTGTGCATTAATCATTTCACCCCCTCATTGACTGTCTGTCTCACTTTGTTGTAAGTGTCGATGCAGGCGTTGAGTTGGGTGATGGCGATGTCCCCGTCTGCTGCGATGGCTGCAATATCTTTAATAGCCTGTCGCTCAGATTGGCCGTCATTGGCTGAATCTCCTCTGGGAGAGGTGGCATCTGCGGTGGTTTGAATGGAACAACTGGAGGGGAGGCGCAACTCGCCAGAGTCAATCCTAGAATTAATACTAGACTGCTTTGTTTTAACATCATTTCTCGCCTTTACAAGTGCAGTGGTTACGCCTGTTAACTTTTTGTTCAACTCTGCTTCTTTTGCCCGAGCTTCGTCATTAAGTCGGATAATTTCTGCTTGATCTTCTGCAACCCGTCTTTCATAGCCATGATGATCTGCGACATAGTAACCTCCTAAAAGAATTAAAATCAGACTGACAATCTGTACTGGGAACTTATATGTACCCAACGGAAACACATAGGACACAACGTGTACCAAAATAGCCAAAATTAGTACACAATAGGCAATATAGAAAAAAATGTTGGCAAAAAACTCAAACATTTACACTAGCCCTTGCATTTGCCATGCGCTCTCGCTCTTCCTCATGTTCTAAAGTGGGAGGTGTTGTGGGCGGAGGAGGAGGTGTCCAAGCTTGGGTTGGATCAATGCTGAATCCTGAAGTGGAGTTGTTGCCACTTTGAAATTGCATTGGGTTTCCATACCCCATTTGCCCCATCATGGGCTGACCCATGCAAGGATTAAAAGGCATCGGAGGAGGGGGTGGAGGCACGCTAGACTTGCCTGTGAGCACCAAACTGACCACGGTGAATATCTGCGCCATAGCCATAGAAAGAATGGCCAAGATCGCCTTATCAGCAGGCGCTTCGGTAAAAAGTGGCTGTTCAATGAACACAATGCTGTATGAAAACAGCACTGTTACTAGGACAAGGATAAAGCAAAACGTCTTTAGGATAAACGCTTTGGTCTCAATGTCAACTTGTTCAGGGGTTTTGTGCGCCATTTTTCGGTTTATTAAAAAATTCGGGACAATTTTGCGAAGCAACACAGAGAGGTGGTTTACAGTCTTCCGCATCCCAGTTCTTAGGGTCTTGGCAATGGTAGCGATATCTGTCTTCACAAGACACCAACAAAAGAGTTAATAGCAACCACTTCATTTTCCTTCAATCCTTGCAAGAGCTTTGTTGACTCTGATCTCCATCATCTTGATGTCTATGTACATCCACGAAAGCAGTGGTATGAATAGGAGGATCACCACCATCAAGACCACGATAACAATGACGAAGAACGAACGATCATCAGCATCAGCCATATCCACGCTATCATCAGAAACGTTATTACTGTAGCTATTGCTTTGTCTTGGAATTCCTCCGCCCTTTGACGCTTTAGCCATTGCGCTTTCCGTTTCTTGTCTAGCTCCGCCTTTCTAGCTAACGCCTGCTGATTGGCAATATGCCCAATCATTTTATTCACCCGACTGTACAAGTCCTTCATCTCAGGAGGAACATGGTAGACCATGTACTCTCTCATCTCTTCATTCAACTTTTCCATCTGTAAATTGGCAATCACCAACTTGATCGCAATGTCGTTTCCTTCTTCATTGTTGGCAGTCAGCGACAACTCTTCTTGTTCTTTTGTGTAAGCCTTTAAGCCGTTGTATGCGTGGAAGAACTTGGTGAGGGCATCTGCGACTTGGGCATAGATTTGGTTCTCATCAAATTCAACCCTCTTTTTCGGTTTAGCTTTAGCAGGAGCTTGCTTAACCGTGGCTTGTGGCTTTTCTTTACCACCGAAGAGTTTAGAGAAAAACCCAAATATCCCTTTTGCGTCATTTTGGATACTTTTGATATCCCCCACAACTCCATCAATCTCTTTCTTGGCATCAACAACGAACTGCCTTCCCTCTTTGTACATCTCGCAGGATTCTTTGACGAGTTTAAACGCCGAAGTTGCCAGAGCGACAAGGGTGAATGGATCAATTTTTACAACCCAAAGAACTTGTGGAAGAACTGCCCTGCTACGTTCGGGCCGAGCAGGACTAGGAGCATCACACCATAGATCAAATACTCGATCTTGGTCATGCGTCTATCGCCTTCTTTCAGCATATCTGCGATCTGCCTATAGCGCTCATCACAGACTGCAACGTGAACGGCAAGGTCTTTTTCGGTGTCGCTCATGTCACCAAGTTCCATGCCTTGGTCTCCTCATCCCACACATAACGCTTGGGTGCGTCTGGTGTTCCGACATCAGTTGGGTATGGCACTGGTGAATCCCATAGACAAGTTGACTCATTCAAGACCCAAGATGCAAATGGCTTGGGAGGAATAAAAGCATCTCGCTGAGCGTCATAGGTGTATCCAAGGCCAGCGTAATTTTTACGAAATGGAGTGCCACCATTGGTGTGAACACCGCCTTGAGTGTTGTAACTGGTTTGTTTCCAATTTCCACCTATGAGACGCTGACAAAAGGCCAATCCAATAGATTCCATGTGATTGCCTTGAGCATCAGCCGTGTCAGCGTCTGCCACCACAATCACTTGAGTGACTATGTTGTTTGAATCAATTCTTGCAAAATGTGCCATCATCTTCCCCCTAATTCTTTAATCTGTTCGTCAGTCCAAATGGTGTTGATTGATTCTTCAAAAGCCTTAATCTTTTCCATTGTTGCGTCTATTTCTTCCCATGTTGGGCATGGTCTTGGGTCTTCCCATTGAGTAATGTTGCGGTTGCTGATCTGCCACTTAGCACCTGGTCTAAGTAGCTGAAAGGCAGTTTCTATGCCATAAAGTTGATAGATTTTTACCATGACAAAATTACAATTCCTGATCCACCACTACCACCTTTACCAAATCCGGGATAACCACCACCACCACCACCTCCACCACCGCCTAAATTGGTAGTTCCATTGGTTGC
>Ga0208872_1000679_pt1 | contig 23265 bp, 22 predicted proteins | sample CryBogCBH12Aug08_FD_185508 | JGI IMG/M metagenome (GOLD analysis project Ga0208872, IMG submission 185508) | Freshwater microbial communities from Crystal Bog, Wisconsin, USA - CBH12Aug08 (SPAdes) | ecosystem: Environmental > Aquatic > Freshwater > Lake | place: Crystal Bog, Wisconsin, USA...
GGTTCGAATCCGGGCAGCCCGACCACCACGTCGTGACGCACGACGTGGCTTAGGCTCCCATCGTCTAGCGGCCTAGGACACCGCCCTTTCACGGCGGCAGCGCGGGTTCGAATCCCGCTGGGAGTGCTCATTGCCGCGTAGGCATGAATCTGCTTGCCTGTTGCTGTTTCCCGAGGGGCGCAAAATGAGACACTTCATCGCAAACAGCAGCAGAAGCAGGAAGGCAATAACTCCCAATTCGCCCCACGCGACCACCGCCGGGCTACCCGCTGGGCACTGAGTGGGGTCAGGGACATTGCCCTCAATGTGACACGAATTACTCGGATATGAACCAAACCAGGTGGAAGCAAGAAAAGCAATCGGGCCACCAATGAGCCACAACGCAAACCAAGCAGTGCGTCCTCGACCCTGTATTTGAAGTCTCTTAAGTCCTCGTATAAATGTTGGAATTGGCAGTAGCAATCCAACAACTAAAGAGCCAGCAACAAGTACCTGAGCGGGTGGTGGGATCTGCGCCCAACCATAGATTCCCAAGTCAATTCCGGCATAAGGCTTTGTTGAGACATAAAAGATGAAGAGGCACCACACAATGCCTGAAGCGATACAGATTCCTGATGCAACCCAAAGTAAGTCAAGGTTCCGTATCTTCAAGAATCCGTCTTTCGGTGTTGGGTTCTCACTATGACCATCGGACCTTCAACTAGCCCTCACGTACTCCTGTAGTGCCATGCGAATCGCCTCCGACAGGCTGACCCCCTGCTGAGCGGCACGCTCTAGTAGATCACGCTTGAGTTCGGGACTGAGCCGGACTGACTCAACACTGCTCGGTGCCGATCCCATGGCTGGTCTTCCACCGCGGCGGCGAAGTATTTCGTCCACGTCGTAGCCCTCTTCGGCCTGGTTGGCCATTTCTTCAATCGAGCTCTTTCGCTTCGTCATTGTGGTTCTCCTGGTTGTGGGAGTAGTACTCGGTACTTCTCTCGCATCTTCATGGCATGTATGACGCATGGTCCATTGGGGCGATCCAATACGACAATCTCAAGGAAATTGCCGCTTGAATCAGGGCCAAGAATGAGGTACCTAATAGGATCCTCATCAACTTCGTCCACAGTAAAAGCATGGGCAATTGCGTGGAGGATCTCTTCATCGGCAATGCCATGCTTTCTAGCCGAGACCAATATGTCCACAGAGGTATCGTAATACGAAACCTTGACTTCGAGGGCTCACCAGTCGGGATTGCTTTCGGTGAGTCTTGCTACTTTGCCTGCCGAGTCCACCTCATCCAGGTAAGCAACTGGTTCCAACGCACAATGTCGAAAGGTGCCAAATGGCCTAGAGATATGCGCGACGACGCTGTCGAATCCGAGCACCCATCTCCGTGCCGGGGAGTCCTCGCGCCACTCGTTGCGTGGGCTCCAACGTTGTCACGAGGTCGAGACCCGTCGCCTCGATGAGGCGACGCAGTGTGCTCAATGCCGGCTCACGACGTCCACTTTCGTAGGCGCTGATCACGCTTTGCGCGACACCCGCTCGCTTCGCCCGTTCCGTCTGTGACAGGTGCACAGAATTCCGGGCTTGACGAAGCAGCATTGATGACGTCGATTTCTTCTCGCTCACGACGGCCGACGAGTGCGTTTTGTCTATGGGCAGACACCACGGAATCTCGTACCGCTGCACACCGAGTGACGAGACGACGAGCGCTAGCGACGCCAGAACAACAAGTGGGTGAATCCGCTGGGGCTCGGAACAACATCACGGTGAAAGCGGTCCAAAAGTTCGTCCGACGAGTGCCACAACCGCTCACCTCGACCTAACTCCACGGGCGCCACCGTTACGTGCAAGGTGTCGACGAGGTCGGCGTCGAGGAACTCTCGAATCGTCGTCGCGCCGCCGCCGAGACGAACGTCAAGACCATTTGCCGCCTCCTTCGCCTGACGTAGCGCTTCGGCCGGCGGGGCGTTGAGGAAGTGAAACGTGGTGTCGGACAGAGAAAAGGAAGGACGCTCGTGGTGTGTCAAGACGAAAACGGGCGTATGGAATGGGGGGTTCTCTCCCCACCATCCCCGCCAGTCCTCGTTCTCCCACGGCCCGCGGAGAGGGCTGAACTTATTGCGACCCATGATTTCAGCCCCAATACCCCGCGGCATATCGCGAGTGAAGTAGTCATCAAGTCCTCGACTGCCGCCCGGTTCGGTGCGGTTCACCCAACTAGCCGTGGGAAAGGCCCACCCCAAGAGATCAACGGGATTGGCGTGACCGAAGGGATGCTCGAAACTTTGACCCTCGCCCGAACCAAAACCGTCAGAGGACACACCGAAGCACTGCACCCTTAATAACTGTGTCACCGTCTCCCCCTTTGGCGAACCGCGAAGTGATCGCGAAGGAAGACTAGAACCTCACCACGCCGCAGCACCGAAAACAATCCGGCCCTAGTGAACCCCGCCCGCACCTTCGAGGGTGAGAAGAAAACGCTTGCGGTCGAGTCCGCCGGCGTATCCGGTGAGAGAACCGTCCGACCCAAGCACGCGATGGCAGGGAACAATGATCGACAACGGATTGCGACCAACCGCCTGGGCCACCGCGCGAACCGCCGTCGGTCGACCCACCACCTCCGCGACATCTTTGTAGGTCGATAGTTGACCAAAGGGAATCTCGAGCAGGGCATTCCAGACATCCTTTTGGAACGCCGTGCCCTCGAGCGCGAGTGGGAGATCGAATTCACGACGCTCGCCGCTGAAGTACTCGCTGAACTGCGACACCACGGCGTCCGGCACGTCGCCGGAACTGCCGTAGGTCGCCGGGTCGGGGAGGTGCTTCTGATTCTCCATGGCCACTCGCACCAGCCGCCCGTCATCGACCACGCAACACAGTGGTCCGATCGGGCTCTCGATAGTGCCGAAATATCTCATGACGTCTCCTTCGTCGCTGGTAAGTGATTAACCGGGTGATCGCTCGTCGCCCAGAGGTACTGCACGGCGTAGCTGCGCCAGGGCCGCCACTGTTGGGTGTCCTCCTCGCGCAAATCCAACGTGGCGAGTGCGCGGCGGACGCCGAGGTCGCCCCGCAATGGCTCGTCGGGATCACCGAGTGCTCGCATGGCGACGACGCCACAGGTCCACGGCCCCACACCTCGAATCGTGGCGAGTTGACGTCGTGCGACATCGCGATCACAACCCGGACTCACGTCGACGTCGCCCGTCGCGAGAGCGGTGGCCACGGCGCGCAATGTTGCTCGTCGCGCCGCCGGCATTGTGAGCAGGTCTTCGCTCGCACCCGCGAGGGCCTCGGGTGTCGGGAACAGGTGCGTGAGATCCTGTCGGCCAGTCAATTCACCGAGCGAGCTCGCCAGTGAGCCGGCGAGGGTCGCTGCGGCCTTCGTTGAGATGTGTTGACCGAGCACGGCCCGCAAGGTCATGGCGACGGGATCCAACGAACCCGGAAGGCGGCGACCGGGCGCCAGACGAACGAGCGGTGCCAGTGCTGAGCTGCGTGACAAGTGATCGGCGATCAACTCGGGGTCGGCGTCGAGGTCCAATTGTGCTCGCACCCGGGACACGAGACTGGTGAGATCCCGGAGGTCGTCCAGTTCGGCACGCATCACGATGAAGTCAGCCGTTGGACGCAGAGAGACGAAGGCTCGTCCGTAGTTCAGCCGAACGGCCTGGCGAAGTGATTCGCCGTCCCACTCTTCGACGCCCGGCGTCGCGGTCGCCGCGAGATGTCCGAAGAGCGAGTCCACATTGAGCGGACGTCGAAAGGCGAGGCGGAGCGTCACGACGCCCGAGGATCCGGGCTCCGGCCGCCGCCGCCGACGCACTTCGCTCGGGGTGCAGGCAAAGACCTCGCGAATCGTGTCATTAAATTGCCGCAGCGATCCAAAACCTGCGCCGAACGCCACTTGACTCATTGGAAGATCTGTCGTCTCGAGCAGCACGCGAGCGATACGTGCTCGTTCCGCTCGGGCCAACTCAAGGGGGCCGACGCCGACTTCCTCGACCAGAAGTCGTTGAATGTGACGAGTGCTGTAGTGGAGACGCGCGGCGAGCCCCGCCACACCTTCGCGCTCCACCACGCCGTCGGCGATCAAACGAACGGCGCGGGCAGCCACGTCGGTACGTGGTGCCCAGGCCGGCGAGCCGGGTACGGCGTCCGGTCGGCATCGCTTGCACGCCCGGTACCCGGCGGCCTGAGCCGCGGCGGCCGTGCTGTAGAAATCCACCCGGTGCAGAAGTGGCGTGCGCGCCGGGCAGCTGGGTCGGCAGTAGATCTTCGTCGAGTGGACGGCCGTAAAGAACCAGCCGTCAAAGCGTGCGTCGCGTGCCTCCAGCGCGCGCTCACACGTCAGTCGATCAATCTTCACGCCGCCCAGTCTGGCCGACAACGACGCTACGAACTAGCGGTTTTCGGACACTGCAGTCGGCGGGGTTTTACGCCCCCGCCGTGGCGTCGCGGCGTGGGAGAACCCAACCGGGACGCGGGAAGTGACACGTATAGCCATTCGGGATGCGCTCCAGATAGTCCTGGTGTTCGGGTTCCGCTTCCCAGAATGCTCCGGCCGGCTCCACTTCGGTCACAACGACTCCGGGCCACAACTTCGATGCGTTCACGTCGGCAATCGTGTCCTCGGCGACTCGACGCTGTTCGTCACCGATGAAGAAGATCGCGGAGCGGTAGCTCGCGCCAATGTCGTTTCCCTGACGATCCTTGGTGGTCGGGTCGTGGATCTGGAAGAAGAACTCCAGAATCTCTCGGTAGGACGTCACCGACGGGTCGAACACGATCTCAATGGCCTCGGCGTGGGTTCCGTGATTCCGGTACGTGGCGTTCGGCACGTCGCCGCCGGTGTACCCGACGCGCGTCGACACGACGCCGGGGCGGCGGCGAATCAAGTCCTGCATTCCCCAGAAGCATCCGCCGGCCAGAATCGCGGTCTCGATTGATGTGTTCTCGTTCATGACGGTGCTCCTTTTGTGTTGTTCGTCTCAAAAAGTTCGCGGAACTCGCCGTAGCCCTCGGACTCGAGGTCCGCCAACGGAATGAACCGTAGGGCCGCGGAGTTGATGCAGTAGCGCAATCCTCCCGCATCTCTCGGGCCGTCATTGAAGACGTGACCCAAGTGACTGTCGGCGGTCGTTGAACGAACCTCAATTCTCTTCATCCCAAAGCTGCGATCGACGTGTTCAATGACTCGCTCCGAAGCGACGGGCCGCGTGAAGCTCGGCCATCCACATCCACTGTCAAACTTGTCGACGCTGGCGAACAAGGTCTCTCCGGAGACCACGTCGACGTAGAGGCCGGCGTCCTTGAGATCCCAGAATTCATTACGGAACGCGGGCTCCGTGGCCGCGTTCTGAGTGACCTCGTACTGCAGGGGCGTCAGTCGCTCGAGCTGCGTCGCCATCTTCTCGTTCGTCGTGTCCACATCATCTCCTTCGTGTCGTGCGGTGGTGCCAGTACCGTTCCCCGGCGCCGCTCGCGCGTTACACGTGCCCGACTTTGTCGTTCGTGCTCCTTTGAGAGTACGGAGATTTACAAAATCCGTGACACGGTTGGGTACGCCCGTTTCGGTGCGACCTCGAAAGGGCTTAGCGGTGATCGACGCGGAAGACGGGGTACTGGTCGGCCACGGCGACAAACGCCGGCAGCGGATCATTCCACCGAACGTCCATATGCGGACGTGCTCCGAGGGCGAAGAATACGTACCTCTTGATGATCGAGGGACGATCGTCCGACGTCACTTCGACAAGACGAACGGGTCGCCGTCGTCCGTGCGTCAGGACTCCCTCGCCGCTCGCGGCACGAATGTTCTTCACCCACTGGGCTTTCTCGCCGAACATCGACACGACGTACCAGTCGCCGTGATAACGCACCGTCACGATGGGAATTCGCGTCACGGCGCCACTTTTCCGGCCCCGTACCTCCAACACGGCGGCGATCGGAAGAATTCTCGGAAGTGGTCCGGAAATATAGCGACGATGGATCGCGCGAGCTTCATCGTTCGGACGCCCGTCGGGATACAGCGATCTCATACGTTCGGCGCGACTCACGGTGTCGGTTCTCCTGATCGGTCCTACGCCTGCGGAATGTACCTTTCCGCTCAGGCCGGGAACAGAGTCGAAATCCTCTTCATCAGAGACTCTCGTTCCTCCGGCGTCGCGACGCGCACACGCTCGAAGTCATCAGTGAAGCGGACGTCGGCGTACGGGCCAGTGGGATCTTCGTGGAAATGCACAAACGACCGCGACGCCCGGTAGAAGATTCCCCTTTTCTTCTCCACCAGTGCGGGAATCTGACGCAGCGTCGCGAGAAGTGGCTCCAACTCGTCGAGAGTGGCGGGACCGGCGTGTCGCATTGCGGTTGATGGTACCGGGCGTCTAGGGCGACGAACCCTGGTCGCCCGCAACCCGACGTCGACCCAACGCGAGGGCGAGCAAGAACAGAGCCATGGCGAAGAAATAGGTGTTCCCCACGATGCTCTGCCACCAATTCCAATGCAGGGGCTCGGCGTGAGTGTCGGGTGGCCACCAGATGACGTACAACCAACACGCCAGTGCGAGCACCCCCGCCCACCACGGTCCACTACGAGGACGGTCGTGCGCGAGAAGCAGCCAGACCAGCAGCGGCAGAAACCACACCAGGTGGTGCGACCACGAGATAGGCGAGACGAGATCTCCCGTGACGCCGACGGCGGCGATCGCGGCGAGCTCGGATCGTTTCGACGCCACCACCGCTGCCACGTAGAGCCCCACGACCAACATCACAACCTCCAGGCCCGCGAGCAACCCGTGGTTCACCAGGTGGTGGACGAGTCGCTGGAGAGCACCACGCAGTGACTGATTGGAGTTGTACACGGTGCCGCCCATGTGACGAGGATTCACGGCGTCGGTGCGCCAATACTCCATCGACGCGTGCGCGTTCAGAATCAGCGTCAGAACATTGAGGGCAATCACCGTGAGGGCCGAGACCAGCGCGGCTCGATACTGGCGACGGACGAGGAGAAAGAGGATGAAAACTCCCGGCACCAATTTGACCGCCGTCGCCACACCGAGCAGTAGCCCGCGCGGTAACCGGCGAGACGGTCGATCGACCACGTCGTACAACGTCATGGCGCCGAGAACGAGGTTTACTTGTCCGAAATGCAAGTTTTGGCTAATGGGCTCGAGGTAGAGCGCGCCGGCGACGCCGAGACTCGTCAAGGCCCACAGGCCGTGCGACGAGAGATCCTCTCGCGCGAGGCGGAGAACCACGCGGATCATCGACGCGAGAGCGACGAGCATCGCCGAGGACCATATGAAGGTCGCGACGTGAAAAGGCAGTACCGACAGGGGCCAGAAGAACAGGGCGGCGGGCGGCGGATACGTAAAGGGAAAATGCAGGATGTAGGTCGTGCGATCGAGATACAGACGCGGATCGGTGAGATGACTCGCGCCCATCATGTACACGCGGAAGTCGAGGTACAACTTGGTCTGACTGCTGAGGTACGTGAAGAAGAGTGCGGGAGCGGCGACGAGAACAGCGAGCGTGGACAATCGCCGGGGGTGGACATTCGCGTACCGAACGAGCGGGTCACCCACCGCGTTGGGATGAGGATCTGATCGACCGTAGGTGGACGGTTGGTCCGCCACGTGCCATTTCACAGGGACACCCTACGATCTCGCCGCTCACGAATTCATTTGCGCAGATCACGAGCACAAATGGCGGTGACGACACCTTGGGGACCGGTCGTCGCTCTCATTTCGAGGACATTCCTCAACACGTTGTCGAGTTCACTGAACGTCGCCTACACCAGCGTGAATCAATCGACGCTCATTTCAGGTCTCCCGCATAGACACGGGACCTCGTGGTGGCTACGTTGTTGAAATGACGACCCACGAGTCTGAACCGCTCGTGGCTTCGTCGCGTCGCGACGTCCTCAAAGCCTCCGGTGCGGCCGCGATTGGATTGGGAGCCTTTTTCGCCAACAGTCGAGGCGAAGAAGCGGGCGCCGCGACGGAGGCCCTGAGCACTCACGGCACCACGTACGCGACGACGGCCTACGTGGCCACCGCCGTCACCACTCTGGTGGCGAGTGAGCGCCGATTCAATGTCGTTACCTACGGCGCCGATCCCACTGGTGTCGATGATTCGTCGGCCGCCATCACGAAGGCTCAGCGTGCGCTCAAGCTCGCGGGCGGCGGTGAACTGTTCTTTCCTCCCGGTGGCCGCTACCGCTTCGCCACCGGCATCATCACGCGCACCAAGTTGGCCGACGTCACGATGTCCATCAACGCCACGGGCTCGACGTTGCTGCCTTTTGGTTCCGGCGTCGCCATCAACACCCAGATGTCGGATCCGGCCTATTGGGCCCAACCCATCACACCACCGATGTCCCCCGTGGTCTTTTCCGTGATGGACTGCACCGGACTGACGTCGGGGGGCGTCGGCGTACGTCACTCGAACGCTGTCGGCGCTTACTACGACGGACTCGTTCATAACGCCGCCGCGACACCGGACAGCACGTGGCCCTTCGTGGGCCGGCCGGGTGCCCGAGGGTGGCAACTCACGAACTCCACCGACACCAATGGTGTCGCTCGCTGGACGGAACAGACCGTCTTCGGTCCGAACGCCGGCGTGCACAATTGCTACGTCGGCATCGAATTCGACGCGGCCACCGGAACCAATTCCTTTGGTTATACGCGGATGATTCGCTTTGTCATTGAATGTAGTCGCGTCCGACAGCGCGGGGTCGTGGTGCGCGGCAGCGGTTCCGTCGCGGCCCAGCTCTACGGGTCCCACCTCAACTGGCAGGGCAACAACGGCAGCAGCGCGAGCGTCGTCGTGGGCACCATCGCGTCCGCTCCCGCTCCCGCGACAGCCGCGACAGCCGCGACGGTGCTGTCGCTCAGGAGTGCGTCGACGAGCGCGGTGGCCGACGGTGAAATCGTGATCCTGAAGGACGCCGCAGGGCACAATCCACAGGCCGTCATGGTGCGCGGCCCGAATCCCTTGGGCACGTCCAGCATTGCGACCTACCGATTCGCGCCCTCGGTGGATTACACGGGCGGCACCATCGAAGTCGTGCCCGCGGGCTGCGTGATTGGGTGGCCGGGCACCGGATCGACGGGCTGGTCGACCGGCACGAGCACCGACTCATCCAATCTCCGACGTAGTTCACTGCAATGGAATATGGAAGGCGGCGGATCCACTCTCCCCGTTCGAACCTGTTCGCTCTTCGTGGGAACCGCGGCCACCTTCTCGGCCGTTGGTTACGTCGATCTGGTCACGTACTCAACGGGCCTCGTTCAGAATTACGGCACCCTCAATTTTGAGGGTGCCTACGAAGGTCACGTCACCCCCTCGGCGGATTTGGGTACGACCTACCTCGGCGCCTCAGCACCCGACGTCAACAGTGTGTGCCTCGGACAGTCGTTTCCTCGGATTCTCATCAACGACGAGACGTCAGTGACCATGACGTCAGGGCAGCCACTCATCGCGGCGCTGACCATAAGTGCGGGCGTGCCGATCCGATACCTCGGCTGGTACGCGGGAGCTTCTGGGGCCACCAACGTCACCAACCATTGGTTAGCCCTGCTCGATCAAAACTTTCACCTGCTCGCAACCACGAATGATCTGGGCTCGACGATTAGCCCGCGAACAACCTACGGCGGAGCGATTGCTCGAACGGCCGCCGGTGCGGCGACGTCGTATACCCCGAGCACGTCCGGCGTCCTCTACCTCGCCATCGGGGTCGTCGCCGACGTGATGCCGAGCGTCACGGGTATCGGACTACTCAACTCGGTCATCGGCGCACCGCTCGGTGGAGGGCCACTTCTCGGTGGTGTCGCGAACGCGTTCTTCACGACGCCCCCTTCGTTTCCCACCACTTTCGTGCCAACCCCCGGAGTCGCCGCGATCCCCTACGTGTGGGTGGCCGGAACGCCCTAGAACTCTCGACCTCCTCGACGGACGAGGTCAGGCAGAATGATGACCGTGCACGTCAATCCTTACGTCGTCGTCGGTAGTGCCGTCGTTGGTTTTCTCGTCGGACTCACGGGTGCGGGCGGGGGTGCGCTCATGACGCCCATGTTGATCTTGCTGTTCGGCGTGAAGCCGTCAACAGCGATCTCCAGTGACCTCGTCGCGGCCGTCTTCATGCGTCCCTTTGGCGCCGCCGTTCACATTTCGAAGAAAACGGTGAACTTCCGGCTCGTCGGATGGATGGTTCTTGGTTCCGTACCAATGGCCTTCATCGGTGCCTACATCCTTCACCGCTTGGGGGGCTCGTCGTCGTCGCAAAAGCACGTGGAGGTGCTTCTCGGTATCGCGCTGCTCGTGGGTGCGGGCGCCATGGTGATTCGCTACGTCCTCGATCACCGGTCGGGGGCTCCACGCGAGATCTTGGTGCACGACGTGGTGGTGCGTCCCTTGCCCACGATGCTGATCGGCATGGTGGGGGGACTCATTGTCGGCCTCACGTCCGTCGGATCGGGATCCCTCATGATCGTGATGCTGCTGTTCCTCTACCCACTGATGGGGGCGAATCAACTCGTCGGAACTGACCTCACCCAGGCGGTTCCCCTGACGGCGGCGGCCGCCTTGGGCGCCCTCGCCTTCGGGCACGTGGAGTTCGCCGTCACCTTGTCCATCATCATCGGTTCCGTGCCCGCCGTCATCGTGGGTTCGTTTCTCTCCTCTCGGGCACCGGAGAAATACATTCGACCCGCTATCACGTTCGTGATTTTCGCATCGGGACTCAAGTACGTCGGGCTAGGTACAACCGCTCTCGGTTGGGTCATGGTGGCAACGCTCTTCAGCGGCGGCATGGCGTGGTGTGTGGTGGAACAGCCGTGGAGGTCGCGCAGCTCCCCGAGTTGAGGCACGCGAGATCGAACGAACGCGTCTCACGCCTTCTTCATGATGCTGGATTTCAAGTACAGCGGGCCAAAACCGTCCACCTTCGCCTCAACATCGTGCCCACCCGGACCCGGGGTCAAACGAATGTTGCGAACCTTGGTTCCGACCTTCAGGATGTTGGAGCTGCCCTTGACCTTCATGTCCTTGATGATGGTCACCGTGTCCCCATCGGCGAGCACATTGCCCACGGCGTCACGAATGACGTCATCACTCACCGCGTCACGGGACTCTTCCGGTACCCACTCATGTCCACACTCGGGGCAGACGACGAGGCTTCCCATGACGTAGGTCTGAGATCCGGAACATTCGGGGCAATTCGGGGTTTCATCCACGGTCCGACAGTAGCCACGTTCCCGAAGAGGGTTCGATGACACTCGGGCGACGAGTTCCGTCAGGAAACTGCGTCCTCCACAAATCCGCGCCACGAGCTCATGTACTCAACGAACGTGTCGCTGAGGCCCTCCTCGCGCAGCGTCGCGCGAGGAACCGGCAAGGGGCGCATGGCGAAGTGGCCGTGATCGCGCATCAGTTCAGGAATGTTGTGGTTGGTGATAGCGGCGCGTCCGAGGGCGACCATGTCCACGCCCGCCTCGAGGCAGGCGTGGAAGGCGTCGCTGTCGTAGAGCTTTCCGGCGACCGCCAGTCGCGTATTGCCCCGCTCCAGCCCCGCGAACAGTTCGAGCAACGTCACGCCACCGTAGGCGGGGTCCGAGGCGATGTTGAAAACGTTCCACAGAGACATGTCGATGAAGTCCACCTGACCGGTCGCGACCAAGAGTTTGAACGTCGCCACGATGTCCGGGGTGTGCAGCGAGAACAATTCTGGGCTGAGGCGCACGGACACGTTGAAGTCGTCGCGACACTCGGCGCGGACTCCGTCGAGGATCTCGAGCAGGAGTCGCGCACGGTTCTCGACCGAGCCGCCGTATTTGTCGGTGCGAACATTGATCTGCGAACTCAAAAATTCACAGATCACGTAGTCGTGCGCCCCGTGGAGTTCGACGCCGTCAAAGCCCGCTCGTTCACAGCGCACCGCCGCGGCGACAAAGTCCTCCACGAGCCGTTCGACTTCTGCGGTGGTGAGCGCACGCGCGCCGGTGGACTCGTCGTCGGAAGGACAAACGGGCGTGGTGTGAATCAAGTCCACCGGTGACCGGCGACCCGCGTGGTGAAGTTGCACGATCGCGAGCGAGCCGTGTTCCTTGATGCCACTCGCCAGACGCGTGAGGCCCGGTAGATGCTCGTCACTGAAGCAACCCAGTTGTCCCGGGAAACCTTGGCCCTGCGCTTGGACGTGTGACGCGCACGTCATCGTGAGTCCAAAGCCCCCGAGCGCTCGCATGGTCAGCCAGTGGTACTCGTCCTCGCTGAGGGTGCCGTCGGCGTGGCTTTGCAGGTTCGTCAGCGGCGCGAGCATGAAGCGGTTCTTGATCGCTGGTCCGTGCGTGAACGCCACGGGATCGAATAGGGAACTCATGAGACTCCAATCATTGTGACGTCCAGGTTTCGGTGGAACACGGGACGGAGTACTTCTTACTGCTCCGTGTACCGCGGTCCGAGGATGTCCCAGCTATTACCCGCGACATCGCGAATGATGACGACGTCGCCGTACGGCTCGTGACGAGGCTCAGATAGAAACGTCACGCCCGCGTCAGCCAGTCGTCGCAGGGTGCCATCGAAATCGTCCACTCGCAAGAAGAACCCGACGCGACCGCCCGTCTGATTCCCCATCGCCGCCTCTTGACGCTCGCCGTCCGCTTTGGCGAGAACGATTCCCGTCGCAGCCCCGGGAGGTCGAATCATGACCCAGCGCTTGGGTTGGCCGCTACTGGACACACTCGGGGAATCTTCTATCAATTCAAATCCGAGCAGGCCCACGTAGAACGCGAGCGCTTCGTCGTAGTCGGAGACGACGATCGTGAAATTCTCAATATGCACGCGACCACCGTATCCAGCCCGACGACCACACGACCTGGGGTCGCGTCTCGGCGACCCCAGGTCGTGGCGATCTCGAACGCGTGCCGCCAACTAATTGACCGTCAATTTGGCGGTGGCGACCTTGGCGGATGTTCCCGACACGGTCGTGACCTGCACGTAGTAGGTCCCCTTCGCCAGTGCACTCGTGGTCACCGTCAGCGAGGTCGTTGACGGATTCGCGGTGATGGTCGCTACCGCCGATCCCACGACCACCTTCGTGGCCCCGAGGAGTCCCGTGCCCGTGATAACCACCGACGTCTTCTTCGCATGAGTAATGGTCCCCGGACTCAGACCCGTCACCGTGGGTGTGCCTTCGTAGGTGTACACATTCGGTGTCCCGCCGACGGCGTACGTGGGCGAGGTTCCGGTAGCCGTCGTCACGAGCACCTGCACGGTGCCCGCCGCGTGCGCGGGAGCCTTCACCGTGATCTTCGTCGCGCTCTGGTTAACGAAGGCATTCGCCTTGATCACGGTCGAACCTATGGTCACTGATTTCGCACCCGTGAAGTTCTTCCCGTTGATCACGAGAGGCTTACCTCCCGCCGTCGCACCACTCACGGGTGAGAGCGACGTCACGAGGGGACCGTTGTAGGTGAAGTGGTCGTTCGACGTGATGACCGACGTTCCGTACGGCGTCGTCACCCGAACGTCCACCGCTCCGGTCACCAACGCCGGCGGCACCGTAGCTGACAGGTAGCCCGCACTGTGAACCACAAAGTTGGTTGCGGCCTGTGTACCGAAGGAGACGGCCGACGCACCGGTAAAGAATTGACCGTAGATGTTGACCGACACTCCGCCGGACGTGAGACCCGAGCTCGGGGCCACCGTCATGACCGAGGGTGGTCCCGGATTCTCGGTGTACTGATCACTCGCGACCACGCTGCTCGCTCCACCCGGGGTCAGGACGATCACGTCGTAAGTGCCCGGGTTGAGGTAGGTCGGCACGAAAACGGTGAGCTGGTTGGCGGATACCGCCGAGGGAATGCTCGACGAGATAACCGAACCGTTCTGCACCCACTCCACGTTGGACGCACCCGTGAAGTCAGTGCCGTTGATCACGAGGCCAAAGGAGGAACCTTCCGAGCCCACGTGCGCACTCATCGACGTGAGAGCCGGCGCGTTCGGGATGGCCAAGTTGTTGACGGCCGTGGACGTGGTGGTGACTACTTGGCCCGAAGGTTCATCGGCGAGTCCCACCCACTGAATGGTGTTATCGAGGATTTGCGACGCACCCGACGAGGTCGAGAGTTCGTCAAGACCGTGCGTAGAGTCGACGACGAAGACACGCCCGTTGCCGTCGGTGGCGATGGATTGCGGAGTGCTGTTGGCTGGTAACGAGTACGTCTGCGCTCCCGTCCCGTCGTACTGGTACGACACCACACCGCCACCGTAGATAGCCGCGTACACGCGACCGTCGGGTCCGTGGTCGAGCGCCGTTACCGCTCCCGGGCTGGCCCAGCTCACGAAATTGGTCGTACCGAGCGGTGCCGACCAGATTCCTTGGTAGTTCCCGAGCAACAGATTCCCGTCGGAGACCGTGAGCGCGGTCACCGACGTGGGTACCGTGGTATCCGTCAGGACAGTGCCCGATGATTGGCTACCCCCGGTGGGCGGAAACTCGGTAACCGTCCCATTCCCGGAGCCGACGTAGATGTTCCCCGTCGCGGGGTCCACCGCCAGACGTTCGGCGTAGTCAGTTCCCGAGGACGACCACCCCGTGATGAGTGCCTGGGCGTTGGAGCCATCAGTACCCATTTGGTAGATCACGCCCAACTGCTCGTCGATCACCAACAGCTTGCTGTTGTAACCGTCATAGGTGACGGCGCTGAAGCGCACGGCGCCGGGGGGCGAAGAGGACGCGATCAAGTACGAGTTGCCCGCGGGATCCATCCGCTCGAGTTCCCCTTGGCCGGTCAATTGAGAGAAGTTGGTGGGGTCAGTGACCTCCACCTGCTTGCCGATGAAGAGAGTTCCCGCCGGCACTCCCGTCACCCCTGATGGGGTCGCGGTGATGCCGGTAAAGGCACCGATGCCGAGCGTGGCCACCTGCGAGTAACTGCCCGACGTAATGGGTGTGGACTCAATTTGCGGAAAATCCAGTGGGTACTTGAGGTCCGCGACAACGAGAGACGTGCCGTTCACCGCGAGCGCGAGAGGTACGTACGCAAAACCCCAATAGCTCGCGGTGGCCGTTAAACCATCCCCCGGCGTCGAAAAACTCACCTGAAAGATGGCGCTGTTCCACTGGTCACCCACGAACAGGTCCCCGGAAGTGGGGTCATAAGTAATGGCGTCCAGGGATGCGCCCTTGTCAAACTGTCCACCCGCTACTGCCGTGACGGAATTGACGTTGTGCAGACCGTCGAAGGTCATCTCCCACACGGCCGAATTCACGCTCGCCGAACCGAGGTCGGCGACGAACACGTTGCCGCCCGCGTCAACGGCAACGTCTTGCGGGTCAGTCAAATACGAACTCGTGAGATTCGTGATATTCGAACCATCAAAGTTGAATCGGTAGATGCCCCCGATGGTGCTCGAACCGTTGCCGGCGTGCGCCACGTAGACGTATCCGCCACCCGCGACGTTCGCGTCGACGAACTCACTCATGCCACCGAGTCCGGAGAGTCCACTCACCCACGACTGTTGATCAGTGCCGTCGGCGTTCATCTCGACAACCGAACCGTCGCGACTGTTGTCGACGACCAATTTCCCATTCGGAAGAATCACCGAGTGCACCGAGGCATTGCCCACGGGTGCATTGAATTGCAGCGAGTCAATTGGGTGCAGGGTGACCGCACCCGCACTGGCGGTACTAATCATGGGGGCGACCACGAGGGACGCACCGATCAGAACGGTGGACAGAATCTTCCGCATGACGGACCTTCCTTGACGTCGGGCAATGAGCCTCTGCTAGCACCATAAACCCGTGGCGGCACCGGGTCGGTGGTGGGCCGACGAAACACAGGGGGTCTCGCCACTTCACCACTAGATGATGGATTACCCCTGATCAGAGGGGTCACAGAAGAAGTTGCGCGAGGTCAGGAGACCTCGCGCAGGAACGTCACGACGGTCGTGGCGACTGCTGCGGGTTGCTCCACCAACAAAGCGTGCCCCGCGTGTTCGATCTCAACAAGCCGGGCGACCTCCGAGTGATCTTCGACGTATCGTCGCCCATTCTCGGGAACGGCCACGACGTCATCAAGTCCCTGAACGACCAGAACACGCGGAGCGACCGCGTCCCACCAGAGCGACACGTCCACTTGCTCGAGCGCTTCACGTTGATACGTCGCCAGGACGGCGTTCCATCCGTGCTCCCAGACGCTGGGCTCGTTCCCGGGCGCAAAGAATGCGTGTCGCACCCGTCGAAGATGTTCCTCCGCACTCGCGTCGTCGGCGAAGACGCCGAGCAGCGAGGCGAGGACGTCGTCGTCCATGGGCACGTACCCGCCCGCCGCCAACAACGTGAGACTGATCACTCGCTCAGGAGCAATCGCCGTCACCATGCGCGCGAGTCGATTCCCGAAGGCGTGTCCACCCACGTGGAACGTGGACACGCCACACGACGTCGCCCAGTCGAGTACGCCGTTCGCGAGATCGACAAGGGAACTGCCAGGCGGCATGGTCGGCGGCGGATCGTAGGTCCAGGGGGTGTAACCGGCCGCAGAGAGGGAACGTCCGAGATCCGCAAAATCACTCGCCCCCCGTCCAAGCGACGGCAGAAGAACGACGTCAGTGGAGCTCACGAAGAAGGGGTCCCGTAGTGCGAGTACAGGGAGTTGACGCACGCCTCAAACTCGCGCATCGTCTCCTCGATGATGGTGGCGACGGGGACCACCGATTCAATCCGACCCATCACCTGACCACCGAGAGCAATCGAAGCCTCCAAGTCGCCACCGAAGTACAGATCGCGCACGGTGCCGAACTCCACCATGGACACCACGTCGTCGTGCTCGAGACGCGACGTGCGCTCCGTGCGCAGAGCCCGCAAGGCCGGGGACGCGAAGCGATTAAGAAAGACCGTGTCGGTTTCCGCTGCCCCCACGATGGCGTTCTTCCAATTTTCGTGAACCGGTGACTCCGCAGCGGCCACCATGCGAGTGCCCATCTGGACGCCTTCGGCACCGAGGGCGAAGGCGGCAGCCATCGTGACCCCGTCGGTGATACCGCCAGCCGCAATGACGGGCACGTCCACTTTGGAACACACGAGAGGCAGGAGCACCATCGTGGCAACGTCTCGGGGATTCTTGAATCCGCCACCTTCGCCGCCCTCGACGACCAGTCCGTCCACTCCGGCGTCAACGGCCTTCAAGGCGGCCTTCAGAGTTGGCACGACGTGAAAGACGGTGAGCCCCGCCGCCTTCAACGCCCCCGTGTACTTGGTCGGGTCGCCGGCCGAAGTGGTGACGAACCGGACGCCCTGCTCGACGACGAAGTCGACAATGTGCGGGTCCCGCACGAAGGCTTGCGCGATATTGACGCCAAAGGGTCGGTCGGTGAGTTCACGCATGGCGGCGATCTCGGCCTTGACGTTGTCGAGTTCGCCGGAGGACGTCTCGATGATGCCCATCGCTCCCGCGTTCGACACGGCGCTCGCCAACGCGCGCCGAGCAATCCACCCCATCGGGGCTTGCACGATAGGCACGTCGACTCCGAGCAGTTCCGTGACGCGATTCGCGATAGCCATGGCGTGTCCCCCTTCGTGCACCCCGACCAGGAGGGGTGGAGAAATCATCGTGGCACATGACGGATTGTCACCTCGCGATCACGCGAGCCACACGTCAACCTGTCCCATACCGACTGCCGGGCCGCGTCCTATTACCATTCACCCCTAAGGAGCGTCCGTGAGCCAGGTACAACTTTCTTCCGTCAGTAAGCGCTTCAACAACACGACAGCCGTCGACGCACTCAGTTTGCGGATCGAGGATGGTGAATTTCTGATCCTCCTTGGACCATCGGGGTGCGGCAAAACCACCGCCCTGCGGATGGTGGCGGGGTTGGAATCCGTCTCCGACGGAGAGATCTCCATCGACGGACAGGTGGTCAATGACGTGCCGCCGCGCTACCGCGACATCGCGATGGTGTTCCAGAGCTACGCGCTCTACCCGCACCTCAGCGTGCGCAAGAACGTGGAATTTCCCTTGCGACAGCAGAAGTTGAACAAGGCCGATCGGGACGTCAAGGTCAACGCCGCCCTCGAACTGCTGCAGTTGACCGACTTCGCCGACCGAAAGCCGGGTCAGCTGTCCGGCGGACAGCGCCAGCGCGTGGCCTTGGCGCGCGCCCTCGTACGCCAGCCCCGCCTCTTTCTCATGGACGAACCGTTGTCGAACCTGGACGCCAAGTTGCGACTCCAAATGCGCGCCGACATCGTCGCGCTCCAGCAACGCCTGAAGGCGACGGTTCTCTACGTCACCCACGATCAGGTCGAGGCGATGACAATGGGACACCGCATCGCGGTCATGAACGAAGGCAAGCTGCAGCAGATTGGCAAGCCAGCCGACCTCTACAACAAGCCCGCCAATACGTTCGTCGCCCGATTCCTGGGATCGCCCGGCATGAACATCATCGCGGCCTCTCTCTCCGGTGGTTCCGTTCTCGCGGGAGGCGCACCGATCGCGACGACCGACCACCCCGACGCGGCGGCCATCAACATCGGTATTCGGGCCGAGGATCTCGTGTTGTCCGCCGATGGTCTTCCGTGCACGGTCGTACTCGTCGAGGACCTCGGATCAGAAGTACAGATCATCAGCGACACGCAGCACGGCGAGCGCGTCACGGTGAAGTGTTCACCCGATAGCGAACGACCGGTCACGGGCGACACGATCCAACTGCGAGCGAAGGCCGAGAAGATTCACTACTTCGACGCCGCCACCGGCGAGAGGCTCTACGACCTGCTGCCACCGGACGACCGCGCGATTGCCGAACCTGTCGTCACGAACGCCACGAGCGAGCCGGCGTGAGCACTGCGACACCGGAGGCTCCGACCTCCCGCAAGAAACAACGAGATAGCCGCCTCGCGCTACCCGCGAAGAGTGATCACGTCCGCGGCGGCAGTTACAAGCGGCGCGAGAGTGCCCTCGGACTCGCGCTCGTGCTGCCGGCGACGATCTTCTTCGCGGTCTTTTCGTTCTACCCCTTCTTCAAGAACTTTTACGAGATCCTTTACGTCCCCGCGATCAATATCAATGACCCCGCGAAGTACGTCGGTCTCACACAATTCTGGAACACCATTTCGAGTTCGTCGTTCTTGGATTCGCTGCGGTCCACCGCGATCTTCGTGCTGTGCTCGGTGCCGCTCGGCGTTCTCGGCGGCATCTTCCTCGCCGTCTTGGCCCACCAGAAGTTGCGCGGCATCGCCATTTTTCGCACCGCGTTCTCGTCCACCATCGTCAGTTCGGCCGCCGTCGCCGGTGCGGTCTTCGGGATCCTGCTCAATCCGGCCGACGGCTTCCTGCCGTGGATGGGGATCCACTTTTCGCCCAACATCCTCGAGAGCCCGACCCTGGCCCTGCCGGCCGTGGCCTTGATCTCTTCGTGGCAGTTCGTCGGGCTGTCCTTCATCATCATGATCGCCGGCATGCAGTCCCTACCCGAAGAAGTCCTCGAGGCCGCGTCCATGGACGGGGCGAGTTCGTGGACCAAGACCTGGCGAGTCACGATGCCGCTGTTGTCGCCATCGATCTTCTTCGCCTCGGTCGTGGGAGTCATCTTCTCGCTGCAGAGCCTCGGCGTCATCGACGTCACCATTGGTCCCTACGGCGCGCCCTACACGCACACGAACGTGTTGATCTACGCCATCTACAACCAGTTCGTGCAGTACAACAATCCCGGCAGCGCCGCTTGTTACGCCTTCGTGCTCTTCGTGATCACGCTGATCGTCACACTCGTTCAGTTCCGCTTGGTCGAAAAGCGAGTGCACTATGGCCAGTAAGCACGTCCGTCGCGCACGAGTGAACAAGATTCTTCGCTACCTGGTCCTCGCGGTCTTCGCCGTCATCATCGTCTTCCCGCTGTACATCGTCTTCCTTGACGCGGTGCTGTCGAATTCCCAGATCGCGACCACACCGCCAACGCTGTTCACCTTCCACCCGCACTGGAATAATTTCGCGGTCGCGTGGCGGGTCGGCGGGGTCAGCCACTACCTGTTCAATTCGATATTGCAGACGAGCATCATCGTGATCGCGCAGCTCGTGACCTCCATCCTCGCGGCCTTCGCCTTCGCGTTCTTGGACTTCCCCTTCAAGCGGACTTTGTTCGTCATCATGATCAGCACCCTGATGATCCCCTTCGAAGTCACTCTCGTCACCAACGTGCAGACCGTCTCCAGCCTCCACCTCTTCGGCAGCACGGTGGGACTGGTGATTCCCTTTCTCGCGACCGGCACCGGCATCTTCCTGCTTCGTCAAGCGTTCTTGCAGATTCCGAAGGAAATGCGCGAGGCGGCGGTCATTGACGGATACTCGAATATGCAGTTCCTGCGCCGAGTCGCGGTCCCTTTGGCCCGACCGGGAATCGCCGCCCTGGCCGTGTTTTCCTTCCTCGGGGCGTGGAATCAGTACCTCTGGCCCCTCATCCTCACCGATAACAACGTGTCGATCCGCACCCTGCAGATCGGGATCAAGTCGATCGGCGGTGGCGTGGACTCGGCCAATGTCCAGATCGCGGCGTCCGCGATTGCCGTCTTCCCGCTGCTCATCATCCTCATTTTCTTCCAGAAACACCTGGTGCGAAGTCTGACCGCGGGTGCCGTCAAGTAGTCACCAGAAATTCGTCTGGTGCCGTAGTACCGACACACACGATGTGCTTAGAGTTAGGGATATGAGAACCCTAAAAATCAAGTTGCTGGTGAGCGGCGCCCTGGTGGCGTCATCCCTCGCCGCGGTGAGCACGGTGGGCATTGCAGCCTCCTCCGCCACCACCCCCACCTGCACACCTTCACTGGCGGCCAAGCCGTCGTCGGTGATCAACATCAACTTCTGGGAATCAATGTCCAAGGGACTGACGAACTCCGGTAACGAGGGCGCCTTGACGGGCCTCGTCGCCGCGTTCAACAAGGCCTACGCCGGCAAGATCCACGTGAACGACATCAACCAAACGGGCGGCTACACCGACACCTGGACCCAGTATCAGGCGGCCATCAAGAACAAGACAGCCCCTCAGGTCGTGATGTTCGACCAGTACAACACGCAAAGCGCCTACGACACCGGCACCATCCTGCCGATCTCGGCGTGCTTGACCGCCGCCAAGGCGAACACCAAGGCGTTCTTGAAGCAGGCGATCAATTCGTACTCCGTCGGCAACACGCTCGAGGGCATGCCGTTCTCCGCGTCGATCCCGGTCATGTACTACAACCAGAACGCCCTGACCGCGGCCAAGATCAAGTCCGCGCCGACCACGCTGGCCCAGATGGCCGCCGACCAGAAGATCCTGCAGAACACCTCGGTGACCTACAAGGGCACCACTTCCAAGCCGTTCACCCAGGGTGTGGCGATTCCGGAAGACCCGTGGCTGCTGATGACTTGGATGGGCATGAGTAACTCGTTGTTCGCGAACAACAACAACGGCCACACCGGTCGCGTGACCTCGGTGAGCTTCAACAACACCACGGCCCAGAACTACTGGACGGCGTTGCAGGGCATGGCGAAGGACGGCGCGGAAGTGAACCTCGCGAGCTCGCCGAACTTCAACATCGCCTACGGCAACCTGCTGGCCCTCGCTGGCAGCACTACCTCCTACGGCAAGGCCGCCATCACCTTCTCGACGACCGCGGCTCTCGCCTCGATCCAGTCCGAGCTCGGTTTGTTCCCGACCGTGAAGTTGGGCGTGGCCCCGCTGCCGACCCTCACGGGCAAGGCCGCGGGTGCGGAGCCGACCGGTGGTAATGGTCTGTTCATCTCGACCTCGAACTCCACGGCCGCTCAGGAAGCCGCCTCCTACGTGTTCACCCAGTACCTCACGAGCGCGAGCTCGATGGCGACCTGGGCCGCGCACACCGGTTACCTGCCGATCCGCAGCGACTCGGTCGCCTCGTGGAAGAAGCAGCTGGGTCAGAGCTACCCGTACTACGCGGTGGGCTACAACGTGATCTCCAAGGGTTCGGCGAACTACATCACCGCCGGACCAGAAATCGGTGCCTACGACAGTGTCTCAACGGCCCTGACCACGGGTCTTGAGAACCTGCTCGCCACGCCCTACCCGGACTCCTCGCTGGAACTGGGTATCGCTCAGAGTCAGGCGAACGCCGCGATTTCGAATTACAACTCGCGTCTCTAGTCGAACGAGACAAAACCCCCCGGCTCACTCGAGCCGGGGGGTTTTGTATTTGGGCCCCTACGCCACAGCGAGGACGCTCACACCACCGGCCACAACAATGGCGGCTGCGAAGACCCGCCAACCGCCGCGTTCCTTGAAGAACACCACGCCGAAGATCGCGGCCCAGATCACGCCCGTCTCACGTAGTGCGCTCACGACGCCAATCGGCGCGCGGGCCTGCGCCCACAGGACAACGCCGTAGGCCAGCATCGAGATCACCCCACCGCCCACCCCGAGCGCGACGTGCGACAGATCGGGACGTTGCATGGGGGTCGGACGAACAAGGGCGCCGATGAGGAAGACAGCCGACTGCACGATGAACAGAACGAACGCGTACCGGGCGGGACTGCCGCTCGCGCGCACACCGAGTCCGTCGACCAGCGTGTAGGCCGCGATCGTCACGCCGGTAACAAGTGCCCAGGCCACCGCGCCGCGGGACGCCTCTTCGCGGTGCAGCAGTGACAGCGACACGATGCCCCCGACGATGATCACGACACCCACCCACGTCGACGTCCCGAGTCGCTCGTTCGCGAACACGATGCCCCCGAGCGTCGCGAGCAGCGGCGCCACACCGCGGGCGACCGGGTACGAGAGGGAAAGGGCGCCACGTCGGTATGCCGCCATCAGGGCTAATTGGTAGAGGATGTGGCAGAGAACCGACAGCGCGATGTAGCGATAACAGGCCGTACGGGGCAGGCCGGTGAGCGGAAGACCGATCACGCTGACCACGAAGGTGCCGATATTCAGCAACGTGAAGCTCAACCACTGGTCGTGGAAGCTCTTGGCAATCGCGTTCCAGGCGGCGTGCAGCAGGCCAGCGAACAAAACGAGGAGCGTGACGCCGAGGGTGATCGAACTGATTACCAGCAACGCCGACCGCCACTGCCCCACAGCCTCGACTCGCGGTGGTTCCGGGCGGGGTACTGCACGACTACGACGGTAGCAATCACGCTCGCGGACCCGGCCCACCGACCACCCCTCCGCTTCGGTGTAGAGTTATTCGTCGCGCCGACGGGACACCACTCTCGTTAGCGCGTCACACGGACCTGTGGTGCAGCTCGGAGTGCACGCCGCCCTGTCAAG
>Ga0208872_1000681_pt1 | contig 23219 bp, 23 predicted proteins | sample CryBogCBH12Aug08_FD_185508 | JGI IMG/M metagenome (GOLD analysis project Ga0208872, IMG submission 185508) | Freshwater microbial communities from Crystal Bog, Wisconsin, USA - CBH12Aug08 (SPAdes) | ecosystem: Environmental > Aquatic > Freshwater > Lake | place: Crystal Bog, Wisconsin, USA...
CGAGTAGCTCAGTTGGTAGAGCGCGCGCCTGAAAAGCGTGAGGTCACCGGATCGACGCCGGTCTCGACCACCACAGTTATAACGGGAGTGTCAGCGTGGACGCCTTGGAAGGTATTTCAGTACCGCCATCTCCGGTCAACGAGCCCGTGCGCGATTACGCGCCCGGCTCGCTCGAGCGCGAAGCGCTCCTGCGTCAACTCGCCACTGTCCGCTCGGCGGGTCCGCGCGAGTTTCCTCAGGTCATCTCCGGCGTCCACCGAATGGCCGGCGGTGCGCCGATCCACGTCAGTGAACCGCACGCCCACGAGCGCGTGCTCGGCATCACTCACGAGGCCACGGACGAGGACGTCGCTCTCGCCGTCTCAAGTGCACTACGGGCGGCGGCGCAGTGGCGCGCCACGCCGTTTCGCGACCGAGCAGCGATCTTTCTGCGCGCGGCCGAACTCCTGAGTGGGCCGTGGCGGTCGCGAATGAATGCCGCGACCATGCTTGGTCAGTCAAAGACCGCGTTCCAGGCCGAGATCGATGCGGCCTGCGAATTGGCGGACTTCTGGCGTTTCAACGTGGCCGACGCCTACGAGCTCTACACGCGTCAGCCCCGCATCTCGCCGGCCGGTGTGCGCAATGAACTCGACCACCGACCGCTCGAGGGCTTCATTCTCGCGATCACCCCCTTTAACTTCACCGCCATTGGAGCCAACCTCCCAACGGCGCCGGCTCTGATGGGCAATACGGTGGTCTGGAAGCCGAGCCCAACGCAACAATTCGCGGCTTCGCTCACGATGGAACTCCTCGAAGAAGCGGGTCTCCCGCCGGGAGTCATCAATATGGTGACCGGCTACGGGGAAGCGGTGTCGCGCGTCGCCCTGGTCCATCCGGCCCTCGCCGGCGTGCACTTCACTGGTTCGACCGCGACGTTCCGCTCGCTGTGGCGCGGCATCGCCACCAACCTTGAGCACTACGTCTCCTACCCCCGTCTCGTCGGCGAAACCGGTGGCAAGGACTTCGTTGTCGCCCACGCCAGCGCCGATGTTCCGTCGCTCGTCACCGCACTTCTGCGCGGCGCCTTTGACTACCAGGGCCAAAAGTGTTCGGCAGCTTCGCGCGCCTACCTACCGAGCTCACTATCGAGCACCGTCCTCGCTTACCTGGCCGACGAGGCCACCGCACTGTCGTACGGGGACGTCTGCGATTTCACTCATTTCGGGGGAGCGGTCATTGACCGTCGAGCGTTCAACCGCCTCGCCGAGCTCTTCGAGCGACTCCGACGGGACCCTGAGGTCACCATCCTCGCCGGCGGCACGGTCGATGATCGCGAAGGCTTTTTCGTGCGACCCACCGTTGTGACCTCGAACAACCCCCGCCACGAAATCTTCACCACCGAATTCTTCGGACCGGTTCTCGCCGTGCACACCTACGACGACCGCAGCTACGCCGACACCCTGGCGCTCGTGGATTCGACCTCGCCCTATGCCCTCACCGGCGCGATCTTCGCCACCGATCGTCGCGCGATTACTGAGGCGACGAGCGCTCTACGATTCAGTGCCGGCAATTTCTACGTGAACGACAAGCCCACCGGGGCCGTCGTTGGCCAACAGCCCTTCGGCGGTGGACGGGCCTCGGGCACCAACGACAAGGCGGGTTCCATCCTCAATCTCGAGCGCTGGGTGTCGCCGCGCACGATCAAGGAAACCTTCGTGCCGCCCACCACCCACCGCTACGTGCACCAGGGACCCGACATCTCGTGAACCCGGTGCGCTCGGGCCTCCTCGTCGCGGCGCGGTCGTCGCGGGTGCGTTCGGTGATCGAAGCCCTACCTCCCACGCGCACCGTGGTCGAACGATTCGTGGGTGGAGACAACGAGGATGACGCGATCCGCGTAGCGCACGTCCTGCGCAACAGTGGTCTGCTGTCGACGATTGATTACCTCGGTGAAGACGTCCACGACGACAAGGGCGCCGAGGTGACGGTGAGCGCCTACGAATCACTGATTCCCCTCCTCGCCGATACTCCCCACCCCGACGTCTCGGTCAAGTTGACCGCCCTCGGCCTCGCCCACGACGCAGAGGGCGCCGTCGAGCGAGCGCGCCGCATCGTGCGCACCGCACAGACCCACGGGGTCAGCGTCACCATTGACATGGAGTCGAGTTCGCTGACCGACGCCACCTTGGCGGTCGTGCGGACGCTGCGCGAAGAGACGCCGAGCGTGGCGGCGGTCCTGCAGGCCATGTTGCGACGCACCGTCAGTGACGCCCGTGAACTCGGAGCCGAAGGAGCGCGCGTGCGACTCTGCAAGGGCGCATACGCCGAAGACGACCGCGTCGCTCACGGCACGCGCGACGCCATCGACGTGTCCTACCGGCAAGCCCTCGACGCGCTGTGGGAATCGCCGGGTACACCACTCGTCGCCACGCATGATCCCGTGTTGATCAACTACACCCGGCAACTCGATCTCCGCCACCCGCGACCCTTTGAATTTCAGATGCTCTACGGCGTGCGACCGGACGAACAAACTCTGCTGGCGCGCTGCGGCTACGCGGTTCGCGTCTACGTCCCCTACGGCAACGAGTGGTACGGATATCTCACCCGACGACTCGCGGAGCGGCCCGCCAATCTCGCGTTCTTCCTTCGCGCGATGGCCTCACGCCACTAGCGACGACGTCGCACGCGCACCGCGCTGAGTGCGACCACCACCAACACGAACGTGGGCAGCACGATGGCGCCGACAACTCGGTGGGTGTGCAACAGAAAAGCGAGAGCCACGACGACAAGGGCCGCCACGAAGAACTCGGGGGTGTCACCCACGAGAAAGTCCCACCAAAAGGCGCCGAAGGCGCGCAACGCTTTCTTCACGCCGCCACCGCTGTGGGCCGCAGAACGCGAGTGGCGACCACGGTCGCGAGCGCGAAGACCACGGCGAGCACGAGGATGGCGAGGTCGGCACCCGGCCAGTGCAGTCCCGCACCTTCACCAATCCAGAAGAGTCCGAACGAGCAGAGCATGACGCCGACCATTGTCTTGATGAGGTTCTCGGGCACCGAGGAGAGCTGACGGGAGACGACGATGCCCGCGATCGTGACGAGCACCACGGCGGCCAGTGCGGCGGCGGCGGCGAGTCCCAGGCGATGGGAACTAGCCCCGAGGGAAATCACGATGAGGACCACTTCGGTGCCCTCCAGAAACACGCCCTTAAACGCCAACGCGAAGGCGACCCCGTCACGGGGCCCCTGGGCGGCTGGTTGAACCTTGAGCTCCTCGACGGTTTCGGCGAAAATCGCGTCCTCGTCGTGCAGAGCTTTGAGTCCACTCCCGCGCAGCCACGCCTTGCGCAACCACGACATGCCGAGCACCAACAGCAAAGTCCCGACAATCACGCGCAATGCGTCGATCGGTACGTAGTGAATGAGCGGGATGCCGACGAGGACCACGAGGACCGTGAGAACGCCCAGAGCGGCCAGCGTGCCCTCGAGGGCACTCCGCCAGGAACGAGTCATACCGGCGGCCAGCACCAAGGTGAGAGCTTCGACCATTTCGACCAGAGACGCGCCGAAGACCGCGAGAACGAGAACAACGTCAGCGGTTCGCACGGCACAACTCTACGGGAGGGCCCCCGCGTCGTATCGTGAACGCGTGGTCGACGTGAAGAACGAGTGGGAGTTGTTGTGGCGCGCCACTCGTCGGTCCCTGCATCACTACCGCGACTGGGACGTTCTCTCACGCATCGTCGTCGACGTCGCGATCTGCGGCGTTTTGCTCCTCGGGTGGTTCTGGATCGGCGGCCAGGCAACCTGGACCGCGCCCTATTACGGCGCCGTGATGGTGGCCTGGGTGATGAGTGACTTTGCTTCCAATTTGCTCATCACCCCGAGTGACCGAGCCGCCAAGGCCATCCATCTCTCCCAGAACGTGCGCCGCACCTTGTTCGCCGAAAATCTGGCGCTCGCCGTGTGGCTCTTTCCTTTCGGGGCGCTGGGATCAGCGATCGCGTGCGGGTATCTGCACCGTTGGGACGTGTTCGTCTGTGCGGTGGTTGCGGTGGCGTGCGTGCTCGGCAGTTGGTTGGGCGTGGGCGACATCATCTCGGTTCTCTACGCTCGCCAGCCCGAAGGTCTCAGTGTCCTCAAGGGAGGCCCCGCTCGCTGGCGAACCGAGGTCAAGCGCGGACTCGCCTACTTCGGCACGATGTTCGTCATTGGACCCGTGGTCTCACTGCCGGCCTTCGTCGCCTTTTACTTCGCGCTGTATCACTGGGGACTGCTGCGCTGGTGGGCACTCGTGTGCGCCATCCTCTGGTCCTTCGCGGTCTGGGTGGTGGGCTGGTTTGTAGCGGTATCCCTCGCCCAACAGCGACGTGACGTCATCACCAGTGTTCTCCATCACCACTACCGAGAGGAAGATCGTGCCTGAGATCCCGAACGTGCAACCCGCCTACCGACCGCAGCCCGAAGGTGTGGAGTGGCCGACGACATCGTGGCCGACGGGACCGCGGGTCCCGGCGGTGGACGCGGTTGTCGCCGAGGCCTTCGACCTCGAGGAACTCGCCACCAGTAACGCCGTCATCGTGATCCAGGGGGGTCGGGTCATCGCGGAGCGGTACTACGGCGCCAAGGAGTACTTCGACCGGCCCGCGGAGCCGATTGACGAGACGAGCCCCCTCATCTCCTGGTCGATGGCCAAGTCCATGACGCACTTTCTGGTGGGCACGCTCGTCGACCAGGGTCGCCTCGATCCCGACGCTCGGGCGAACGTGCCCGAATGGGCTGACCCGAGTGATCCGCGACACGCGATTCGACTTCGTGACCTCCTCGCGATGCGCGACGGACTCGATTACGTGGAGGACTACGTCGATGACGGCGTGAGCCACGTCATCGACATGCTCTTTGGCGCGGGTAAGGACGACGTCGCCGGCTACACGGCGGCGCGACCCTACAAGCACGCCCCGGACACCTTGTTCAACTACTCGAGCGGCACGACCAACATCATTTCTCGCATCGTGGCCGACGAAGTCGGCTACGGCGCCGACTTCGACGCCTACTTCCACCGCAGTCTGCTCGATCCTCTTGGCATGACCAGTGCCTACGCGACATACGACGCCACCGGTGTCTTCGTGGGTTCGAGCTACGTCCACGCCACCGCGCGAGACTTCGCGAAATTTGGCCTCTTGTACTTACGTGGTGGCCAGTGGGATGGGCATCGTCTGGTCTCGCAGTCCTGGACCGACACCGCTCAAATTCCCCTCAGCGCCGACGAGGAAGCCGGCACGTTCTATTCGTGGCAGTGGTGGGTGACCGGCGATGAGTTCGGGACGTACTGGGCCAGCGGATACGACGGACAGATGATCTCGGTCGTGCCGGCTCTGGACGCCATTGTCGTGCGACTCGGACGCACGAGCGCCGACCACTACGCCGATCTGCGGGCGTGGCGACACCGTGTGCTCACGGCGCTCGCCGACAACCTGGCCTAGGCGCCTTCGTAGGAAAAGCCGAGGTCGGGTGCACTAAAGACCGCCGCGAAGCGCAAACCTTCCGCCGCGGCCATATCCGTACACGTACCCCCACGGTCAACGACCGCCAGGAGACCCACGACCTCGCACCCGAACTCCTGAACCACGTGAGCGGCTTCCAGGAGAGACGTGCCCCGAGTCACCGTGTCTTCGGTAATCATCACGCGATCGCCTGGTTGAAGAGCGCCCGCGATGCGACCACCCGCGCCGTGATCCTTAATTTCCTTGCGCACGCTGAAGGCGCGCAACAGTCGACCCTGGGTTGCTGCGACCCCGGCGGCGATGAACGACACGCCGTCGGCACCCATGGTGAGTCCCCCGATGGCGGTCGCCTCAGCGGGGACGAGTTCCAGAACGCACTGCGCCACGTCCACCATGACCTCGGGGGCGCAGATGGTTTGCTTCGAATCAATGAACCACGACGAACGTCGACCACTCTTGAGCACAAAGTCGCCCCGTCGCACCGAGTACTCGAGCAGGTGACTACGCACACGAGCGCGGGCGTCACTCATCGCAGTACCACGCTTCCCGCACCGGCGGTCACCTCACCGATGATCGTTGCGTCCACGCCGGCGTCGCGCGACACTCGCACGGCGGCGTCCGCCGCGTCGCGGTCCACCGCCACGACCATGCCGAGACCACAATTGAACACGCGCACCATTTCTTCCGAACTCACGGCACCTCGACGCTGAATCTCAAAGAAGATCTCCGGAGTGACGAACGATGTCATGTCGATCACGGCGTCGACGTCGGGGGGCAGCACGCGCACCACGTTGCCGACAATGCCCCCGCCGGTGATGTGCGCGGCCGCGTGAATGGCGCCGCCGAGTTCGCGTCGCAGGGCGAGCACTGCGGGCACGTAGATCACCGAGGGCACGAGTAGTTCCTCACCGAGGGTGCGCGACGCCCCCTCGTAGGCGGGCTCATCGAGACGACGTGGATCATCGACGAGCGCCCGACGAGCGAGCGAGTATCCATTGGACCGCAGGCCTGGGGAACCAAATCCAATGAGCGTGTCGCCGACGCGCACGCGGTGGGAGCCGAGCTCGCTGCCCCGTTCGACGACGCCGACGGTAAATCCCGCGAGGTCTAAGTCATCGGGTCGCATGACGCCACCGTGCTCGGCGGTTTCACCGCCGAGTAACGCCGCACCGGCCTGGCGGCACCCTTCAGCGACTCCCGCGACGACCGCAGCGAGTCGCGCGGGATCCAAGCTGCCCACGGCCACGTAATCCAAGAGGAAGAGAGGCTCCGCCCCCACGCACGCGAGGTCGTCCACGAGCATGGCTACCAGGTCAATGCCGATCGTGTCATAACGATCGAGCAGTCGGGCGACTTCCAATTTCGTCCCGACGCCGTCGGCGGAGGCCACGAGAACCGGCTCGTGATACGCCGAGGTATCAAGCGCGAAGAGGCCACCAAATCCACCAATGCCCCCGAGTACCTCGGGTCGTGTGGTCGTCGCCACCACGTCCTTGATGCGCTCGACCGCGTCGTCACCGGCTTCGATCGACACGCCGGAGGACGCGTAGGTGAGACCACCCGACGGTGTCTCGAGCAGACGGCTCACCGCCGGTCTCCCCACAACCCGATGGTGACGGGTGTGGCGGACGGGTAGTTGCCGGTCAAGCACGCGTCGCAGCATTCACCATTGAGCTGAATCGCGGCCCGCAAGTTTTCGAGCGAGATGAATTCGAGCGAGTCGCATCCCAAGAACTCGCGAATCTCCGGCACCGAATAGTTCGCGGCGAGCAGATCGTCGCGCGTCGGGAGATCGATGCCGTAGTAACAGGGCCACATGAGGGGCGGCGACGAAATACGCAAATGCACCTCGGCCGCGCCCGCGTCACGCAACATCGCCACCAGTGCGCGCGTCGTCGTGCCGCGCACAATGGAGTCATCAACGACCACGAGACGCTTGCCGGCGATGTTCTCGCGCAACGGATTGAGCTTGCGACGCACGGCGTTGGCGCGGGCGCGCTGGTCGGGTGCGATGAACGAACGACCGATGTAGCGGTTCTTCACCAGTCCGTAGCCAAAGGGGATGCCGGACGCCGCGGCGAAACCCTCCGCGGCGGGCACGCCCGAGTCGGGCACGCCCATCACGAGGTCCGCCTCCACCGTGGACTGACTCGCGAGACGCTCACCCATGCGACGACGGGCGGTATGCACCTGATGTCCCATGAGGTAGGAATCTGGACGCGCGAAGTACACAAACTCGAAAATGCAGAGCTTTTCGCGATCACTCGTCGGCGGGAGGAGTTGACGAGAGGTCACGCCACCCGGCGAGATCTCTACGAGTTCGCCGGGCAGGAGCTCGCGCACGAAAGAGGCCCCGATGACGTCGAGCGCGGGCGACTCGGAGGCGAGAACCCAGCCCTCCGGAGCGTCCTCAGTTCCCAAACGACCGAGACAGAGGGGGCGGAACCCGTTGGGGTCACGAACTCCGTAGATCGTGGTGCCGTCGAGCACGACGAGGGAATACGCCCCGTCCAACGTCGGCAGAACGTGCGAGAGGGCTTCGACCATTTCGTCACCCGCGTCGAGGCGATGGGACAAGAGTTCGGCGATGAGGTCGGAGTCCGACAGCATCATGCCGGGCAGGATCCCGGCCTTGTCGGCGAGCACCTCAGTGTTGGTCAGATTCCCGTTGTGGCCTAAGGCGAATCCGTAGTGGCCGGTGGAACGACAAACCGGTTGGGCGGCCGTCCAATTCGCGATGCCGCTCGTGGCGTAGCGCGTGTGACCAATACCGGCCTCGCCACCGAGCATGAGGACGTTGTGTTCGGTAAAGACCGAACTCACAAGTCCGTTGTCTTTCACCAAACGAATGCTCTCGCCGTCAAAGGTCGCCACCCCCGCGGACTCTTGGCCGCGGTGTTGGAGCGCGTAGAGGGAATCGATGCACAAATGAGCAACGGCGCGATTCGGCGCCACGATGCCAACGACACCGCACGCTTCTTTCATGAACGCCCCACGCCTAAGAGATTAGAGGCCCGCCGCACCCCGCCAGCCTTTCACACACCACGCACCTCGCGGCCTCGGCCTACGCTTTGATCGTGATCGATCTCCACACCCACTCGTCGTTCTCCGACGGGTCCGACACGCCCTACCAACTCGCGCAGAATGCGGCCCGTCTCGGGATCACGACCATCGCCCTCACCGACCACGACACCTCGGCCAGTCACGAGGAAATGTCCGCGGCGTGCGGAGAGTTCGGGTTGGATCTCATCCCCGGGGTCGAAGTGTCGTTGAAGGACCATTCCTTCACTCGTCCCTCGAGCACCGGCGAGCCGGCGCCCATCAACGTGCACATGCTCGCCTATTTCATTCCCACCGACGAATCACACCCCTTCCAGGAACAACTGCGCGAATTACGCAATGATCGCGAGCGGCGCAATCGCGCGCTGGTCGAACTTCTGGTGTCGCTCGGTTTCACCCGACTCTCGCTCGACTACCTCGTCTCGATGACCGACAACGCTGATTCGGTCGGGCGACCGCACTTCGCGCGCGCCATGTTCGAACTTCACCCCGAAATCGTCGGCGAGCGCAACGACGACAGCTGGGGCCGCATCTTTACCGAGTGGCTCGGTAATGGTGGCAAGGCGTACATCCCGAAGACCGAAAAGAGCATGGAAGAATTCATCGCCGCCGGGCGACCCTACGGCGTCGTCTTCTCGATCGCTCACCCCCTCGTCAACTACACGACAGTCGGCGACGAAACGGAGATCGCCACCGTGATGCCGGGCGTCCTCGCGTCGTTACGAGACCGCGGCGTGCAAGGTGTGGAGGCGTATTACGGCGGTTGTGATGAGAGGACGCGTCAACAGATGGTTCATCTCACCAAGAACGCCGGAATGATCGCGACCGGGGGTTCGGACTACCACGGCGCCTACAAAACGGACGTTCTGTTAGGACGCGGTCGTAGTGGCGACCTCCACGTGCCGAATGAGGTCGTACCGGCTCTCTACGCCGCGCGCGGTTAACCCACTGCGTCGAGTGACGCGCGCAGGGAACCTGTCCGCTGGGACTGGAGTCGCGACAGAGGAACGGCCACGAGTGAATCAATAGCGAACTCGGTGCCGCTCGCCACGCCGAGAACCGCCGCCGGTACGTCGGCATCAGCCGCGGCTGCGAGAAGCTCGTCGGGACGTGACGTCGCCACCAGGAATCGACCCGGCAGTTCGGCGAAGAGCTCCTGGTGCGACGCAATCGAGTGCGCCCGCACACCGACATTGGCGACACAGGCCATCTCGCCGAGGGCCACACCAATTCCTCCGCGCGAGACGTCGTGAACGGCCGACAGCAATGGGGCCTCACCGGCGCACGCGTCCGCAACGAGTCGCGTGACGAGTCCTGCCGTGCGAGCGAACTGCTCGAAGGAGAACGTGCCCAGACGTCCGCCGTGTCGACCACGCACGGTGGCCCAACGGCTTCCACCCAGTGGGTAGGGGTGACCCTCGGTGGACTGGCGAGCACCGAGCAGCACGATCGTGTCGCCCTCGCGGTAATTCCAACCGGGGGGCGGTGCGACCAGGGTCTCCACCAAACCGAGGAGACCAAGAACCGGCGTCGGGTCAATGTCCCGGCCGCCGCTCTCGTTGTACAAACTCACGTTGCCGCCAATGACCGGGAGCCCGAGTGCGCGACACGCGTCGCCCATCCCGTCGATCGACTCCGACAGTTGCCACATCACCTCAGGGTGTTCGGGATTCCCGAAGTTGAGGCAGTTCACCACCGCAATGGCCGTCGCCCCGACGCACGCCAAGTTCGCGACACCTTCCGCGAGCGTGGCCGCCGTTCCCTGTCGGGGATTGAGGGCGCACCAGCGAGGATTGGAATCCGTTGACAGCGCGATGCCGCGCTTCGACGCCGGCAGACCGGGTCCCGCAAGTCGCAACAGGGCCGCGTCGCGGCCCGGGCCAACGACCGTATTCAAGAAGAGCTGAGAGTCGTACTGGCGGTACACCCAGGCCGGATCAATGAGCATCGCGAGCAGGTCGTCGGTGCAGGTTCCGCGGGGCTCCGTTTCGGTCGGGTCGTCACTGGCGATCTCGTCAAAGTCGAGGGGGCGACGCCGCGGTCGGTCGTAGAGCGGTGCGTCATCCGCCAACGACTTGGCCGGTACCTCGGCGAGAATCGGACCGTCGAAGCCCTCGCGAATACGCAAGTACGCGACGGGCGAGCCGTCAGGTCCGACGCCGGGTTCGACCACGCGTCCGACGACGGTCGCGCGCACTTCCCACTTCTCGCACAGAGCAGCCACCGCGGGCCACCCCTCCGGGGTCACGATCGCCAACATGCGTTCTTGACTCTCCGACGTCATGATCTCGTAGGGCTGCATGCCTCGTTCGCGTAGCGGGACGGCGGTGACATCCACGTCCATACCGACGCCGCCACGGGCGGCAGTTTCACTGGTGGCACACACCAGTCCCGCGCCACCGAGGTCCTGAATCCCAACCACCAGTCCTTGATCGAGGAGTTCCAAGCAGGCCTCAATCAAACGCTTTTCTTCGTAGGGGTCGCCGACCTGCACGCTGGGACGCTTCGCGTCATCGAGCGACGCAGCCCCGTCCTCACCCGAAAAGCCCGCCGAGGCGAGTACCGAGACGCCACCAATGCCGTCGCGACCCGTCGACGACCCGAGCAAGACGGCGAGGTTGCCCACGCCCGACGCGATGCCGAGCACCAAGCGCTCCACCGGGAGTGCGCCGGTGCACAGCACGTTGACGAGAGGATTCGACGCGTAGCAGTCGTCGAAGGTGAGCTCTCCCCCAATGGTGGGGACGCCCACCGAGTTGCCGTATCCCGAGATGCCGGACACGACTCCCTCGAGCAACCAGCGTTGACGAGCGTCAGTGAGCTCTCCGAAGAACAGGGGGTCCATCACCGCGAGAGGACGCGCGCCCATAGTGAAGACGTCGCGCAAGATACCGCCCACGCCCGTCGCCGCACCCTGGTAGGGCTCAATGGCGGACGGGTGATTGTGGGACTCAATACGAATCGCCACCGCAATGCCGTCGCCGGCGTCCATCACGCCCGCGTTCTCGCCCGGGCCAACGAGGACGCCTGGTCCTTCCGTCGGCAGACGCTTTAAGTGAATCCGTGAGGACTTGTAGGAGCAGTGTTCGCTCCACATCACTCCGTACAACGCCAATTCGAGGTGATTGGGATCGCGGCCGAGAACGGCGCGAATATCGTCGAGCTCGCTGTCGGTCAGTCCAAGGGCGCGGTGCAGGGGCTCGGGGGTGTCGGTCACCCCTCCAAACTACCGTTGTGGTGTCGAGAGATGATTGCTCGGTGGGTCGAGAGTTCGTCGATTCATCCACAGCCAGCGCGCGAAGAAGATCGACGCCACGATGGTGATGATGTTGATGGCGAGTTCGATAAGACCGCCCGCACCCTTGCCCCAAATTCCGTGTTCGATGTCGTACAGGACGTCCATCCCGAACAAATAGAAACCGCCGCCCGCGCCGAGTAAACCGAACAACACGGCCGTCGAATGTCCACGCCACAACGCCCACGCACTGGCCAGCAGAGCCATGGTGAGAAGACCATCGGCGAGAGGGAAGGCGTTTTCAAAGTCGTAGTACGAGGGCAGCGTTTCGCTGGCTACGACCGACCGTTGCGTGTACCAGAGGGTCCAAAAGACAACCATGATGACCGCGAGGACGAGCAAAATCTTGGCAACAGATCGAGGTTGAGGATGCACGTTTCAACGGTAGCGAGTACGCCATCTGGGAATAGGGATTCCGCATATTGGGAATATACGAGCCGGCGAATTTACCGCTCGCTGCCGGAGACCCACAGCACAAATCTCGCCCCATCAGCACGAATATGGCTGAAGTGGATATCTCGTACGGCGTCCCCCTTTATGAAGTATTTATGACCCCGATGCCACAACTCAACCACGAATCACTACAATTAACTGTCATTACTTTTTAACTATGGAGCTCGAAATGCCTACCGCAACAAAGAAGTCATCAACCGCCAAGTCGGCGACGACCAAGACCCCGAAGCGCACGATGACCGCCGATCACAAGGCCAAGCTCGCTCAGGGACGTACCGAATCGCGCATTGTGTCGAAGTACCTCGAGGCGCTGTCGGCCGGTAAGGGCAAGCGCGGTCGCAAGCGCACGCCGGAATCCATCAACATGCAGATCACCAAGATCGACCGGGAAATGGAGACCGCGTCGGCGATTCGACGCTTGGAGCTCACCCAGATGCGTTTCGACCTCGAGATCGAGCGCGACCGCCTCTCGGCCCGCGTGGACATTGGTGGCGTCGAGAAGGAATTCGTCAAGATCGCCAAGTCCTACGCCAAGCGCACGGGCATTAGCTACAACGCCTTCCGCAGCCTCGGCGTGCCGGCCGACATTTTGAAGAAGGCGGGCATCACCCGCGCTCGTTCCTAAGCGAGAGCGGGAACGCCGAGAAAACCGGCTAACAAGACTCGTCCATCCTCACTCCCGAGTAGCGCCGACGTGGCGCGCTCGGGGTGAGGCATGAGTCCGACAACATTTCCGGCCTCATTGCTGACCCCAGCGATATCGTCGCGAGACCCGTTCGGATTGTTGCGGTAGCGCAGCACGATTTGATCGCGAGCGACCAACATGTCGTGCGTCGCGTCATCGCAGGTATACGCGCCGGAGAAGTGGTTGATCGGAACGCTGAGTTCTTGACCCACAGTCGCGCCCCTGGTCAACACCGAGCGAGTGGAGCTCACCACGACCGTCGTGGGCTCACATAAGAATGTCAGACCACGGTTCTTCTGCAGTGCCCCCGGCAGGAGACCAGCCTCCGTGAGAACCTGGAAACCGTTGCAGATCCCGAGGACCGGTCCCCCGTCGGCGGCGAAGGCCGCGACGGCGTCCATGACGGGCGAGAACCGAGCGATCGCTCCCGGACGCAAGTAGTCACCGTGGGCGAAACCCCCGGGGAGAATGATCGCGTCCACGTCGGTGATGGTGGTCGTGGAGTGCCACACGAACGTCGACGTCGCGCCCAACGACTCGACGGCCAAAGCCGCGTCGTACTCACAGTTGGAACCGGGAAAAACCACTACTCCTACGCGCGCCGTCATGTCTTAGTCTCCTTCGAAGTCATCTGCGATACCGCGTCGCGCACGAGTGATCTGTGCGGCGTGCTCTTCAGCGTGCTCGGCGTAGATGCGCAACCAGTCGCGAAAGCTGTACGGCCCCGACTCGGTGTGCACGCCCGAGCGCTCCATGTCCTGTGCGTCCACGCGGTCCAAGAGAACTGACGTCGCCTCGCGCACCGCACGAAACACCGTCAACGACGAGGCGACAGGAAGTTCCTCGTAGCCGAGCGCCGGCGTCGTGGCCCACAGACCTTCGTCGTAGCCCTGAATACTGGGGTTCGTCTCGGCGAGAAGTCGTCGAGCCCGCAGGTACGAGTTCGTCTCCGAATCAGCGAGATGGTGCACGACCATACGCGCGGACCACTCGTCGCCGACGCGACGGTCCCATTCGTCCTCGGTGATGCCGAGAAGCGCGTCATCGACGAGCCCGACCCCCGCGCGATAACGCTCGATCAATCGTTGATCGTCCGCAGAGAGTGGGTCACGCTCGATGGCTGAGCTCACCGAGTGGCCTCCACGCGAACCACGCTCTGCTCAATCACGGGATTCGATAACAACCGATCGGCCAGGCCCTGCGCGTTGCGCACGGCCTCGTCCTCACTTGCGGCCTCGATGGAGAATCGAAACGCCTTACCGGCACGAACGTCGCTCACGCCGGTGAATCCGAGTGCCGGTAGGGCGCGCTCGATGGTCGCGCCCTCCGGATCCGCGATACCGGGACGGAGGGACACCTCAACGAGAACGGAGTAGATCATTGCCCTCGACCGTACCAGTCACGCAGGGAACGTCCGGTCACGGTTTCGTAGGCCGCGACGTAGCGAGCGGCGGTGATGGACACGATTTCCTCGGGCACCGGGGGCGGGGGTGGCGTCTTGTCCCAGCCCTGTTCGGTCAACCAATCGCGGAAGGGTTGCTTGTCGAATGCCGGTGGCACCTCGCCGGCGACAACCTGATCGGCGGGCCAGAGGCGTGACGAGTCGGGCGTGATCACCTCGTCGCACAACACCAATTGTCCGTCCACGTAGCCGAGTTCGAACTTGGTGTCCGCGAGAATCAAACCGGCTTTCGCCAGGAGTTGCGAGGCCCGCGTGAAGAGATCGACGCACAATGCCGCCGCCTTTCCCAAGGTCTCGGTACCCACGATCGCGGCCGCGGCGTCCATATCAATATTGACGTCGTGCCCCTCATCGGTCTTGGTGGATGGCGTGAACATCGGTTGATCGAAAGCGTCCGTGAGCCGCATCCCGGCGGGCACGGCCATGTGGTGCACTGTGCCGGTGCTCGAGTATTCGGCGTACGCCGATCCGGCGAGCCGGCCGCGCACGATGCACTCAATGGGCAGCATCTGCGCGCGACGCACCAGCATCGTGCGGCCGTGCCAGTCCAGCTCACCAAGGAATCCGGGAACATACGTGTCAATCACGGCGGGGTCGCAACTCACGAGCGAGGTCGGCACACCGTCACCCAGTTCGTGGACCCAGTAATTGGTGAGGGCCGTGAGTACACGACCCTTGTTCGGAATCGGCTCCGCCATCACGACGTCGAAGGCGCTCAAGCGATCGGACGCCACCATCAATAGATGATCCTCGCCCACCGCGTAGAGGTCACGAACCTTGCCCCGGTAGATGGGAGAGAGGTTCAGCGAATTCACGCCGGTTGCCACCATGTCAATGCCTCCAAAAATCGTCCGCGGTGAACGAGCATGCGCTGGGCGTCAAAGGCGACGTCCAATTGATCCGAGCTCAGCGTGACCTGCTCATCGTCATCAATGACGGAGCGAAACGGCGTCCGCGTTTCAATTGCGCGACGAGCCGCGGCTTGCACGATGCGGTAGGCGTCGTCGCGAGAGAGTCCCGACTCCACCAAGGCCAGCAGTACCGATTGGCTATAGACGAGACCAAGGGAGTGCACCTCAAGATTCTCGAGAGCGCGCTGCGGATGTAGAACCAACCCGTCGACGAGACCCGTGGCCTTGCGCAACATGTAGACGGTGAGCTGCAGAGCGTCCGGCAGGACCACTCGCTCCACACTCGAGTGCGAAATGTCGCGTTCGTGCCAGAGAGCCACATCCTCGAGACCCGCTACGAGGTAGCCACGCAGCACTCGTGCGAGACCGCACAAACGTTCCGAGAGAACCGGATTTCTCTTGTGCGGCATTGCGGACGAACCCTTTTGACCCTTGCCGAAGGGCTCTTCGGCTTCGCCGACCTCGGTACGTGCGAGGTGTCGAATCTCCAGGGCCACTTGTTCCATCGTCGTGCCCACAGCGGCACACGCGTACAGCAGCTCGGCGTGGCGATCGCGGGCGATGACCTGGGTGGCCGGCACCGGGGTCAGACCAAGGTGCTCGCAGACGTAGTCCTCAACGGCCGGATCAATGTTCGAAAACGTTCCGACCGCGCCCGATAGCTTTCCGACCGCGATCGCGGCGCGCGCCTTGGTCATGCGCTCTAGGTCACGATTGGCTTGCAGCGCGAAGAGCGCGAACTTCGCGCCGTAGGTCGTGGGCTCGGCGTGCATGCCGTGCGTGCGTCCCGTGATCGGCCAATCAATCGTCTCGGCCGCACGTCGCGTCAACGCGTCCCGTAAGGCGCGCACTTCTTCAATGGCGATATCGGCCGCTTTGGTGAGCGTTGTACAGAGCGCAGTGTCCACGACGTCTGAGGACGTGAGTCCGTAGTGGATCCACGCTCCCTCGGGCATACCGATGCGGGACTGCACGATGTCGACGAAGGCCGCGGTGTCGTGATTGGTGATGAGCTCGCGTTCGTCGACGGCGGCGACGAATTCCTCATCGATGATCGGACGTCGCGCGCGCAGGATTCGCGCGTCGTCACTCGGAATCACCCCAATGTGCGCGAGACCCTCGGCGGCGAGGAGTTCCACCTCGAGCATCGTGTCGAAACGCGCCACGTCACTGAACAGGGCCGCGACGTCTTTGGGTGCGTATCTCGAAATCATGGTTCTCCTATGCGACGCTTCGGGCGATGTCGGTGCGCATCACGCGACCGGGGAAGGTCACAGTCGCCGCCGCGCGATACGCCTTCTCGCGCGCGGACGCCACTGAGTCGGCGACCGCGGTGATGGTGAGCACCCGACCACCGGCGGTGACGAAGTCGCCCTGCTCGTTGCGTCGGGTGCCCGCGTGGAAGACGGTGACACCGTCAACGGAGTCGCGCAGTTGTCCGTCGTCACCAAGTCCGTTGATGATCTCCCCGTAGCGGGGAGACGTCGGGTAGCCCTCCGCGGCGAGCACCACCGTCACGGCCGCCTGTGTACTAAAACGAGGGACCTCGCTGAGTGTGCCATTTGCCGCGGCGAAGAGAATCTCGCTCAGATCGTCAGCAAACAGAGGCACGATGACTTCGGTCTCGGGGTCACCGAAACGCACGTTGTACTCCAGCAGTTTCGGTCCCGACGACGTGAGCATGATGCCGGCGTAGAGGACGCCGCGATATTCAATGCCCTGACGTCGCAGCTCACGCATCGTGGGTTCCACGATGTCGTGCATCACCTGGTCCACCAACGCAGGCGTCATGACCGACAGGGGCGCGAGCGCGCCCATGCCCCCCGTATTCGGCCCACGATCACCATCACCCACGCGCTTGAAGTCCTGCGCCGGCACGAGCGGGACGGCTCGCTCTCCGTCGCACAGAACAAGGAGGGAACACTCCTCTCCCGCGAGGCCCTCTTCGATCACGACGCGCGAACCCGCGTCACCGAAGGCGTCACCCGAGAGCTTCGCCCGCACGTCCGCTTCCGCCTCGGCGAGCGAGGTGGTGACGAGAACGCCCTTGCCCGCGGCGAGTCCGTCGGTCTTGACCACGTAGGGCGGCGAGAACCGACGGAGAAGCGCAACGGCCTCGTCGGGATTATCAAAGGTGCCGAAGTCAGCGGTCGGGACATTAGCGGCGGCCAGGAGTTCCTTCATGTAGGCCTTCGAGCCCTCGAGCCTCGCGCCGTCCTCATTCGGTCCAAAGACAATCTTCCCTTGGGCGCGCAGGCGGTCGGCCAGTCCCGCCACCAGTGGCGTTTCGGGTCCGATCACGAAGAGATCGGCGGTGAGATCGAGCGGGCTCGCCGAGGTGCAGAACAAACCGGCGGCTCGCATTCCGTCATTCCCCGGCGTAACGGTTACCTGGGCGCTGTGCGCGAGTCCCCAGGCCAACGCGTGTTCGCGCGCGCCGGCACCCACGACGACACAGCGCATCACGATGGTCGAACGAATTGCTCTCGACCGGGTCCGACACCGACCACGGAAATCTCCACGCCGATGGTGTCCGCGAGGAAGGCCACGTAGTCACGGGCCTCCTTCGGCAATTGGTCGTACGTCGTAAAGGCGCTGAGATCCGTCTTCCAACCCGGTAGTTCTTCGTAGATCGGCGTGGCGGCGTGGAACACGGACTGGTGATACGGCGGGTAGTCGTAGCGCACACCGTCGGCCTCGTACCCCACGCACACCAGGATCGAATCGAGTGTGTCGAGAATGTCGAGCTTCGTGAGCGCGATCTCGGTAAGGGAGTTGAGCCGCACGGCTTGACGCGCCATGACGGCGTCGAACCAGCCCACACGACGGCGACGTCCAGTATTGGTGCCGAACTCGTGACCTCGTTCCACCAACAACTCGGCGAGGTCGCCGTCAACTTCGGTCGGGAAGGGACCCGCGCCCACGCGCGTGACGTAGGCCTTTGCGATACCAACGATGCGCGACAGATCGCGCGGTCCGAGTCCCGATCCCGTGCACGCACCACTGGCCACTGGGTTCGAGGACGTCACGAAGGGGTAGGTGCCGTGGTCGAGGTCGAGGAAGGTCGCCTGCGCGCCCTCTAAGAGAATGTTGCGTCCCGCGGCCAACGCGTCGTGGAGGTAGGTCACGGTGTCGGCGATCATCGGCGCAATGCGCGGTCGGTACTCGTCGAGGTAGCGCGCGGAGATCTCTTTGGCGTCCAGCGGTAGACGGTTGTACACCTTGGCGAGAACGGCGTTCTTCTCCATCAGCGCGACGTCCAACTTCTGTCGGAAGATCTTCTCGTCGAGCAGGTCCTGGACGCGAAGACCGACGCGCGTGGCCTTATCGGCGTACGCCGGACCAATCCCGCGCTTGGTGGTGCCGAGGGCGTTCTTGCCCAAGAACCGCTCGGTGACCCGGTCCAACTCCTGGTGATACGGCATGATCAGGTGCGCGTTACCCGAGACCATCAACGCCGACGTGTCGACGCCCTTGGCCTCGAGGGTGTCCATTTCACTGAGGAGGACACCCGGGTCGACCACGACACCATTCCCGATCACCGGGGTGACGGCGGGATAGAGGATGCCGCTCGGAATGAGCTGGAGGGCGAAGGCTTCGCCGTCGACCACGATGCGGTGTCCCGCGTTGTGACCCCCCTGGTAGCGAACGACGACGTCCATTTCCTTGGCGAGGAGGTCGGTGAGCTTCCCCTTGCCTTCGTCGCCCCATTGGGTTCCGACTACTACGGTTGCAGGCACTGGGCTCCTTCGAGTCGGCCACCTTGACGACTTATCCTACCCCAGTACGTCGAGGCCGCTTCGTGCTCAGCGCAGGACGAGATCGCCGCTGTCGACGTCAACGGTGATCGTGTCACCGTCGCGGTAACGACCCTGCAGCACCGCGAGTGCAATGGGGTCCTCGAGTCGTCGTTGAATCACGCGCTTGAGGGGTCGAGCGCCGTAGGCGGGCTCGAATCCCTCGTGCGCCAGGAACTTCGACGCGCTGTCGGTCACGTGCAGCACCATGCGGCGTTCCGCCAAACGGCGACGCAGCCGACCCAATTGGATGCCGACGATGATTTCGAGATCCTTCTCCTCGAGTGGCCGGAAGCGAATGATGTCGTCCACGCGATTGATGAACTCGGGTCGGAAAAAATCGAGCGGATCGCCGGCCAAATTACTCGTCATGATGAACACGACGTTGGTGAAATCGACCGTGCGGCCCTGACCGTCGGTCAACCGACCGTCGTCGAGCACCTGGAGGAGCAAGTTGTAGACGTCCGGGTGAGCTTTTTCGATTTCGTCCAACAACACCACGGCGTAGGGACGACGTCGAATGGCTTCGGTGAGTTGACCGCCCTCCTCGTAGCCCACGTATCCGGGGGGAGCACCAATCAAGCGGCTCACGGCGAACTTCTCCATGTACTCACTCATGTCGAGTCGCACCATGGCGCGATCGTCGTCGAAGAGAAATTCGGCGAGCGCCCGGGCCAGCTCCGTCTTACCAACACCCGTAGGGCCCAAGAACAAGAACGAGCCAATAGGACGTTGCGGATCAGAGAGTCCGGCGCGCGAGCGGCGCACCGCGTTCGCCACCGCCACGACCGCCTCGTCCTGACCGACGACGCGCGAGTGAAGTAATTCCTCCATCCGCACCAACTTGTCGACCTCGCCCTCGAGCATCTTGCTCACGGGCACCCCGGTCCAACGACTGACGACGTCGGCGATGTCTTCGGCGTCGACTTCCTCTTTGAGAAACGCGCCGTGGGATTGCAGGGTTGCGAGTTCGTTGGTGGCCGCCAGTGCGTCACCTTCGATGCTCGGTAATACGCCGTAACGAATCGCCGAGGCTCCCGCGAGATCGCCGTCGCGTTCCAAGCGCTCGGCTTCGGCCTTTTTGTCCTCAAAGCTCTGTTTGGCCGCGCGAATGCGGTCAATGACTTGCTTTTCACTCTGCCAACGTGCGGCGAGAGCGTCGGAAGTCTCACGTTGTTCGGCGAGTTCCTCGTCGAGTTTCGCGAGACGCTCCACGCTCGCCTCGTCCGTTTCGCGCTCGAGGGCTAGGTGCTCAATTTCCAATTGCCGAATGCGACGCAGCACGACGTCGAGTTCGGTCGGCACCGAGTCAATTTCGATGCGCAACCGCGAGGCCGCCTCGTCAATGAGGTCGATCGCCTTGTCCGGTAGGAATCGATTCGGAACGTACCGGTGCGACAAGGTGGCCGCCGCCACCAGCGCGGAGTCCTGGATGCGCACGCCGTGGTGCACCTCGTAACGCTCCTTCAAGCCGCGCAGGATCGCGACAGTGTCCTCTACCGAGGGCTCTCCTACGAAGACTTGCTGGAAACGACGTTCGAGGGCGGCGTCCTTTTCGATGTACTGGCGATACTCATCGAGCGTGGTTGCGCCAATAAGCCGCAACTCGCCACGGGCGAGCAGGGGCTTGATCATGTTGCCCGCGTCCATCGCTCCCTCGGCCGCGCCGGCGCCCACGATGGTGTGCAACTCGTCAATGAAGGTGATCACCTCACCATTGGCATCCTGAATTTCCTTGAGGACGGCCTTGAGTCGTTCTTCGAACTCGCCGCGATACTTAGCTCCGGCCACCATGGAGCCGAGGTCGAGCGCAATGAGTCGTCGGCCGCGCAGAGACTCCGGCACGTCGCCTTCGACGATGCGCAACGCGAGACCCTCGACGATCGCGGTCTTACCAACGCCCGGCTCGCCAATAAGGACGGGGTTGTTCTTCGTTCGTCGAGCCAGAACTTGGATGACGCGACGAATCTCCTCGTCACGACCAATGACCGGGTCGAGTTTGCCCATACGGGCGAGCACGGTGAGATCACGGCCGTATTTCTCGAGGGACTGAAACGTCTCCTCGGGATTTTCCGACGTGATCCGCGCCGACCCACGAATGGAGCGCAGTGCCCCCAGCAAGGCTTCGCGTGTGGTCCCGAGAAGCTCGGCCCAGGCCACAATCACGTGATCGGCCGAGAGATACTCATCGCCGAGATCGCTCCGCAGAGCGTCGGCCGCTTCGAGCCCTTCGCGCGCCTCGCGCGAGAGTCCCGGCTGACTTCCCCCCACCGAGCGGGGTTGGTTCGCGACCGATTCATTCAGGTTCGCGGCGATAGCGATGGGGTCGAGACCGGCGGCCGACAGCAATGGTCGTGCGACGCCGTCGGCCTGATTGAGGAGCGCGAGCAGCAAGTGCTCGGGCGTGACGTACGGATTACCCGCGGCCGTGGCTTGACTGGTCGCGGCCTGAAAAGCCTCGCGGGTCTTGACGGTCCAACGTTGCGGATCGAGGGCCATGATGACAACCTCCTTGTGGTGTTACCTCGTTGATCGACGCTGTGCGTCGACGAAGATGGCGACGGTGTTATTCACCGGCACGAGATCACGGCGGTACTGACGATGCGTCGCCTCGACGTGTTGGCGAATCTCACCACCGACCTCGGCGAGCTTGCGCTCAGCGGCTTCGAGGCGCGCCTCGAGGGCCAAGATGCGCTTGACGCCCTCTAAGTTCACGCCCTCGTTGGTCAGTTCCTGAATACGCCGCAATCGCGCGAGGTCGGCTTCGGAGAACCGACGCGACCCGCCGCTCGTGCGCGAAGGATCCAATAGTCCCGTGCGTTCGTAATTACGCAAGGTCTGCGGGTGCACGCCCGCCAATTGCGCGGCCACCGAGATGACGTAGACCGCCCGAATGTCCGGCTGATTACTCACCACTTACATCCTCGTGCAGGGCCGCGGCCAATTTCTCGGTCGCCGCCTTTTGTTCCTTGTTCAATTTCTTGGGCACGGTCACGTTCACCGTGACGAGCAGATCCCCCTCGGCGTGCTTGCCCGAGGCCGGCACGCCACGGCCGCGCACGCGCATCGTGGTTCCCGGCTGCGTTCCGGCGGGAATCTTGAGCGTCACCGGATCACCGAGCGTGGGGACGTCGACGTTGGTGCCGAGCATGGCGTGGACCACCGAGATGGAGACGGTGGTCGTCACGTGACGTCCGCGCCGGCCGAAGTTGGCGAGGGGCGCGACCCGAATATCGACGAAGAGGTCACCGGCGGGTCCGCCGTTCTGGCCCGGCGCTCCCTTGCCCTTTAGACGGATACGTTGTCCGTCCTCGACACCCGCGGGAATGCGCACGTTGACCTTGCGACTCGAGAGCGCGCGACCGGTGCCGTGACAGTCACCGCACGGCGTGACGACCTTGCCCCCTCGTCCCTGACAATTGGGACAGACACTCGAGAGTGAGAAGGGACCCTGGTCGTCATTCAGGACTCCGCGACCCTGGCATCGTTCGCAGGTCGCAAAGCCCGCGCCGGGGGCCGCACCACTGCCACCGCAGGTGCGACACGGATCATCGGTCGGGATCGAGACCGCGGCCGTGACACCGGCGACGGCGTCCGTAAAGTTCAAGTTGAGCGCGGTCTCAATGTCGTTACCGCGCTGCGCGCGCTGACGACGTCCACCGAACAACCCACCCAAGAGGTCACCGAAGTCACCAAAACCCTCGGTGCGAAATGTCGTGCCGCCGGGAGCTCCGCCACCATTAAACCCAAAGCCCGACGCCGCCGGACCGAGCCGGCGAACCTCGTCGTACTCCTTGCGCTTGGCGGGATCACCGAGGACGTCATTGGCCGCGGTGATCTCCTTGAAGCGTTCTTCGGACCCGGGATTGGTGTCGGGGTGATGCTCCTTCGCCAACTTGCGGTAGGCGCGCGTGATCTCCTTCTCCGTCGCCGTGGCGGAAACACCCAGAACCTTGTAGTAGTCCTTGTCGAACCACTCGCGCTCGGCCATTTACCCCTTCACTCTCACCATGGCGGGACGCAACACGGCGCCCTTCCAGAGATACCCGGCCCGCAGAACATCGTCGACGA
>Ga0208872_1000685_pt1 | contig 23139 bp, 16 predicted proteins | sample CryBogCBH12Aug08_FD_185508 | JGI IMG/M metagenome (GOLD analysis project Ga0208872, IMG submission 185508) | Freshwater microbial communities from Crystal Bog, Wisconsin, USA - CBH12Aug08 (SPAdes) | ecosystem: Environmental > Aquatic > Freshwater > Lake | place: Crystal Bog, Wisconsin, USA...
CACACTATAAAGGTTCACACATCCTTCGAATCTGAGTATAACCAAAGCAACAAATTAAATGTAGTTAACCAACTACAAGGCATAGTAATATTCCTTTCAAAAAACTAATTTTTCGGATAATCATAGCTAATCAGCCATTTAATGCCAAATGGGTCGGTACACATTCCAAAATAAGCACCCCAAAATGTATCCTGCATCGGCATAATCACTGTTCCGCCCTCCGATAATCCATTTAAAATATGGTCTGCTTCTTCTTTACTGTCTGCGGTAATGGAAAGATTAATATTGTCACCCGGTGTTAAAGGGTACCCTGAAGATTCCAGCACATCTGTTCCATATAAGAAATTCCCTTTCCCAATGGGCAAAGACACATGCATCAGTTTTTCCCCCTCAGCCTCAGATAATTTGGAAGGGTCTCCGCCCTCTTTAAAACGCACAAAACTGGTAAATTCAGATTTAAAAACAGATTTGTACAATTGGAATGCTGCTTCTGTATTACCAGAGAAATTCAGGTAAGGATTAATGGTTGCCATGATTTTTTTTATTGATTGGAGGTAAAATTATTTTTTTTCATGGAAATTGAGTAAAGTTTTAAATTTTATTATATCCATTTTTAATTCAAGAATAATGAAACACCAAAATTCACCAATCCACCAAAGATTTCTTTTAGTGCATAGAGGATTGCAATGAATGTTTCGAATAAAAGTATACATAATTATCACGACAGTGTAAAGGATAAAACTGGAGTTAGTGTATTTAGTTTTTGCTTGTATTTTTCTCCCCGTTCTAATAATTCCTTTTTTTCCTTTGTTCTTCCTGTTTCAGATGCAATAAATGCAAGCGCATTACAATCAGCCACATAAATACTCATCAAACCGACATCCGCTAATGCCATCATATGTGTGTGTATTGAATCAAAAGGAATATGATCATGCATTGGGGAATTATCAAGCCCCGATTCCCATTTAGCCCTTTGAATTCCTGTAGTATTATAAAAGGATTTTTCAATGCCTAGATAAAAGGGTCTGATCCCCAGCAAAGATATCCATCCTGGTCCCTTGAAGTTGACCACCACCGGTTCCATTTCAATAAGCGATCAAAAACTTCATTAAGTAGCCACTTATCTTTTAATTTAAGATAAACGGCTTTAGTCATTAACGAACCAACAGGTGGTTCTGATGGTCAAAGGTGATATCATTTCCTACATTATGATTAGGAACGAATCCCACTTTGTCAACAATTTTCGTAGTCTCAATCAGATTTGCATAAGCAAGTTCTTTACTTACTACTGAAAACATATACGCAGCAAAATAATTATCCCAGCCAAAAAGTACAAAGCCACCTCGCTATCCAGAACTCCAAATGCGACTGACAGGGCTTATAACTCTCCGGTTTGAAGGATCATAAATCACATTCCAATTCAATACTGTCTGCACCAAATAATAAACATCTTTTTGATGCTCAGATGCCCTGATAGTCCTCGCCAGATTTTCTTTTGCCTGAGCAATGATCCTGAAAACTTCTTCCTTGCTTCTGTTTATTCCTGTCTAAACAGTTACAGGAGCATTTAGATTCATTGCCTGTGCATATCCTTTTTGTATACAATATGGATCATTCACATGAATTCCGCTTGTATAAATATCTATCCGGTGAGTTGGGTAATAAGCATAAACGGTATCTTTTCCTGCTGTTTTGATAAAATCATAACTGCTAGTTACCATCCCCTCATGGCCCCAAAGGATTTCTGCATCTATGATCAGGCTTCCTCGGTCATTCTTACAATTTAAAGGCGTTACCAAAACTACCTGATCTTCCCCTTCCTGGGTTGTTGCACTTTGCACCATGATTGCAATCTTATTCCATGTTAAAGTTAACTCTGTGTAACTACCATCTGAAGAATGCGCAAGGAGTTGAATATGCTCATCTTTATGCCCTAATAAAGCACTCTTTAGATATTGTCCGGTTTTATTATCTTTTAGTATGAGATTAATAGACAAATCTTCTGGCAATAATACATTGGACAATACATTGTTAGTATTCCAGGTGTTCCAACCTTTAGCAAGTTTATCCTGAATTTTACTATATCTATAATCGACTTCCTGCATTGAAGCTGAATGATGTTCAGAAGAACAACTGATGAGCATCCATGATATGGCCATAATTATAGCAACAACTAAAAAAAAATTCATCCTATTCTGAATATATTATTAATTTTTTTATTTTTAATATTTATTTGTAACTTATTCTGAATACTGAAATGGAATAAGGGTCCAATAAAAGATTTGAGGCATTTACAACATTCTTTCCATTAAGAAAATAAGTGGTGTAACTACTTTGAGGATTATCCCCTTTCATTTCACCTGCAAATTGAATGGATGAAATGGATTTATTAGGGATACTAAGGCTTATTGCTGCAGCATTTGCCTTTTGGTTAATGATATAATAGTAAATAGAATGATTGATATTATCACAGGTTGCAAATGTTAAGAAACCTGCGGCACTATTTGTTTGTATCATTTGCGGATAAATAAAATTGTTCCAGAGTGCGAGTGTTTGCCCATCGGGTGAAAAATTATTATTATCATCCAGTGCGTCGTAATTATAGTATTGGCCATGGCCCATCCATCTTGTATTCCAGAATAATGAGATCATAAATCTTGGGTTACTGAGTTCCTGGCCAATTATATCAAAGTTGAGCATGGCTTTACCAAGGTTTTGATAATTTCCCCATCCCTGGCCGGAAAAATCATGAGGGCCAAATTCGGAAGCCCAAACTTTTAAAGATGCTTTCTTGGACACACTGATCGATCCACAGGCATCAATCATAGAAAGAACATTTTGCATTACAGTAGTAAGGTTATCCGTATGAGCAGTACATTGTTGCACCCAATCATCATAGCTGTTATATTTATCGGGGTAATTACTTGTACATATATAATCAATATAATTCGCAGCAATCGGTAAATATTTTTGTACAGTCCAGTCAACACCATTGGCAATTATTTTTATACTAGGGTCAACTGCTTTCATAGCTGAAGAAAAATCTATAAGGTCTTTTGCATAAGTTAACGGGTCATCCCCATACCATGTTCCAAATGGGCTTTGATAATAGGCAACCCAGGTTTCATTCCCCAGCATCCAGTATTTTATTTTATAATTATGTGTAATATTGGCATACCTTACCCATTCCACTGCATTCTGTAAATATTGTGCACGGGTGCTTGTTTTTGTTGCAGTTGTAGCGCCAGGCATACTATCAGGTACCTGCATATAAGTATCAATAGCACAAGTAATAACTGGTTCAGCACCTGCTTCCCTTGCTAAAACCATGCATTCATCAAAATTCAGAACCGCACGGTTGTATGCAGTTCTGTCATTGTTAAAAAAATCAGCTCTGCTGGCATTCGACCCCGGGCCTGTTTGGCATGGTGTTGCAATTGCTTCAGAAAAAGGAGGGGCAGAAAAAAAATAATAATCCGATTTATCTCCACCCGGGTAGCGCAGATACTTTACCCCCATTTCACTCAAAGCAGCACTTAATTTTCTTGAAGGGTTTAAAAAAGAATCATTGTCATTAAAAAAATTAAGATTGATACCCACTGGATTAGTTACATCAAAAGTGTTTAAAACTGAATCAGGATAAATTGTTAAATTTATTGTTGATGGGCTGGAATTTACAGTTGATGTGCTGGTAACTATTTCTGATTTTTTCTTACACTCTGAGAAAGTAAGAAAAACAAAAAACAGGAACAGTATTAAGTATAAAAATATATTTATATTTTTCATAGTTATAAAATATTTAATAATTATTCAGAATGACTCATAATTTTAATGGAAGTACTATTAATTCCTTCTACCGAAGCTTTCAAAGTAATCAGGCCAGGGTTCTTCCCTGATTTAACAATCACCAAACATTTACCCCTCCATGCTTTTCTTTGAGGTAACTGATAACTTTCAAGGCTTTTTGGGTTACTATTACCCACTGCAACAATGGTTCCCGGCCCAGTAATTTCAAATTTCACTAAATCCTGTGCTTTAGGGTTTATAATTCCTTCTTGATCAGTCAGTGTAACATCAATAAAACTCAAATCATGATCATCAGCCTGTATTTTAGTCCTGTCAGCTTTCATTACTATTTTTGCAACTGGACCACTACTGTTTAATTCAACCCTTTCTATTTCTTTACCATCTTTATATCCTATCGCCATTAATTTACCCTCTTCATAAGGAACTTCCCAATGGGCAATAAATTTTGTAGCCCGGTTGGTTGTTTTTTTTCCTAAAGATTTTGCATTCAGAAATAGTTCAACTTCGTCATATCCGGAATAAATCTGAATACCTATTAACTTATTTCTGTAATCTTTCCAGTTCCAGTCAGCAACTACATCAGGCCAATTCCAACGGCTCCATTTTTCCAGCCGTGGGTTAATATCTGTAAAACTGGGTTCTGGTGGGGTTACAAAAATGTATAGTTGCCGTCCATTTTTCCAAAGAACATCCCGGTAATAAGACTGGGGCCTTTTCCAAAGACAAATATCCAAATCACCACAATAAGCAAGGTTCCAGGGAAAGTATTCCCCCTGCGGATAGCCTAACCAACCTATACTTGCCTCACCCCTGTTGTCAATTCCAGTCCAAACAAAATCTCCAATTACCCACGGATAGTCATTTACTGCCATCCAGTATGTAAATGCATCCAAAGGATAGGATTCAGTACAAAATACAATTCTGTTTGGCACCCTTTTATGGTCAGTTAAATAATTGTCCTCCATTCTTAGAGGATAATTATAACCGGCAATTTCCAATGCCCTAAAAAAAGGGTCTTTCAGATGATTTACTTCATGCACAGCAGCCGTAACAGGCCTTGTTGAATCCAGTGTTTTAACCCAAGACGAAAGCTGGACTGCTTTATTTACCACTTCCATATTATTCATATCTGGAATTTCATTGCCAATACTCCACATAATTATGGCTGGGTGGTTCATATCTCGTTCTAACATGCTTTTCAAATCCCTTTTCCAACTGGTATCAAAATATAAACTGTAATCCTGTGGGTTTTTTCCAATATTCCAGCAATCAAAAGCTTCATCAATAACCAATAACCCCAGTTTGTCACAGGCATTTAGAAAAGCAGGTGAAGGTGGATTGTGTGCACACCGTACAGCATTAAAGCCATTTTCCTTAAGCTTTTCAACCCTTCGCTCTTCAGCCCTGTCGTAAGCTCTTGAACCTAAAGGCCCATTGTCATGGTGTACACAACCACCCTTTAATTTAATGGTTTTGCCATTTAATTGAAAGCCATGTAATGTATCATAGCTAATTGTACGTATTCCAAATATGCTTTCAACCTTATCCTTTAATACACCATTTACATATATTTCATCAACCGCTTTGTAAAGTTTCGGCGTTTCCAGGTTCCATTCTTCTGGTTGAGGGATATTCAATAAACATGTTACACTTGTATCTGAATGTGTTGCTAGCCAATGTATTGTTTTTGTTTTGGCAACTTCTTTTCCTTCCGGGTTTATTATCTTTGTCCTTAACTCCACTGGTAAGCTTATCCCGCCGGAATTTTCAATTTTATTGCTGATAAGAACAGTTGTTTTATCAGGGCTGTTCTTATGGGTTTCAATCTTTGTACCCCACTGGCAAATATGTTGCTTATCGGTAATCCTGAGCCACACATGCCTGTAAATTCCTGAACCTGAATACCACCTGCTATTTTTTCCTTCATTTTTAACTTCAACAGCAATTATATTCGGCCCTTTTTTATTTATTTTCTTTGATATATCAAACCAGAAACTGGTGTAACCATATGGATGGTTACCTAATAGCTCGCCGTTAAAATATATATTTGAATTCATATAAATACCGTCAAACTGTATTATAAAAGTCTTATCGAATGAATTTTCAGGTAGTTTAATATTTCTTCGGTACCAGGCTGTTCCACCTTTGGTATAACCTGTACTTACTCCCCCAACAACAGTTGAGTCAAAAGGGCTATTGCTACCCTCTAAATCTTCTGAACTATAATCATGCGGTACATCCAGAAGCCTCCATTTTGAATCATCAAATGAAACTTTTTCAGCTCCTGTAATATTCCCCCTGAAAAACCTCCAGTCATTATCTAATAAAAAAATAGAATTATCATCCTTATATCTGAAACTAAAAAGTGCTATACATATAATTCCAATAAGAAATTGCTTTTTCATTTTAACAGAATTTAATAGTCATCCATTATGATTTCGTTACTTCAAATTCAACCACACGTATGGTTGCCCCTGGTATCATTTCTAAAATTGCTTTTGTATTATTTTCTAGTTTTGTAATTACAGGATTTTGATCATCCAAATCCTTACCTTTTAAATCAAGGGCCTGGTGAATACTAATCCAGGTATATCCATTAAATTCGATTGATAATTTTGAAGCTTTATTTGTCTTATTCAGAATGTAAACAAAAATCTTTTTTGTATTGGGGTTAATACTTGCAAATGCTTTAATACTATCACTGGATAACACTTTTACCATTTTTTCTCCATGAAAATTACCCCATAACATCAATCCCTTCCCATTTGCGTTAAAATTTCCATTTTTATCCAATGCATCAAATCCGTTCCATTTACCTCCTCCATCATCAATCCATCTTGTGTTCCAGAAACAGGAAAAGTCAATCCTGGTTTCCATTAATTCTTGTCCAGCTATTTCAAAATTGATAATATTATTCCGCTGGGTGTTCAAAAAAGAATTACCACAATCAATACCCCAATTAAAAGGGCCAAATTCAGCAACAATAACTTTCATATTTTTTTGATGCAATGTATTTCCATATTTATCTATTGATTCATAAGCAATTCTTGCAGGCCTGATCAGATCTTTAACCTTTTCTGGTGCATTTAAAGGGTAATTACTCACACAAATTCCATCTATAGCATCTGAACAGATGGGCAGCAAAGTTTTCCACCAATTCTCAGTATCACCGTTGGCTATTATTTTAATGGAAGGGTCTATAACTTTCATGGCCTTTGAAAAATCTACCACATCGTTTGCATAAATGGATGCTCCGTTTTCAAGCCTGTCATTCCAAGTTTCATTAGCAATAAGCCAGTATTTGACGTTGTATTTTTTCTTTATATTTGAATACCTTACCCATTCTTTGGCATTGGTAATTAGCTCCTCTCTGTTTGAAAAAGTTGTACCTGCTGGGAACTTTAAATTATATTCATCACCTGCAACAACTATAACCGGTTCAGCATTAATTTCACGGCATAAAGCAATAAATTCATCAAAGTCAAGAACGTCATTTTTAAAATCTGTACAGGATGCATTTAATGCTGCCTCCCTTCCTCCAACGGCACCTTTACCTGTCCTTGCTAAATGAGGTTCAGCACGTTCATAGGGTGGTTTTGAAAAAAGGTAACAATCTGATTTGTTTCCACCAGGATAACGCAAATATTTAACTCCCATGGCTTTCAATGCATCTGCAGTACTTCGTTTCGGTTGTAAATAATGATCATCATCCATGAAATAATCAACATTGATACCAATGGGGAATCTGGAAATATCATTTACAATGCTGTCAGGATATACGCTAATTTTTACTTTCTGTGAAATAGAGGTTACTGTAATGAATAGTATAATCACTAATGAGATTAAGTTTTTCGTCATTTTCTTAATTTTAATACGCTATAATTTACAATGCAGCTTTTTTTCAAACTTGCCGGTTTTGCTATTAACTTAATTATTCTTTTTTTATTTCTGAATGATCATTTATCTTTTTTATATTATAAAACATCCGATAGTAGGGTTGAAACTTTTTAAAACCACAGATATAAAGTTACCCGAAAGAAGCACGCACCCATAAATAAAAACCTTTATACTTAGTATATTCTAATCACCCAATACTTGAATCCCCTTATTATTCAAAAGCAATCAGTATTGCACTTTTATTAATACCTTTTTTTATCAGGAACTAATTTATTTATTTAGTAAAAATATTTGTTATAAATCCAATTTAATCAAGATAGGTTTCATAAGTAGTATAGAGAAGGGCAGTTGGGTAGAACTGCCCTTCTACTTAATTTGAAATTTACTACTTTTCAAAAAAATAATTTAATAGCCGGGATTATTGGTGATAACACCACCAGATTGTATAATTACCCTTGGAGGTATTGGGTACAAAACCATCGCATTTGTTGCTGGCAAACCTGCTGAAACGCCCCATGAAATTAGTTTATTGAACCTGATTAAATCCTGTCTGCGCCATCCTTCCCAATATAATTCCCTTCCCCTTTCATCCAGTAAAAAATCACTGAAAGCTTGCTGGCTGGCTTTGGCGGAAGCAGGAATCACAGTATTAGCACGATCTGTTACCTTTTTCAGGTAACCAATAGCATTGGCAGTTGGCCCATTAAGTGCATTCTCAATTTCTGCCATTGACAATAAAACATCACCAAAACGGAAAGCTACCTGGTCATAATTACCAACAGAATAAGCAGCACTGTCTATCAGGTATTTTACCGGAATAGCCCCATAATACAAAAAACCCTGGTTATTGGAACCACGCTGGAAGAGATTTCCCTGTGCATCATAAAAGGATGAAGCTATAGTTAACAATCTGGTATCACCTGTTGGATATTTATCATAAAATGACCAAGGCATATAATAGCCACCCCAACCTCCCGGCATACCCCTGCCTAAAATTTTAGAACAATTACCCGGAATATTGGGAGTGATAAAATGATTGGGGACTGCAGTGCCGCATGGAACAGCCCATATGACTTCATTATTCTGGCTCTTGGAAAATACATCTGAATAATTGGGCATTAATGAATAGCCCTGTGTTAATAATTGATTTCCTACAGCTTCGGCCTTAGCCCATTGGTGATCATTCATATATATTTTCATAAGCAATGTCAGAGCAAGCCCTTTATTTACCCTGCCCCAGTCTGAAGTACCATTGGTTTTAGAACGCAGATTTGGAATGGCATCATTCAGGTCAGAAACCATCCAGTTAAAATAAGTGTCTTTACTTGGCCTTGGAAGTATTGAATCTGAAGTAAGGGTTGCAGGGTCATACTTCACTGCAACAGGACCATACCAGTCATACAACATAAACATAAACCATGCCCTTAAACATTTGGCATCAGCAGTAGCAGAAACCTTTAAAGTTGAGCTGATATTGGCATTTTGAACCGTTTGCAGAAAAGAAGTGATTTGGGCAACCTGTTGTACCCTGCTATATAATGCGTCATAGGTATCATAGGCTGATCCCCAGGCAAGGCGGTATTGAGGAAACCACATATCCACCATTTCATCAGAACAGGAACTGCTTAAATGAAACCAACCATACAGCGATGCATAAACTCCGGCTTTGTATTCACCACTGGTCGGGTCAGTTGGGCCCCAGTCAGTAGTAATATTTGCATAAAAAGAAGTAAGCATGGAATTAATATCACCATCTGTTTTAGGAAAATTTGAAGATGTAAGCGTAGAATAAATCTGGGGGTTCAAATCTTTATTACAGGAAACAAATCCAATTGCGAGTAATACAATCAATACAATTAAGCAATATATTTTTTTCATAAATGTTTTTTTTAGTTATTAAAAATTGACATTTAAACCCATAGCAAAAGTGAATGGAATCGGAAATGGTGAAGCATTATATTCCATTTCCGGGTCAAGTCCTTTGTAATTCGTTAATATCCCAATATTCTGCAGGTCAATAAATACTTTCGCCTGATGGCCGATATGTTTCTTTTGCAGCCAGTTTTCTGGTATATAATAACCTAAAGATATATTTTTCAAACGCAGATAATTGGTAGTTTGCAAAGTCCAGTCTGATGATCCGGAAGGGTTGTTTGAATCAGTAGGATTATTTGCCAATCCAGGCCTGGTACCATTCGGATTTTTAGAAGACCATGCATCCTTAACCTTTACGTCTGTATTTTGTTGTAACGATAAGTTAAAAAGGCTGGCATAATATCCCCAACCGTCATAAGTTTTCATGCCAATCATCCCATAGGTTCCAACATTCAGTTCAAAGCTCTTTACCTGTACATTAAACCCGAAACCAAAATTAACAGGATTGTTGGCCCCAAATTTTACCACGTCATTTGCATCCAATACCCCATCTTTTTTAACATCTATATATTTTATATTTCCCGGGAAAGAACCTGGTTGCAGTACTTTTCCGTTAGAAGTCCAGTTTTGCACATCTGCAAGTGATTTAAAAAGGCCGGCAGTTTTCCAGCCATACATTTCATTAATTAAATCTTTCTTTCCTACCCATGGAGCCAATTGAACTAGGGGGTCTCTTTCCACCCAGTTTGCTCTATTGTAACCCAGATTTAAATAACTGGAAATATTCATACTTTTTGTTTTTAGAATACTTCCTTTTAACCCTAACTCAAAACCTTTACTTCTTGTAGAACCTACATTTTTGGCAATTTGGGAATTGGTACTATTGGAAGGTAAGGGTGAAAAATCAAGCAGGTTTTTTGCAGTTCGTATAAAATAGTCAAATGAACCGGTTAACCGGTTTTTAAACAATCCAAAATCAAATCCTAAATTGGCAGTAATATCTGTTTCCCAGGTAAGGTTCTGGTTACCAAGCACTGTCTGTACAATACCTGTATTGATATGATTACCAAAATAATAAATATAACCCGAAGCTGGGCCAAATTGGCTTAACCAATAATAATTGGTCATTACACTTTCATTACCTGTTGCCCCATAACTTGCCCTTATTTTTAAGTTGGAAATTAGATGGTTGTTTTTCAGGAAATTTTCCTGGTTTACAAGCCATGATCCTGAAACAGCAGGGAACAATCCCCATTTTTTATTTTCAGAAAAAACACTGGAGCCATCATATCGTTCAGTAACAGTCAAATTATATTTGTCCTTGAAACTGTAATTTGCCCTTGCAAATTCTGAAATTTTTGTCCTGCCCCATTTATTGGAACCGAAAGTATTCAAGTCTGTGGAAGGTGCGGTACCAAGATTATTATTGTTTAATGCATCAAAGGGAAGATTAAAAATCGTCATCTGGTAGCTATGCCCCTGTGTGCTATAGTATCCACTTCCACCTGTTACAGAAAGGTGATGCACTTCCTTAAACCTATTATTATAAGTTATATAGGCTTCTGCACTATAGTTATCATTTTCATTATTTGAGAATCCACCATAATTCTGTGTGGTTTGTTCAGGTATTTGAGCTATTGCAGGTGAAAAAACACTTCTTTCCGCAGATGTTTTATCTACTCCGGCAACTAAATTTACCTTCAGCACATCACTGAACTTTACTTCAAGATTGGGTGCAAAAAATACTCTTGTAGAATGGGTAACATCTTCAATATAATTCCATATCAATGGGTTGGGTACCAGTGGATAACTGCTTTTATTTAAGTTGCCCACTGAATCCATTAAAGGAATACTAGGGTCAAATATGAAAGCAGCATTGGTTTGCCTGGCTTCATTTGGGTTGGGGCGCCCACCGCCTGTACTGGGGTTATTATAAGTCATATCCGTATATAGGGTATTGATAGAAAGTTTTAGCCAGGAATTAAAATTCTGGTCTAAATTTATCCTCCCAGTATAACGTTTCAGACCTGTTGTTTTCAATAAAGAAAGTTGGTCAAAATAATTCAGGGAAGCATAATATCTTGTTTTTTCATTGCCTCCGGAAAAAGATATATTATGATCCTGTATTGAACCCTGCCTCATAATTTCTGATGAATGGTTGTACCCGGCTCCTGCATTCGCGATTTGTTGTGGAGTATAAAAAATTTGTGCAGGTGTATACCTGGATGAATCATTGGTTCCATAAGGTGCAATTTTATTTGCAAACAACCATTGTTCATGGCTTGAATAATTCACTCCTTCCATAAAATCTGTAGCATTCAGCATCTCAAAATTTTTAAATAAATTTTGCAGGGAATAAGATACATTATAACTTACTTGGGTTTTACCTGATTTTCCTTTTTTGGTGGTTATCAGAATTACACCATTTGCAGCGGCTGAACCGTAAATTGCAGTTGCACTGGCATCTTTTAATATATCAATTGATTCTATATCTGCAGGATTAATATTGGAAAGTGGGCTTTGGTCTGCTCCATCTGAAAAGTTATTGTTATTAGGCCCAACTTTGGCTGAGCTCACACCCCAATTAGAAGTAATGGGTACACCATCTATTACAAATAAAGGTGTATTTGATCCATTGGGTGAAAGGTTGCCACGGAGATTGATATCCAGTCCTCCACCAGGCTGTGCTGTCCGGGAAGTAATTGTTAACCCTGCAGCCTTGCCTTGAAGCAGGTTATCAATACTTACAGCATTAGTTGTATTCAGTTCTGTTGCTTTCACAGATGTAACTGCACCGGTTATTTCCTTGCGGGTATTTGTTCCATAACCCACCACAACCACATCATTTAATTTACTGACATCTGAAACCATAGTTATATTAACTGCATTCATCTTGTCTTTTACTACTAAAATTTCAGCGCTATATCCTATAAAAGAAAAAACGAGGGTATCACCTACTCTTGCATTGGTAATTGTGTAATGCCCTTTTTCATCAGTAAGAACACCGGTATTTTTTCCCTTTAACAACACATTTACCTGTTGCATTCGAAACCCTTTTTCATCAGTAACTGTTCCAGAAATCCTGACAGTCTGGCTGAAAGCTGTATGACAGAACAGGAAAAGGGTAATAAAGAGAAAAACAAATGGAGAGAAAATTTTTTTTTTCATATAAGCCTTTTTTGGTTTAACAATCGAAATACAATTTGTAATTGGATAATTGTTTTTACCACACAAAGGACTCATTTTCAAAGGAAAACGGATTGCCGGATCGTTCGTATTGTTTGCCCGTATGTACGAATTTTAATGCACCAGTCAGTTTATATGATTATCTCTCAAAAATTCACCGGGTGTTTTACCAAATTCTTTTTTAAAAGCCCGTGTAAAATAGGAAATGCTCTGTATTCCTACTCTATCTGCAACTTCGGCGATGGTTATAGGTTCATGAGAAAGAATATGTGCTGCTTTTTTAAGACGCAATGATCTCACAAATTCATTGACAGACTGGCCCGAAATGTTTTTTATTTTTTGAAACAGGCTTGTTCTGCCTATATATAGACGTTTACAAATGTAGTCTACATTGAGTTCGGGATTATGGAGCTGCTCTTCAATTATTTTTATAAAACTGTCTATAAAATCCTTATCCATTTTATTATTTACCAGTTCCCTGGCTTCAACATAATAATCTTTTTTATATTTTTGTTTAAGTTTTTCTTTCTGCTCCAAAATATTATGCACCGTTAATAATAGTAATTCAAGGCTAATAGGCTTAGTAAAATAGAAATCTGCCCCGGATACTACCCCCCCGATAATATCTTCCTCACTATTTTTTGCTGTAAGCATCATAAAGGGTATATGAGAGGTATTTATATTCGATTTTACCCTATTACAAAATTCAATTCCATCCAGATTGGGCATCATTATATCACTGATAATCAAGTCTGGCAAAAGTTTAAGTGCAATATCCCATCCCTCCAAACCGTCTGCACCCTGGCTTATATGGTAATATTGGCTAAGGTTAGATACCATTAGCTGCCTTAATTCAATATTATCTTCAATAATAAGTACATGCTGCTTATAAAGTGGTTGTTCACTGGAAGCATTAGACCCGATATTGATTTCAACTGACAACTGTTCACCCACCAGTTCCAGTTTTTCAAGTTTTATCATTTGTGCTTCATCTACAGGCTTTAATTGCTCTGTAAGGTTATAATTACTTTGCAAATAAGGCAGGCCAATAATAACTTCAGTGCCTTCCAATGATTTTGAATGTACATAAACATCCCCTTTATGCAAAATAGTGAGTGTTTTAACAAGATTCAGCCCTACACCTGAACCTATTTGTGAATCACTTACACGGTAGTAGCGGTCAAAAATATGACTAATAAATTCATCAGCAATTCCAATACCAGTATCCCTGATACTGAAATAAATGTACTTTTCAAACCTTAGAGTGTTCTTTATAACCAGTTTCCCTTCTGAAGGCAGGCAGTTTTCATTCCAGTTTGTACAAACTTTCAGAAAAACACAACCCCCATTCGAAGTATATTTAAAGGCATTGTTTAACAGATTAAACAATATTTTTTCCAGAATCTGAAAATCAAACCAGGTATCTTCAGGCAAAGTATCGGAATTTACAGTAAAACTGATGTCTTTTTCCTTGGCCAATTGATTAAAAGTATCTGATAATTCCTGTAAAAAATTTCCCAGGTTTACTTGTTGTGTTCTAAGAACCAATGCACCGTCTGCCAGTTTTCTGAAATTCATAAGTTCATTTATAAGATTCATCAGCCTTTTTGAATTTCTGTACATGATTTGATGATAATATTGACGGCTGCCTGCAGGTGCCTGGTCCCTGAGTAGATTTTCCAATGGTCCAATAATCATAGATAATGGGGACCTCAATTCATGTGATATATTAGTAAAGAACTGTAGTTGCTGGTTATGCATTTCCTCCTTTTTCTTTTCTTCCAAAGCAGTAATAACCAGCTCGTTTTTAAGCTCATGCCATCGTTTATTATAAAACAAAATGCCAGCCAATGACGCTAACCCGAGTAAAATGTAAACTATTTTCGCAAGTAAAGATTTCCACCAGGGAGGATGGATTCGGATGCTGATTGTAGAAATTTCAGGGCTCCATAAACCATCATTGTTGGTTGCCTGCAAAATAAAATGGTAAGTACCATAATCAAGATTCGAAAAAGCCACACTATGTGAAAATTCATTTACATATTTCCAATCTTTGTCAAAGCCTTCCAATTTATACCGATAACGGCATTTCTGTGGATTAGCAAAATGCATGGCTGAAAAATAAATTACAAAGTTATTTTCAAGATAACCCAGGTCAAGACGATCAAGAAATGAAATACATTTATTATAAGGTATATTATTTACAAAAAGCTCTGTCAGTTCCGGTTTGACTGAAATTGAACTTCTGGTAATACTGTCAGGATTAAAATAATTCAGTCCATTTACTCCGCCAAAATATAATCGGCCATTTTTTCCTTTAAAGGATGACCCAACTTTAAAACTGTTCCCCTGTAAACCATCATCTTTATTAAACTTGATGATCCTGTTGGTTAAAGGGTCAAAAACTTCCAACCCATTCCCCCCCATCCAAATATTGCCCTGCTTATCGATTTGTAAACTTTCAACATCAATAAAAAAACTTTCATTACTGGTAAAGTTGGTTGTTTTAATTGTCCCGTCAGTTTTAAGTACTACTCTGTTTAACCCCCCACCAAGGGTACCCACCCAAAGCAATGTATCATTTTGTCTTTCAATAGGCCATATATAATCTGAACTTAATCCTGAATCACTTTTTCCTGCATGGTAATAAAAACTCCTGCTTATATTCCCATCTACTTTAATAAAGTACCGGTATAAACCCTGGCTTGTTCCAATAAATACCTCTGGCCTTGAAGGATCAGCATACACAAAACTGACTATCTCTTCCGCTGGCCTGGGCACTATTTTTCCTGCATGGATATATTGGGTTATATATCCTTTTTTATTTTGCACAATTATTCTGCCAGCTCCATTTGTATAGGAACCAAACCATATATTACCAAAAAAATCAACTGATAGATTTTCAATTGTGCCTGATGGAAACAAGTTTGAACCTAATGGCATTTCCAGTTTCTTTCTGTCACTGCTTAATATCTGGACTCCCTTTGGGGTTCCAATCCATAGCCGATTTGCCTTATCCATTACCAATGCACTTATCTCATTGCTTTTAAGTGTAACCGGATAAGTTTTCGTAGAATAAAAACTGTATTTGCCGGTTTTAATATTATAATAATTAAGCCCGTTGGCATTTGTTCCTATCCATACATTACCCGAAGGCTCTTCTAAAATTGACCTAATGTGGTTACCCGAAAGCGTGTTGTCAAGTTCGGGATTACGCTGAAGTGTATAAAACTGTTTAGCTTTAAGATCAAGGCAATTGATTCCTCCTCCGAAAGTACAAATCCAAAGACAATTGGAATGGTCTATAAACAATCGATCTAATGAATTGGATGAAAGGCTGTTTAAGCCACTCTGTGAAGTAATGGTTATTTTGTTATCAAATAATCGGTTTGTTTTAACAAGTCCGTTTATTGTACTGAACCACCAGGAATAATCATCACTCTGGATAAAATCGGTAACACTTGTATTTTCAAAATCCATCAATTTATTAACTTCTACAATTCCTGATTTAAAGTTTAGAACCTGTAACAGCTTATTATTAGAAAGAAGAATAAAACTTCCATCCCTGTTAATATAAATCTTCTCAATGTTGTTATACCTAACACCATTTATATCCCTGATTTCAAATAGTTGTATCTTATTATTAGTTGTTAAAAGCCAGATACCAGTATTTCCTGATAGCCAGATATTGGAAAATTTGTCTTCTACCATATTATACCAATTGAATAATTGGGTCACTGGAAATGGCAGTTGTACAGGCATTAGCTTGTTACCCTCCATTTTGAACATTTCAATATGATCACTGGAAATAGCAATAAGATTTTTTTGCCGGATAATTAGCCGTATAATACGGTAATCATAGTTATTTTTACCTGAAGGATATGAAAGGGTTATATATTTTTCTGATTTCGAATCAAAACATTGAATACCATCATCAGTGGCCAGCCATATTTTTCCATCAGTATCAGCAATTACATCCCTGATTCTGTTTTTAAATGCATTATTTAACGGATCATTATTATTGTAAAACTTTTTTATTTCATACCCATCATACCTGTCGAGGCCATAAAGTGTACCAATCCATATAAATCCTTTTGAATCCTGGCATACAGCTTTGGAATCTGTATGTGAAAGTCCGTCATCAACATTAAGGTGAAGAAATTTAAAATTAAAATTTTGCGAATATCCTATGGAAAAGCATAAAATATTGCAATACATTAATATAAATAAGCAGTTTTTTTTCATATTGTCAAATCAAATTTAAAGAACTATTCTTGTGCAAAAACCTTAATCTAATTTTAATTGTAACATTTACACTACTAATTTAATAAATAATATCTCACTAGCATTGCATTGTCCTTAGTTAAGAACATCCATTTCATTTTTTTTGTATTGCATCAAGTCATTTATATTACTGCCTGATATAAAGTTCATTTACTGACAATAAGTGCAGTTAAAATAATTTATTCTGGTAGTCCTTGCCCCTCATCCAGAAATTTAGGTAAACTTATAGTTACAAATCTCGTCCAGACTTTTACACAGTTTTCATAACACTCAATTCCAGGTACTAAGCCAATATGTGTGAATACAATTTTGGTTTGCTTGTTTTCCTGGTAAATTTCAAAAACAATGCGGGTATTGCTCCATCCCTTTTTATCTATAAGCCAGGGCAATTCACAATCAGTAACCAACCATACATATTTTAAATTAGGAACTGCTTCAGCAATTGAAAAATCAACAAATGTTTTACCAAAACGAATAGTAAAACAGTCATACAAATTAATGGCTTACCTGAAAAATCCTTCGCCCACCTCTCATTCACTTTTGCAATTTTTTCAAATACTTGATTTGTCCTGGCATTTACCATAACCGATATGCTGTAATTTAGGTTTTTAATACAAATTTTTTTTTATTGAATTTTTGATAATTTTTTGACTATTTATAATGGAACTTCAATTTAAATTATAGTCCAATCCTCAGTTGATATAATTTCAACAGTTCCACCAATAGCATAAGTCTGTTCACGCATTACCAATAAGCCATCATATTGTTCGTATCGATATTTAAATAATCAAAAACAACCACATACTCATCAATATTCAAACTAGCTATTGTTCAATTCCTAACTTTTCCTTAAAAACTTTGCCATATCAATAATACTAAATAATTTAGCTTTTAATATGCTAAATATATTAGAATTACCCTACTACACCTGCAAAGTCAAAACCGGCTTTCCCTCTCCAGCCAATGATTACCTGGAAGAGCGGATTGACCTGAATAAAGAGCTGATCAAACACCCTTTATCTACATTTATTGTAGAATCGGAGGGCGATTCCATGAAAGATGCGTTTATCCCGCCTAAAGCGAAACTGATCATCGACCGGGGTATTACCCCTAAAAATGGGGATATCGTTCTGGCGGTGGTAAATGGGGAATTTACCGTTAAATACCTGAAAAAGAACCCTTTTAAATGCTGGCTGATTCCTGCTAATAAAAAATATAAGGAAATGGAAATTACCCCCGAAATGGAAATGCAGGTCTGGGGAGTGGTGACTAAAATTATTATTGATCCAAATGATACCCGATGTATGCTTTAGTGGACTGTAACAATTTTTATGCTTCCTGCGAACGCCTGTTTCAGCCTAAACTGGAACACCGGCCCGTGGTGGTACTTTCCAATAATGATGGCTGTACCATTGCCCGCAGTGATGAAGCCAAAGCCATTGGTATTGAAATGGGTACGCCGGCGTTTATGATTGAAGAGGTTTTCAAAAAACACAATGTGGCGGTATTCAGTTCTAATTATACGCTCTATGGGGACCTGTCCGACCGGGTAATGAAGACCCTGGCTGCATTTGTACCTAAAATGGAAGTCTATTCCATTGATGAGGCTTTTCTGGATCTTTCCGATCTGCTTTATACCGATCTGGCTAAACTGGGTATGGATATCCGGAAAAGGATTAAAATGGATATTGGGCTACCCGTCAGTGTAGGTATCGCCCCTACCAAAACCCTGGCTAAAATGGCTAACCGCTATGCTAAAAAGAAGTATAAAAAACTGGGGGTATTTTATGCGGCTAACCCGGAACTGATTACCGAAATGCTGCTGTTTACCGGTGTGGAAGATATCTGGGGGATTGGCAGGCAATATGCCAACCTGCTGAAACGCAATGGTATTCTTACAGCCATGGATCTTACCAAAGTACCGGAGGAATGGATGCGGAGCAATATGACGGTAGTGGGCCAACGCTTATGGAATGAATTACGGGGCACAGCATCTATAGAATGGGAGTATGAAGCTCCTGCAAAGAAAAATATCTGTACTTCCCGTTCTTTTGGTAAGCTGACGGGGGATAAATCCATCCTCAAGGAAGCGGCGAGTAATTATGCGGCTGCCTGCGCTGCTAAACTAAGGAATCAGCATTCCTGTGCACAGTCCATCAATGTGTTCATCAATACCAACCAGCATAAAGTGGATCTGCCTCAGTATTCCCGATCCATTACCCTGGAATTTGAAACCCCTACCAACCTTACCGGTGAAATGATTCAGTATGCCCTGAAAGGATTGGATATGATCTATAAAGAGGGTTACCTGTTTAAGAAAGTGGGTATTATGATGCTGGGCTTAATTCCAGAAGCGCAGGCGCAGGGTAGCCTGTTCGACTGTAAAGACCGGACTAAAAACAGGGAAATACTCAAAACCATGGATAAACTGAATATGCTACTGGGCAGGGATGCCGTACGCATGGCTTCCCAGGGTTTTGAAAAAAGATACAAACTGAGGGCTAATTACCTGAGCCAGAAATACACCACCAATATCAACGAGATTCTAAAAGTAAAAATATGATACAACCCTTTGAACTGTTTAAGCCTGTTTATCTGGACCGGCTGATCAAACTGAAGAAAATATACCTGGTATCCCAATCCTATCCCCGTGGAGATCATAACTATCCTGAAGCAGCACTGGTGGATATTCTGGTTACTGATTATGATGACCTGCATTATGCCCAGGTACACTATAATGCAGTAAAGCAGGATAAATATGCTTCCATTATTCACCTGGATCAGATTGAACATAAAAACAAGCTGGACCAGATGATCAATGGGGAGAAATATGCTGTCTACTGGGCTGTGGTCAGCAACCTGCAAGCCTTACAAAAAAAGCTGGATAAACAATATGCAGAAAATGTCAGGCGCTACATTTCCAAACATACCACCTGGCGCATTACCTCAGATACCAGCATCCGCCCCAAATTCGAAGTGATCTTTGGGGAACTTTTTTTGACCCTGAAATACAATTCCCAAATCATAAGGGTTAAATTTGAGGAGATAGAAAAAACCTGATCATGTGCTATGATGTTTCTTTTACGGTGAATATGAACCAGTTGTCTGATTATTTTCCCAATCTGATCTTCGACGATCAGATTGCCCTGAATTTTGAAGCTGCTATTCATATAATGGGCCATAGCTTTGGTAACCATCCCATTATCCTCCAAAACAGGGACGACCAGCAACTGCATTGCCGTTTAATGGAATGGGGGGTGATCCCCTATTATATTAAAGAAGAAGCTACTTTTATCCGGCAAAGGGCCAGTATGCTTAATGCCCGTAGTGAACGGATCCTGGACGACCCTAATAGTTACTGGTACAAAATCCGTAACCGCAGGTGCTTAATGCCTGTCTCCGGTATCTATGAACACCGGGCCATTAAAGGCTGGAAGAAAAAAGTGCCCTATTTTATTTCCATAGCCGATGAACCCCTGTTTTTCCTGCCCGGGTTATATTCTGTGGCTGAATTGCCGGACAAAGAAACAGGTGAACTGCTAAAACGTTTCACTTTCACCCTGATCACCCGTTCTGCCAATACCATCATGAGCCTGATTCACAACGATGGTGAAAATGCCGGCAGAATGCCGCTTTTCCTTCCGCTGGACTTATCTAAGCAATGGTTACAGGAAGATTTATCCGCTGATGAATACAGGAATATATTATCCTATCAGATTCCTAAAGGCAAATTGAATTACCGCCCGGTATATACGATCCGTTCTGCTAAAGTACGCCCGGATGGAAAACTGAAGAATGAGTTTTATAACTGGGAAAATATTCCTGCACTGGAATAACCCATGTTCCTAATCCGTCTTGCAATCATCCCTGAAAAACACTGATGAGATAAAAATACAGGGGTATTCCAATTGTAATATTAAATGGAAAGGTTACCCCTAATGCCATGGGCAAATATAACCCCGGGTCTGCCTTTGGTGCTGCAAAACGCATGGCTGCAGGTACTGCTATATACGATGCACTGGCTGCCAGTATGGAAAAAATGAATCTGTTACCAACACTATGGGTGATATAAGCACTTACCAGTGCAACCAGGCATCCGTTAATCGCTGGTATGATAATACCAAATATTGTTACAAATACACTGTAATGTTTAAAAGCTGCAAACCTTTTAGCTGCCACTATGCCCATTTCCAGTAAAAATATAGCCAGAAACCCTTTAAATATATCCGTGGTAAATGGTTTAATCCCATCCGCTTGCTTTGTATCTGCAATAAAACCTATAATCAAACTTCCCAGTACCATTAACACACTTCCATTGGTAAAAGAATGTTTTGTAATTTGTTTTAACAGGCCTTTCTGCTTTTTCTCCTGTTCAAAAAGATTCATCAATATAACCCCTACTAAAATAGCCGGCGATTCCATCATGGCCATAATGGCTACCATATGCCCGCTGAAAGTTAAATGCTGCATTTCCAGAAAAGAGGCAGCAGAAACAAAAGTAACTGCACTTACAGATCCATAGGCTGCCGCTACTGCCCCTGCATTGGCAATACTCATTTTCCGTTTTAAAATAAAAAAAGTATATAAGGGTATAAAAGCTGCCAGGAATAATCCAAATAACAAAGAATAAATGATTTCTGCAGTAAACTGGCTATGGGCTAATTCCTGACCTCCTTTAAACCCAATTGAAAAAAGCAGGTATAAAGAAATAAATTTACTGGTACTCTCAGGTATTTCAAGGTCACTCTTAACAAGTGTGGCAAGTATTCCTAAAATAAAAAACAATAAACTCGGATTGGTCAGATTGGAAATGAGAATGCTGAAATTCATACGAATGGTTTATAATGATGATTAAAAATTTATTGATGTAACTGCCCAATACCTGCATTGGCAGGGTGCCTAATTTGTTTTGCAAAAATGCTGTCAACTGATCATATATTTTCATTTAACTTTATAATGATAACCATAAAATCTATTTATGAACTTTACCCTGCACCAACTTAAAATATTTACTGTAATAGTTGAAAAAAAGAGTATTACAAAGGCTTCCGAAATACTGAATATGACACAACCTGCTGTGTCTATACAACTAAAAAATTTTCAGGACCAGTTTGATATGCCTTTAACAGAAATTATATCCCGTAAATTATTTGTTACTGATTTTGGCGAAGAAGTGTACAGGATTGCCATTAAAATACTGGAAGATGCCGAGGCCTTAAGTTATAAGACCGAAACCTTTAAAGGTAAACTAACCGGCAAATTGAAAATCTCGGTAGTTTCAACGGGTAAATATGTAATGCCATATTACCTGAAGGACTTTCTGAAACTGCACCCGGATATCGACTTACTCATGGATGTTACCAACCGCAGAAAAGTGATCAACAGCCTTGAATTGAATGAAGTTGATTTTGCATTGGTATCCGTTCTTCCAGATAAAATTGAAGTGGAAAAAGAAATATTAATGCCGGATAAATTGATCCTGATTGCTGCTCCTGCTGAAAATATACATCCCGGACTTTCCAAACAATTTAACAAATCCATCTTTGAAAAAATTCCTTTAATCTACCGCGAAGAAGGATCTGCAACCCGTCAGAAAATGGAACAATATTTTACTAATGCACATATTAAACCAAAGATAAAACTGGAACTGGCTACCAATGAAGCCATTAAACAAGCGGTGATGGCTGGCATTGGCTGCTCTATTGTTTCTATTTTGAGTATTAAAAATGAATTGAAAGAAAAAGCACTGCACATTCTTCCGGTGAAGGGCTTGCCTATTCGTTCCAATTGGATGCTGGTATGGAACAAAAAGAAAAAATTCTCCCTGGTTGCCGAATCTTATTTAACGCATTTAAAATCCAATAAAACAAAAATCTATGCAGATCATTTCAGCTGGGTGGAGAAGATTTAAAATTATGAAACCATTACTGCACCCTGCTTTTTTTAATAGGATAATCTAAACTGTACATCACTCCCTTCTTAAACTTTTTACCGGATTGGCCATCAATGCCTGCATGGTTTGTATGGCCATTACCAGAAATGCAAATACCAAAACAACTAATGCAGGTAATACAAACATCCACCACTGAA
>Ga0208872_1000689_pt1 | contig 23073 bp, 19 predicted proteins | sample CryBogCBH12Aug08_FD_185508 | JGI IMG/M metagenome (GOLD analysis project Ga0208872, IMG submission 185508) | Freshwater microbial communities from Crystal Bog, Wisconsin, USA - CBH12Aug08 (SPAdes) | ecosystem: Environmental > Aquatic > Freshwater > Lake | place: Crystal Bog, Wisconsin, USA...
ACATCGATGCGATGAAGTGGAGGAATAGCGGCAAAGACACGGCCATCTTCAATGAGCGGGCGCATATAACGGTAAACCAAGGTCAACAAAAGACAGCGAATGTGTGCTCCATCGACGTCTGCATCTGACATCAAGATAACGCGACCATAGCGTGCATCGTCAAGGGTGAAGGATGCCCCAGAACCGGCACCAATCACCTGAATAATTGAGGCGCACTCATTGTTCTCAAGCATCTGCGAGAGCGAAGCTTTTTGAACATTCAAAATCTTTCCGCGGATTGGCAAGATCGCCTGGAACTCGGAGTTACGCGCGGCCTTGGTGGTGCCAAGTGCGGAATCACCCTCAACGATAAAGAGTTCGGTGCGAGCGGTGTCATCGGAGCGGCAATCTGAAAGCTTCGTTGGCAAAGAACTATTCTCAAGCGCGTTCTTGCGGCGCTGAAGGTCCTTGTGGGCGCGAGCCGAGATACGCGTACGAGATGCAGCCGCGACCTTCTCCAGAATTGCTCTGGCAGTTGCCTTATCGATGCGCTTGGAGGAAGAGAAGAAATTCTTTAACTCATCGCTCACCACATTAGCCACGATCTTTGTTGCAGCGGCGGTTCCAAGAACTTCCTTGGTCTGGCCTTCAAATTGTGGTTCTGACATACGAACTGTCACCACTGCCGTCAGACCTTCAAGAACGTCATCCTTAATCACATCGACTTCATTGTTCTTCAGGGTCTTCGAAGCGCGAAGCGCATCGTTAAATGCTTTAGTGATCGCACGTTCGAAACCTTGTGTATGTGTTCCACCCTTGGGTGTTGAAATAATGTTTACGAAGGAAGACATGGTGGTGTCGAATCCGTTGCCCCATTGCATGGCGATATCTACACCCATGGTGCGATTGACCTCAGTAGGCATCATATGGCCCTTGTCATCAAGGACCGGCACGGTCTCTGTGTACTCACCGCTGCCGCTTAGGCGAATAACTTCACCGACTGGCTCATCAGGACGAAGGAAGGTACAGAACTCAGAGATTCCACCTTTGTGAAGGAAGGTCTCAGAGCTCTTCGCCTTGGTGCGATTGTCGTTAACGATTAACTGCAAGCCTGGTACGAGGTATGAGGTTTGGCGAGCACGGGCGTGGATATCTTCGATCGATAGCTCGGCCTCCTTCAGGAAGATCTGCTTATCTGCCCACCACTTAACGCGAGTTCCCGTTACCTTTGCGGCAACTTTTCCAATGACACGTAGACCTGACTTCTCTTCAAAGGGAGCCTTAGGGCCATCGCCATCAAAAATTCCAGGGGTCCCCCGTTGGAAAGACATCCAATAAATCTTTCCGTCGCGATCTACCTCAACGTCTAAACGTGAAGCGAGCGCATTAACTACTGAGGCACCCACACCGTGCAAACCACCTGACGCGGCATACGATCCCCCTCCAAATTTTCCACCCGCGTGCAATTTGGTCATTACAACTTCAACACCGGTAAGTCCGGTCTTCGGCTCTTTATCGACGGGAATTCCGCGACCATTGTCGTGAACTTCTACCGAGCCATCAGATTCCAGATTAATTTCAATTTTGGTGCAATGCCCAGCAAGCGCCTCATCTACGGAGTTATCAATAATCTCCCAGAGGCAATGCATGAGTCCACGAGAATCGGTCGTACCGATATACATTCCAGGACGCTTACGTACCGCATCAAGCCCTTCCAAAACCGCAAGGTCTTTGGCGGTGTAGCCATTTGCGGTTGTCGCGCTTTTATCATCGGTAGCCATGAGGCGCAAGGTTATCGGGGCGTTCTCTCAGAAAGCCGTTATTGAGAGTGAAAATGTCTAGTTTTTTCTGTGAATTGCAATAAATCAATGTTTTGGCGTGCGGGAATAACCCATCATGCTTTACTGTTCCACTTACGTCAGAAGAAGTAAGCAAAGAGTAAGCACACAGACAAGGAGCAGTCGATGACCGAACAGTTGATCCTCGAACCTACCCCTCTTAATGCGGTAGACCGCTGTGATCGTTGCGGCGCTCAAGCCTATGTCCGTGCAACGCTGCTCAACGGCGGAGAATTACTTTTCTGCGGCCACCATGCCAAGGAATATTCAGCAGGTCTCAAGCCGGTAGTGGCAAAGATTCAAGATGAGACATCAAAGCTGATCGAAACTCCAGCTATCGCCGAATAAGGCGCACCTCACTAAAAATCGCCTAAAAAGTTTTACTGGGTTTTATTGGGCTGGAAAAAAGATATTTTCAACGATCAATGAGACGGCGTAGAGCCAGTTCTCTTGGTCCATATGGTTCACGGTGAAATCATCCACGCTGCGACCCAGGGTATATGCCTGGAACATGACTGCAGCTGTACGAGGTTGAAGCTTTGGGTTGCCAAGTCCACGTGCTTGAAGGTCGCTGTAGAGATCAGCAATCGTCTCTGTGAGGCGCTCCTGCTCGCATCCAAGAACGTTAGCCATCCGTGGGTTGTGCATGACCTTTGAAATCGCCGTTAAACGCTCGATGCGGCCATCTAAGAGTTCTGGAGCCTGGAAGGTCTTCGAGACCTCTGTAAGGCGTTGAACCAACTCTTCACGGGTATCTACGGTGCTAAATAGTGCGCTCAAAACGTCGATGGACTTATTTACATACGCTGAGAATCTACGTACCTGTGCGAGTTCTAGGAGCTCGGCGAAATCTTGGAAGTGGTGATAGAGAGAGCCACGTGAGATTCCCGAGATCTCGAGAACTTTCTCACTGGTGATCTCATCGAGCGTGTGTGAGTCTAGGAGAACCACGACCGTCTTGATGAGTTCTTCTTTTGTTGGGTGGATTCCATTACGGGCTTCGCGTGCTTGGGTGGCTACTGAAGACATCGGGTGGTCCTTCGCTAGATAGTCAGGTTCTTGGTCGTTTGACTGTGGGCAACAAGTTTTCTGAGCGACACCGCTCAAGTTGCCGACTGTAATGACCAGTCATGACCAATACAACCTATCTAGGGTTAATTTTGGATTATTAGTTACAAATTCTTTTGCGAAGGCTTAATTGAAGGGTTTAACTCACCCTGGTCGGTCTAGTTGTTCTCTTTATGTGAGCCATCGCAAAATGGCTTCTCTTTCGATTTTCCGCATCCGCAGAGTTTGAAATCACTCCGCGTATCGATGATGTTGCCTTCAGCATCCACAAAATCGGCGGTTCCGGTAAATCGCATGGAACCGCTCTTTGGGTTGCGAAAGATCTTGGGATTTTCACTCATTGAAAACCTCAATTCTCTTGTGGTGTGAAGAGCATGCTTATGAACGAAATTATTTCAGCAAAAATTAATCGAGATAATCGCGCAGTACCTGCGAGCGAGATGGGTGGCGCAACTTCGACATCGTCTTAGATTCGATCTGGCGGATGCGCTCGCGCGTTACGCCATAGACCTTTCCAATTTCATCGAGTGTCTTAGGTTGTCCATCGGTCAATCCGAATCGCATTGCGACTACACCAGCTTCGCGCTCTGAGAGAGTATCGAGCACGGAGTGGAGTTGCTCTTGCAAGAGTGTGAAGGAAACTGCATCGGCAGGAACGATTGCTTCTGAGTCTTCAATGAGATCACCGAATTCAGAATCTCCCTCTTCACCAAGTGGCGTGTGAAGTGAGATTGGCTCGCGGCCGTACTTCTGAACTTCAACAACTTTTTCAGGAGTCATATCGAGTTCTTTTGCGAGCTCTTCAGGGGTCGGTTCGCGACCTAGATCTTGAAGCATCTGGCGTTGAACACGTGCCAACTTGTTGATGACTTCAACCATGTGAACTGGAATACGAATGGTGCGAGCTTGGTCAGCCATGGCACGGGTAATTGCCTGACGAATCCACCAGGTTGCGTAGGTCGAGAACTTGTAACCCTTTGTGTAGTCGAACTTCTCGACGGCGCGAATCAGACCCAAGTTACCTTCTTGAATAAGATCCAAGAAGAGCATTCCGCGGCCGGTGTAGCGCTTAGCCAGAGATACAACCAGACGTAGGTTTGCTTCAAGCAGGTGGTTCTTAGCGCGACGACCTTGCAAAACGAGCTGCTCGTATTCGCGCTTTAACTTCTTATCAATCTTCTTGTCGTGGGCCAACTTCTCTTCAGCGAAGAGTCCAGCCTCAACTTGCAACGAAAGTTCAACTTCCATCTCTGCATTAAGAAGTGGGACGCGACCAATGAGTTTGAGGTAATCCTTAACAGGGTCTGCAGTTGCACCAGCAGTAAGAACTGTCTGAGCTGGAGCATCATCTTCTTCTGAATCTTTAATCGTGAAGGCGTTCTCTTCGTTCTGAGATTCCTCAGCAACGTTTACAACGCGAATCTCTGTCTTCTCTTCTTCCTCGGCAACGATCTCTTTTACTTCCTCAACGAGGGTATCGAGATCTTCTAATTCGATCTCTTCAAGTTCTACCTCTTCGCCATCGATTTTGGTGATAACAGGTGCGGAAACTTTTTCAGTTGAAACCTTTGGAGGATTCTTTGCAGCTTCATCTGCAGCCTTGCGTGCTTCTAACTCTGCTTTTGTTGGAAAACGGTGAGCCGCTTTGCGTTCTGCTTTGGCAAGTTCTTCGGCTTCACGTGCGAGCTTGAGTGCTTCTAACTCTGCCTTAGTTGGAAAACGCTTTGGTCCTGCTGCAGCCTTCTTGGCGACAACTTTCTTTGCTGGTGCTTTCTTAGCAACGGCCTTCTTGGCGACAACTTTCGTTGCAGGAGCCTTCTTTACGGCTGCCTTTTTTACGGCTGCCTTTTTTACGGCTGCCTTTTTTACGGCGCTCTTTTTAGCTGGTGTGCTACTTGCTTGGTCGCCTTTTTTGGGCGCACGAATTACAGCCACGGAGCATCCTTTGGTTTACCTGGCCTAACTTTACTGACCAGTGGAATCGATACCCATATTATAATTTGTCCACAGCCCTAATTGCACATTCAAAGGGCGATGGCGTGGGCATTTGCCCCTAATTTTCGCTCGGTAGAGCCTTTCGGAGCAGCTCCCCCATCGATTCGACCTCAATCAAGAACCCATCGTGGCCAAAGGGAGAGTAAATCGTCTCCAAGGGGCGGGCGGGCGGAGTTAATTCCACGATCTCCTCTTGCAGGCGAGGTGGGAAGAGGCGGTCGGTGTCGATCGAGACGACAGAGACCGGAATCGTAATTCCACCCAAAGCGGCAGCAACTCCCCCTCGGCCACGACCCACATCGTGGGAGTTCATGGCCTCGGTGAGAACAATGTAGGTGTTGGCATCAAAGCGCTTAGATAACTTAACCGCCTGGTGATCCAAGTAGGACTCAACGGCGTAGCGGCCGGTGTCATCGCCTTGGAGTTCGCGCCCAAATCTGACATCCATCTCGGATTCTGTGCGGTAGGTCAGGTGGGCGATTCTGCGCGCAATTCCCATGCCCTCGGTAGGTCCGAGCTCTTGCTCGTAGTAGTCACCGCCGTTGAAGTGGGGGTCGCTCTTGATCGCACGGATTTGAATGGAGGCCCCGCCGATCTGATCTCCAGTGGCTACGGCCGAAGAACCAATCGTGCAAATGGCTTTCACCCGATCTGGATGATCTATAGCCCATTCCAGCGAGCGCATTCCGCCGAGAGAAGGACCGACGGCAAGCAAGTAACTCTTAATTCCAAGAAGATCGGTGACTTTCAATTCGGCACCCACCATGTCACGGATGGTCAAGACCGGGAAGCGTGAACCCCAACGCTTGCCATCCGGCGCGATTGAAGAAGGCCCGGTACTCCCCTGGCATCCTCCGATGACGTTGGGACAGATAATGAAATATTTATTTGAATCAAGGGGCAAGCCTGGGCCAACAATCGAAGGCCACCAACCCGGAACGTCAGACCAACCTGTCAACGCATGATTTACCAATATGGCGTTATCGCGGGATTCGTTTAAAGCACCCCACGTTTGATAGGCGATCGTGATATCTGGAAGAACCTCACCCGATTCAAGGGTGAGGTCTCCAATTTTCAGGAAGAGGCGATCGCCCGGGTCATGGCTCTCAAGCCATGCTCCGGTAACAGGACAATCGCTCTCATTCATCGATGAAATTACTTTGCCGCAGCAAAGCCTCCCTCGATATCTGCTTTGATATCAGCAATATTCTCTAACCCAACCGAGAGGCGAACCAGGCCAGGAGTTACTCCTGCGGTGAACTGCTCATCAGGAGTGAGTTGTGAGTGGGTAGTTGAAGCGGGATGGATCACAAGTGAGCGAACATCTCCGATATTGGCCACGTGTGAGTGCAACTTCAAACCTTCAACGAATTTCTTACCAGCTTCAATTCCACCCTTGATCTCAAAGGAGAGAACCGCACCTGTGCCGTTAGGCGCATACTTCTTTGCCAAGTGATTCCATGGCGATGAAGCCAAATCGGCGTAGTTAACGCTTTCGACTTGTGGGTGGGACTCAAGGAAGGCAGCGACTGCCTTGGCATTTTCTACGTGGCGCTCAATGCGAAGTGAGAGTGTCTCAAGTCCTAGTGCCAAGAGCCAGGCGTTAAATGGGCTGACAGCAGCTCCGGTATCGCGAAGCAGGGTCAGGCGAATCTTGAAGATGTAAGAGAGGTTGGCGCCGAATGCTGAACCGACTCCAAGTGCTTGTGCGTAGACCAGACCATGATACGAAGGATCCGGTTGGTTGAAGTTAGGGAATTTCTCGGCCTGCTTTGCATAATCGAAATTACCTGAATCAACGATCGCACCGACGATGGAATTTCCATGGCCAGATAAGAACTTTGTTGCAGAGTGGATAACAACATCTGCGCCATGCTCGATTGGGCGAATAAGGAACGGAGTTGCAACCGTGTTATCAACGATAAGCGGGACGCCATTTTCGTGAGCAATCTTTGCAACTGTCTCGATATCCAAGAGATCATTCTTTGGATTTGAAATGGTCTCACCGAAAAATGCCTTGGTATTTGGACGCACTGCTTTACGCCACGACTCTGGGTCATCTGGATTTTCAACGAAGGTAACTTCGATTCCAAACTTTGGAAGCGTGTAATGGAACAAGTTGTACGTTCCGCCGTACAAACTTGGTGAAGAAACAATGTGATCTCCGGCTTCGGCGACATTGAGAACTGCATAGGTTGTTGCTGCAGAACCTGAGGCGACCAAGAGAGCGGCCACTCCACCTTCAAGAGCAGCGATGCGTTGCTCGACTGCGTCTTGGGTTGGGTTCATGAGGCGGGTGTAAATATTTCCAAGCTCTGCTAGTCCAAAGAGATCAGCTGCATGTTTTGTATCTCTAAATACATATGCAGTTGTTTGGAAGAGAGGAAGGGCGCGTGCACCAGTAGATGGATCTGGGACTTGGCCGGCGTGAATTTGGCGGGTTTCAAAAGCCGCGTGCTCTGGTGAAAATGACATGAGATACCTCCTAAAAGATAAGGGGGTGCAGAAAAGAGGGGTCTCCCCAACTCTTTATAGAACCCACGCTTGCCAATTGCACCGTGCAATTGACCTGGTCTTCACCCGGAGCACCCCACCGTGGTGGAGGGTTGCCGTCCAGTAAGCCGGGGCTAAAACCTGGAACTCGTGACCTGGACAAATAATAAGCAGAGGAAACCGAGATAACAAATCAGATCTTTTCGCGCCACCCTGAGGTAATCGGAAGGCGACGATCCTTGCCAAATGCCCGTCTGGAAATCTTGGGGCCAGGTGGATATTGCCGGCGCTTGTATTCGGCGCGATCCACCATCTGAACCACCCGAGTGGCCAGCTCTTGGTCAAAACCAGCGCTAAGGAGTCCCTGTAGTCCCCCATCGTTTTCAATGTAAATAGCGAGCATGCGATCCAACAAGTCGTAATCCGGCAAAGAGTCACTATCTTTTTGATCAGGGCGAAGTTCAGCACTTGGCTCTTTAATAATTGAATTCAACGGAATTGGCTCGATCTCACCTCGAGAAGCCGCCACGGCATTACGCCACTTGGCTATTGCCCAGACCTCGGATTTGAGCAGATCTTTGATAGGCGCATATCCACCGACGGCGTCTCCATATAGCGTGGAGTAGCCGACTGCTAATTCAGATTTATTTCCCGTCGCGAGAACTAAGTGACCCTCTTGATTGGATAGACCCATCAGTGTTGTTCCGCGAACGCGGGCCTGAACATTCTCTTCAGCAAGACCAGTAAGTCCGAGCGCATTGATAAAAGAGTTAACGATGGGTTGGATTTCAACGACCCTGAAGTTGAGGCCAATTCGCTTTGCGGAATCTGCTGCGTCGCTAAGAGAGTGGTCGGAGGAATATTGGCTTGGTAGCGCTACCCCAAAGGTTCGCTTCGCTCCAATTGCATCGGCGGCAATCGCAGCCGTGACGGCAGAATCGATTCCACCCGAAAGACCCAAGATGACCGATGGGAATCCATTCTTTTTAACGTAATCCCGGAGGCCAACTACGAGGGCTTGCCAGATCTCCCCTTCAATATCTAGCCGCGGGGCAACACCGTGATTGATCTTCAGATATCCACCAATGCGTTCACTAGAAATAACTACATCTGGCTCACTAGTCATCGCCTGGGCATCAACATCGACAACCATCAAACCGTCATCGAACTGCGGCGCTCGGGCGATTAATTCGCCATCGGCAGAGACGGCGATGCTGTCTCCGTCAAAGACCAAGTCATCTTGGCCACCTGTCATATTTACATAGAGCAGGGGCGCACCAATTTCTCTGGCCCGACGACGCACGAGCGCGGCGCGAACGTCATCCTTATTTCGCTCATATGGACTGCCATTGGGAACCAGAACTAATCCCACTTTTCGAGCTGCGAGTTCTGCGACAGGTCCTTGCTCTCTCCAAATATCTTCGCAGATAGCTATCCCGACATCCACGCCGTGGATTCGGACCACCAACGATTTGTCTCCAGGAACAAAGTTTCGAAACTCATCAAAGACACCGTAGTTAGGTAGGTGGTGCTTGATGTACCTGGCCACTACTTCTCCACGATGAATAACCGCCACGGCATTTTGAGGGCGGCGACTGGCACTCTCTTCCAAGTAACCCACGATGCTTACAAGGTCGCCATAATCTTCAAGCTTTACTGCGAGTGCCGCGAGTGCTTCTCGAGAAGCGGCGCGAAAGGTTGCACGATTTGCCAGGTCTTCAACTGGGTAGCCAGTGAGAACCATCTCTGGCAGAACCAGGATGTGGGCACCAGCACTAGCCGCCTTGCCCGCATATTCCAGAATCAGTTCGGAGTTTGCAGCAAGGGCGCCTACGGTGGGATTTACTTGCGCTAATCCGACTCGCAACTGACCAATCACCTGTGGGCTCATGAATAAATCCTACTCAGGCATCTGAACCCCACGGGGGTCGATAGACTAGGAATCAGCCGCGGACCAGAACTGGCCGCGAGCCTTAAGGGGATCTCATGTCCAACGGTCATACTCGTCGCATCTCCATTGCCGACCTAGCCGCTAAGAAAATACGCGGTGAGAAGTGGGCGATGATCACCGCCTACGAATCAATCACCGCGTCCATTTTTGAAGAGGCTGGAATTCCAGTCCTGCTGGTTGGAGATAGCGCAGGAAATAATTTCTTGGGAGAGGCAAACACAATTCCGGTCACCCTCGATCAGATGGTGATGCTCTCACGCGCCGTCGTTAACGGCACTTCGCAAGCCTTGGTGGTGGCAGATCTTCCCTTTGGCAGTTATGAAAAATCGCCTAAGCAAGCTTTAGAGAGCGCAACCCGCCTCTTTAAAGAATCGAAAGTTCAAGCGGTGAAACTCGAGGGTGGCAAGAAGGTAGTTGCTCAAATTAAGAAACTAATCGGCGCAGGAATTCCCGTGATGGGCCATCTTGGCCTCACCCCACAATCGGTGTATGCCCTCGGCGGATTTAAAGTGCAAGGCCGGGGCGATAGTGCCAAATCAATCATCAAAGATGCAAAAGCACTTCAGGATGCCGGGGTCTTTGCACTGGTCTTAGAAATGGTTCCTGCAGAGTTAGCCCGCGAGATTTCAGAATCCCTCGATATTCCAGTCATCGGAATCGGTGCCGGTGCTTCCTGTGATGCGCAGGTAATCGTCTGGACGGATCTGATGGGTTTGACTGAAAAGGCTCCAAAATTTGCGAAGGCATACAGAAACCTTCGATCTGAAATTACTGAAGGCGTAAAAGAGTGGGCGGGCGATGTGGAATCTGGAAAATTCCCGACCGAAGAACAGACCTTTCACTAGGCTCCGCACATGGCGCGATTTGCAATAGACCTCTCCCCGCTTCGGACCAATAAAAATCTGCGCTACATATTTATCTCCGGCGTAGTTACCAGATTTGGCTCGGCGCTCACTTTGGTAGCTCTCCCTTTCCAAATTAAAGAGCTCACAAATTCCTACATGGCGGTTGGCGCGATGGGCGCTATCGAGATCGTTCCGCTTATTATTTTTGCGCTATGGGGCGGGGTTCTAGCGGATTCTGTTGACCGCAAAAAGATGGTCTGGCGTTGTGAAGCTGGCGCGCTCTTATGTTCGGCACTACTTTTTGGAAATTCATTTCTCGCTCACCCTCATCTCATCCTCCTTTACTTTGTTGCAGCCGGCTTTTCAGCAATTGATGGGCTACAAGGCCCCAGCTTTGGAGCGATGATTCCCCGACTGGTTTCGCACGAGGATCTTCCAGCGGCTATGGCTCTGATGTCACTTCGCTGGCAATTTAGCGCCATCATCGGGCCGGCTCTGGCGGGAATAATCATCGCAACGAGTGGAGTAAAAACCGCCTTTGGAATCGATATCGCAACGTATGTGGTTTCGATCTTCTTTATATTAAAGATCTCGGCTGTTCCTCCGTTGGTGGATGGCGCCACCACATCGATCAAATCTATGTTTGGCGGGTTGCAGTATGCCGCTTCCCGAAAAGATCTACTCGGGACATATGCCATCGACTTGATCGCAATGTTCTTCGCAATGCCCAACGCCCTCTTTCCATTTTGGGCCGATCACATTCACTCCAGATGGGCGCTTGGCCTCTTCTATTCGGCAGGTATCCTCGGATCCATCCTCGTTACAGCTACCAGCGGATGGTCCAAGCATTTCTCCCGACATGGCTGGGCCATCACTATCTCGGCCATGGGTTGGGGTGTCTGCGTGGCATTGGCAGGAACCACAAATTCCCTCTGGGTAGTGCTGCTCTTTTTGGCCCTTGCTGGCGCCTCGGATCAAGTCAGCTCCTTGTGTAGAGCTACTCTTTGGAACCAGACAATTGATGACGAATTCCGCGGGCGATTAGCCGGATTGGAATTACTTTCCTACTCAGTAGGTCCGCTCGCAGGACAATTACGCGCCGGTACGACCGCCGCCCTGACGACATTGCGCACTTCCGTCATCTCTGGCGGTCTTTTATGCATTGGATTAGTGGGTTTTGCGGCGGCCAAGCTCCCTGAATTTCGCAATTTCAATATGAAGACAAATTCTTATGCAATCGAACAACGTCAGAAGAAAGAGCATCAAGAAGAGTGATGAGAAAAATAATCTTCTAAAAGTTCAAAACAGCACAAAAATATAAAAAAATATTGTTGCGACACGCACTCACTTTTATATCGAAAATAGTGGCTTCTTCATGTAATTGCTGTCACGATTCTCCTTGAACAGGTTCGGTGACGGATCGAACCATTCTGATAGGAGATGTAAATGGCTGCAGCTAAGAAAACTGCTCCAAAGCGTCGCAAGAAGGCAGCTGCTAAGGCAGCTCCAGCTCCAAAGCGTCGTAAGAAGGCCGCTGCTAAGAAGGCAGCTCCAGTAGCAAAGAAGGCAGCTCCAAAGCGCCGTAAGAAGGCTGCTGCAAAGCCAGCTGCTAAGAAGGTTGCTGCAAAGCCTCGCAAGAAGGCCGCAGCTAAGAAGGTTGCTGCAAAGAAGGCTGCTGCAAAGCCTCGCAAGAAGGCTGCAGCTAAGAAGGTTGCTGCAAAGAAGCCTGCAGCTAAGAAGGTTGCTGCAAAGCCTCGTAAGAAGGCTGCTGCAAAGCCAGCTGCTAAGAAGGTCGCAGCAAAGCCACGTAAGAAGGCTGCTGCAAAGAAGTAAATCCCCATTGAAAAACCCCGTCACTTTTAGTGGCGGGGTTTTTTATTTCCTCAATACTTTAGAGATCTCTTATTTCTCTGTTTCACACTTTTCGAACTGCTCACGCATCCGCTCATTTACACGTTCAAAAATTCTGGCTAAATCTTCTTGATCCTTAGCGGTCATATGATCGATAAACCGGGACCGGATGCTCGCGACATGATCGGGGGCGGCTTTAACGATCGCCTTCCAACCCTTCTCGGTCATGATGGCGAATTGTCCGCGCTTATCCACTTTGCAGACCTCGCGGCGAACCCAACCCGCCTTCTCCATAACCTTCATGCGGTGAGAGAGGCGAGACTTAGAAATCATCGCACTGGTAGCCAATTCGCTCATGCGAATTTGGCGATCTGGGGCCTCGCTCAGGTGTACCAAAATCTCGTAATCTGACATGGATAGTTCGTGGGGCGCCAGATCAATTTCCATTGCATCCCAGAGTCGACGTGATGCGACGATGTAGCTGCGCCACGCCTTTAGCTCTTTAGGGTTGAGCCACTTAGGTTCGATCTTCTTTACTGGCATAGGGCAATGGTACTTTGAATTCGATTTTGTTGAAAGTTGAATTACTTCTGAAACTCTATTTTTTTGAAGGCTCTGGATTAGGCTGGGTTCATGAGCACACATGGAGAACTTGTCAGCGGCATTTTTAAGGACCATTTTGATCACAGCGTCTCACCTCGAGAAGATTTTTAAGGCTCTGGATTAGGCTGGGTTCATGAGCACACATGGAGAACTTGTCAGCGGCATTTTTAAGGACCATTTTGATCACAGCGTCTCACCTCGAGAAGATTTTTTTCGTTATGTGAATGGTGGCTGGCTCAAGAACTTTGATATTCCTGCAGATCGCGCAAGTTATGGCTCCTTCACCGTCCTTCGCGAGCGCAGCGAGGCCCAAGTCCGAGAGATCATCGAAGACCTATCCAAGGGGTCGGCCGCTCCCGGCAGCAATGCCCAAAAAATCGGCGATCTCTTCAGATCATTTATGGATACCGAACGTATCGAATCCATGGGCATCTCCCCCATCAAGGGCGATATCTCCAAGACGCTAACAATCTCGAGCGCTACTGAATTACTAGAAGTGATGGGAGCCCTGGAAGCACGCGGCTTGGGTGGTCTTTTCTATATTGGCGTTGAGGTCGATGCGCATGACAGCAATCGCTATGTCATGTACATGTCCCAAGGTGGAATTAGCCTTCCTGATGAGGCCTATTACCGCGAGGAGCAATACGCCCCTATCCGTGAAGCTTTCTTGAAGCACGTGCAGCGGATGTTTGAGTTGGCCGAAGTTGAGGATGCAGCCGGGCATGCCGAACGGGTCCTCGCCTTGGAGACCAAGATCGCAGCGAATCACTTTGACCAGGTCAAAGATCGCGATATGAGCCAAGTGCTTAACCCATATAACTTTGAAGGGTTAAAAGAATTAACTCCAGGATTCGACTGGGAATTATGGATGCGCTCTGCTCGGGTTCCTCTCCATGTAATGGAAAATCTCATCGTCCAACAACCATCGCACTTCGAAGGAATTACTGCGCTACTTGCGGAATTCCATCAGGATTCATGGCGCTCGTGGCTAACCTGGCACCTCATCTCTGGAAGCGCCGCATACCTTTCAACTCCATTTGTTGAAGAGAATTTTGATTTCTATGGCAGAACACTTTCCGGCACTCCAGAACTTCGCGAACGCTGGAAGCGCGGAGTTTCGTTAGTCGAAGGCGCACTCGGTGAGGCGATCGGTCAGGAATACGTCAATCGACATTTCCCACCCGCAGCCAAGGCGCGGATGAATGAGTTGGTTGCCAATCTCATCGAGGCCTACCGAGTCGATATTGCAAAGCTCTCATGGATGAGTGATGAGACCAAGGCGATGGCCCTGGATAAACTCAACAAGTTCACCCCCAAGATCGGCTACCCAGATAAATGGCGTGACTACTCGAAGTTGACCATCACTCCTGATGATCTGATTGCAAATTTGGAGGCGATCACAACTTTCGCCCAGGAGTACAACTTCTCCAAGATCGGTAAGCCGATCGACCGGACCGAATGGGGAATGACTCCGCAAACAGTAAATGCTTATTACCACCCGCTCTATAACGAGATCGTCTTTCCGGCGGCGATCTTGCAAGCCCCATTCTTTAATGTGGACGCCGATGATGCCGTTAATTACGGAGCGATCGGCGCGGTTATCGGCCACGAGATCGGCCACGGATTTGATGACCAAGGCTCCAAATTTGATGGAGATGGCAATCTCAATAACTGGTGGAGTGAAGAAGATCGCGCGCGCTTTGAAGTTCTGACCAAGAAATTAATCGACCAATATGAAGCGCTTCATCCAACAGATGCTCCTGATGTGCACGTCAACGGCGCCCTCACGATTGGCGAGAACATCGGCGATCTCGGTGGAGCCTGCATTGCTTATGAGGCGTATCAAATTTCCTTAGGAGGGGCTCCTGCGCCCGTTATTGATGGTCTGAGCGGTGAGCAGAGATTCTTTATTGGTTATGCGCAGATTTGGAATAGCAAGGCGAGAGAGGCTGAGATCAAGCGATTGATTGCGATCGACCCGCACTCCCCTTCAGAATTTCGCGCCAATCAAATTCTGAAAAATCTTCCAGAGTTTTATGCCGCCTTTGGAATCGAAGAGGGCGATGCGCTCTGGCTACCAGAGTCCGAGCGCGTTCGAATCTGGTAGTTACGCTTCCTCTGGGAAGTGGCAAGCGATCTTGTGGTTTGGAGAAATCTCGTAGACCTCGGGTGCGACTGAACGGCACTTATCTTGAGCCTTCCAGCAACGGGTGCTGAAGAAACATCCCGAAGGTTGGTTGGCTGGGCTTGGGAGATCACCCTGCAACATAATTCTTTCGCGGGCTTTAGCCTCACGTGGGTCTGGAATTGGAACCGCCGACAAGAGAGCCTTGGTGTACGGGTGGCGAGGAGAGGCGTAAAGCTCCGCAGTTGGGGCTTCTTCCATTACTCGTCCTAGGTACATGACGATCACGCGATCAGAGATGTGCTGAACCACAGAAAGATCGTGGGCGATAAAGAGGTAAGAAATACCCATCTCGCTCTGAAGGTCATCGAGCAAATTAACAACCTGGGCCTGGATAGAAACGTCGAGGGCCGAGACTGGCTCATCGCAGACAATCAACTTTGGACGAAGGGCCAAGGCGCGTGCGATACCAATACGCTGACGTTGGCCACCTGAGAATTCATGAGGGAAGCGATTGATGTGCTCGGGGTTAAGCCCTACTCGAGCCAAGAGATCGCGAACTTCGTTCTTGACGCCATTGGCTGGCTTAATTCCGTGAATATCGTATGAAGCAGAGATGATTGCGCCAACGGTCTGCTTCGGGTTGAGCGAGGCAAAGGGATCTTGAAAGATCATCTGCATCTTGGAGCGAAGTGGCTTCATCTGATTTTGCGAATAGCCAGAGATATCTTCACCCTCGAGCAATACCTGGCCTGCAGTTGGGTCGTACAACTTCATGATAGTGCGGCCAACTGTTGTCTTGCCGCAGCCCGACTCACCCACGAGACCAACGGTCTCTCCTGCTTTGATAGTTAGATCAACGCCATCAACAGCCTTGACGGTCTGACGCTTGCGAGAAAATGCCGTACCGGTCTCAAAATGCTTCTTCAGACCATTAACTTCAAGGATCATTTCGCTCATTTTCCGCTCACCGCCGCGTTCTCAGATAAGAAACAGCGACTTACATGGGACTCGCCGATTGTGTACAAATTAGGGATATCGGTTAAGCAACGACCACCCGGTACTTGATCAACGTACTCGCAACGTGGATTAAATGCGCAACCGGGCGGAAGGTTGATCAGAGATGGTGGCTGACCAGGGATCGCCTTCAATCGTTCAGACTTTCCGACGTGAATGCGAGGAACTGAATCCAAGAGACCCTTCGCGTACGGATGAGTTGGGCGATAGAAGATATCTTCGGCGCTTCCACTCTCGACAATTCGTCCGCCATACATAACATTGATGCGATCAGAAAATTCTGCGACCACACCTAGATCGTGGGTGATGATAATGATCGCCATATTAAATTCTTTCTGCATATCTTTTAGCAGAGTGAGAATTTGAGCTTGAACCGTGACATCCAGAGCGGTTGTTGGTTCATCAGCAATGAGCAAGCTCGGGTTATTTACAAGCGCCATGGCAATCATCACGCGCTGGCGCATACCGCCAGAAAATTGGTGTGGGTAATCATCCACGCGCTTTGATGCTCCAGGAATTCCAACCAGATCTAGAATTTTAATTGCTGCTTCTCTGGCATCTTTCTTGGAACCTTCATTGTGAAGTAACCAACCTTCACTAATTTGATTACCGATCGAGTAGAAAGGGTGGAGTGAAGACATCGGATCTTGGAAGATCATCGACATCGCCTTGCCTCGAACTTTGCGTACATCCTCTGGATCGGCAGTGATGACATTCAGAGGTCCAGATTTCAAATTAAGAATGATGTCTCCGCTGATCTGGGTGCGCTTGCGGTTATGCAGACCCATGACAGCAAGGCTGGATACAGTCTTACCGGATCCTGACTCTCCAACAATGGCGAGGGTTTCACCCAGACCTACGCTAAATGAAATATCACTAGTCGCTTTAACCAATCCACCTTCGGTGGGAAATGCCACTGAAAGATTACGTACTTCAACGAAGGGCTCTTTATGAAGGCTCATTTATTGCGAATCCTTGGGTCGATGAAGGAGTAAGAGATATCAACTAAGAAGTTAAAGACGATAATCAAAGCGGCGGCGAAGAGAGTTGTTCCGACAATGACGGGAAGATCAAAATCTTGAAGTACAGCTTTCAGTCCCAAACGACCAAGTCCTGGAAGCTGGAAGATCGTCTCTGTAAATACCGCGCCACCAAGCAGAGCTCCGAAATCCAAGCCTGCCTGCGAGACTATCGGAGCGAGTGAGGTACGAAGATTGTGCTTCACCAAAATGCGACGCTCTTTTACACCCTTGGCGCGAGCGGTGCGGATGAAATCTTCTCCTGATGTTTCAATGATGTTGCCTCGCGTAAGACGGGTGTAGATAGCTGCAGAGGCCAACGCCAAAGTAATCCACGCAAAGATGAAGTTCTTGAAGAATCCGACTGGATCGCTAAATGGTGAGACCCATAAACCTTGAGCGATCGGATCGATTAAATGCACCGAGAAGGCAAAAAGGTAGAGGAGAAGTCCTACAAGAAATGGTGGAAGAGCTGAAGCGGTAAGGACGAAGGCATTAGCTGCCCGATCGATCCAGGTGCCTCTCCAGCGCGCAGCGGCCATACCGAATGAGATACCCAGAATCATCCAGAGGATGAAGGAACCGACAGCCAGTGAAAGTGTTACTGGGAAAGCTTGAGCGATCAGTGAAGTAACGCAGGCATTGTTAGGGAATGAGAAACCAAGGGCTGGCGCTGGGCAGGTAAAGGTGGCAGTGCCATCACCATAGGTGCGACCAAGAAATAATCCGCGGAAGAAATCCCACCATTGCTGCCATAGTGGCAAATCCAAACCAAGGCGATGGCGGTTGCCTGCAACAGTTTGAGGACTGCAGTGTTGACCGCACGAGATACGCGCTGGGTCTACTGGTAGGAAGTGGAAGATGATGTAGATGACCATGCTCAAGAGCACCAGCAATGCAAGCGAATATAGCAATCGCTTTAGTACATACCGGAACATTGAGTGATCCCCCTGAAAGTTTAGAAAATCTTAGCCAATACTTAGGAAATTTATTAATCAATCAAGAAAAGGGGAGGAAATTAATCCGCCCCTCTACTTGATGAATGCGCCTCCGACTTTTGTCGGAGGCGCATTCGGAATAACCTCAATTGAGATTATTGAATTACGTATAGAGCTGGGAATAGCAAGCAACCTTGTGGACCCCAGAACTGGGCTCCTCCGACTGCTGAACCCCATTGGTTCTGCTCTTGGTTAAATACTGGGAAGTTGAGCCAGTATTGATCCATTACGAACTGAGCAAGAACCTTCCAGTCTGCAGCTTGCTTAGCGCGATCAGTTTCAGCTTGTGCAGCTGCAACCTTGGCGGCGAAACCAGCATAGACAGGATCCTTCCAGTTCTGGTTCAGATCGAATCCACCATTTTGGAGGAAGAGATCTGGAATAACTGTTGAAGCGTTAGCCCAGTCAGCAGCCCAACCAGCACGAGAGAGATCTCCCTGCTTTGCAGGATTCTGAACTGTTCCGTAGTAGGTACCTGGGTTGATGAAGTTGAATGTAACAACTAGACCAGCCTTGGCAAGTGCAGGCTTGATGATTGCAGCGACCTTCTGCTGTGTTGAGTTGTTTGGAAGGTCAATCGAGAAGCCTTGCTTTGGATCTGTAACACGTGTGTATGTTGCAGGGCAATCGGTCTTTGCCTGTGCCAAGAGAGTCTTTGCATAGGTTGGGTTACCGGCGACCTTGAAGTTTGCATCGTGAACGTTTCCAGTTGTTGGTGCATAGTCAGTACCAAGCAGAGGATCGATTGGGTTATCGCCAATCTTTCCGTAGAAGCGAGGTCCACCAGCAAGGTTGATCAGCGCTTGGTTAGGGAATGCGAAGAAGATTGCCTTACGAACAAGCAAGCAATCCATGTGACCAGGTGAAACGTTGAATGCCTCGTAGCGTGTGTATGGGCTATTGGTGTTAAGACCACGCTTCGCTGTTGTTGGGTTCTGGAAGAAAGCAACGTTATTTACTGGTTGTAGACCTTGATCGTAGTTGACAGCATTCTTAACGCTATCGGTTAAGAAGATCTGATCGCGAGTATCAGATGAGATGCTGTAACGCATTTGGACGACATCTGGATAGGCGGTACGGATGCTATCCGTTGCCTTGCTCCATTGTGAGTTACGTACGAGAACCAATTGGTTGCCGATTGAGTTTGTTTGGATCTTGTATGGTCCAAGCGCCCATGGATGGTTGTCGTAGTTGTTTCCACCAGTTGCTGAATTCTGATCTACAGATTCCTTGACAGGTGACATTGCTGGGTAAGAACCGAAGTAGTTGAAGTCACCAATTGGGTTGTTCAAGTGAACGGTAAGTGTCATTCCTGAGCATGTCACAGCCTTATCGAAATAAGCCTGACCTGTCTTCTTATATGGGCCTTGATAAAGTGAGTTGCCACTTGAATCGACCGGGATATCAAGATCTTGGATCGCATAAGACGGACCATCTGTAATGACGTCTGTCGCGAATGCACGGGAAATTCCGTACTTCTCATCTGCGCAAGTAAGTGGTGAACCATCTTCCCACTTGATTCCACTCTTCAGAGTCCAAGACCAAGTCTTTCCGCCATCGGTAGGAGTACCGATTGTCGTTGCTAGGTCAGGAACGAGCGTGAATCCAGCTGAGCCTGAAACAGGCTTGTAAGAGACGAGTGAGCGGAAAAGATATGTGTTGAGGAAGGCAATATCTTCACCGGTGTAAACGCGTTGTGGATCTAAGTGGTTAAGCTGGTTCGCGTTGGTTACAAAAACCAAGGTACCGCCAGTGCGAGTGCTGGCCTGCGCGCTTGACGCGGTCAGAGCAGCTACGCCTGTGACGCCCAAGGTTGCTGCTGTAGCTACAGCGATGAATTTTCGCCATAACATAGAGTCTTTTGTCATAGTCAGCCTTTCTTGCCTAAGCCCGGAACAAGTTCAGGGGATGAAGGAGTGAGGGGATTCTCTCCATTTTAGTGTTGGCAGTTTACCCATTGTTCACGTATTCGGATACCCCATTTGCCCAGGTTCTCCGCATTTGACCCATCTCACAAAGGAGATTTTGAGATGAGAGACCTATCTGTCGCTGCGAGAATCCAGCGCGTCGCGCAATCCATCGCCGAAAAGGTTCAGCGAGAGCACGACGATGATGATCATGCCAGCAGGAATCCACAGATAAACCGGGTCGCGCTGCCAGTAATTCGTAGCATCGCTAAGGGTCAATCCCCATGTTGTACCAGGAGCTTGAACACCAACGCCAATAAAGGAGTACGCCGCCTCGGCGCCCAGGAATCCTGGAAGGGAGATGGTGAGGTAAATAATCGCAGTGGACCAGACGTTAGGAAGAATCTCCTTGAAGATAATTCTTCGCTTTGATGCTCCGAGCGAGCGAGAGGCCAAGACAAATTCCTTCTCGCGAATCGAGAGCACCTGGGAGCGAACCACACGGAAAAAGCCCGGCCATGAGAAGAACGTCAGCACGGTCACCAGCACGATCACGCGCGCGCCGTTGCCCTGGGCAATCCCCCAGTGTTCAATGGAGAGAACAAGCGGAGTACTAAGGGCAATAAAGAAGAAAGTCACAGGGAATGAGAGCAAGAAGTCTGCAAGACGGCCAAAAGCGTTATCTACCCACCCACCAAGGTAAGCGGCAGTAGTTCCCAGCACCAGTCCGATTGCAATAAAAGAGAATCCAGCAAGCACTGCCACGGTGAAAGAAATTCTTGAACCGTAGAGCATCAAAGCGAATAGATCGCGCCCGGTTCCTGGCTCAAAACCAAAGGGGTGGTGGATTGAGATTCCGTTAAAACCGTGGAGTGGAATTCCATCCTGAGCAAGAACATTTTGGTATGTGGTGCTGTTATTTACATGGAAAAGTGAGGTAATGATCGGGGCGCCAAAGGCCAAAACCACGAAGAAGGCGGAGATAGTCGCGCCGGTCATCGCAACTTTATTGCGCTTCAGCCTGCGCCATGCGATTTGGCTTGGGCGCTCTTGAAATACCTCTGTGGCCCCAGTCTCAGCTTCGGACTTGCGGCCGCGGATACTCAACATGAGCGCGAGGATTTTCGGCCGCGGATACTCAACATGAGCGCGAGCATACATTATTGATTTTCATAAAGGGTAGGCAGGTGACGACCGAGGCATCGACACTGCATAGACTTGTAACGTGCATTCCGAGCCAGAAGAAACTCCCAAAGCAAGCCAGCCATTTAGCTTCTCTATTGGCACCTCCCTTGAATCCCGACAGGGTAGAACCGGAGTTATATCAACCCCTCACGGTCTAATACAGACTCCGGCTTTTATCCCGGTGGGCACTAAAGCGACAGTCAAAGGAGTTCTGCCCGAGAGCATGAAGGGGCTTGAAGCCCAGGCCCTGCTTTCTAATGCGTACCACCTCTATTTGCAGCCCGGCCCTGCCATCGTGGATGAGGCAGGCGGGTTGGGTTCATTTATGAATTGGCCTGGACCTACCTTTACCGATAGCGGCGGATTTCAGGTGCTCTCGCTCGGCGTGGGCTTCAAAAAAGTTATTGCTATGGATGCCGATACCTTTCGATCAGATGAGGTCATTGCCGATAAGAAAGAGCGGCTGGCGTATGTCGATGATGACGGGGTTACTTTCAAATCGCACCTAGATGGATCGATGCACCGCTTCACTCCTGAAGTCTCGATGCAGGTCCAGCATCAACTCGGGGCCGACATCATCTTCGCCTTTGATGAATGCACCACTTTGCACAACACGCGTAGTTATCAAGAACGATCAATTGAGCGCACCAGGCTTTGGGCGAAACGCTGCCTGGTGGAACACGGTCGTTTAACCCGCGAACGTAGCGATCGTCCTTATCAAGCGCTCTTTGGAGTCTTGCAAGGCGCGCAGTATGAGGATCTAAGGCGCAAGGCAGCACGAGACTTAGGAAGCCTCGATGAGGATGGAATCACTTTCGATGGCTTTGGGCTAGGCGGAGCGCTGGATAAAGAAAATCTAGGAACCATCGTTCGCTGGATGTGCGAGGAACTCCCCCGCAATAAACCGCGTCACCTCTTAGGAATTGGCGAGCCAGATGACCTCTTCATCGGAGTTGAAAATGGTGCCGATACTTTCGATTGCGTCGCACCAAGCCGACAGGCAAGGACGAGCGCGGTCTTCACCAAGGATGGCCGTGTCAACTTGAGCAATTCCAAGTATCAACGCCAATTCGCCCCCATTGATGATTCATGCGATTGCTATACCTGCACCAACTACACCGCGGCCTATGTCGCCCACCTCTTTAGATCAAAGGAGATGGTTGCTGGAACTTTGGCCACCATTCACAACGAAAGATTTATCGTTCGCCTGGTGGATCAGATGCGCTTCACTATTGAGAGCGGTCAGTTCTTTGACTTTAAGAAAGAGTTTTTAGGTCGCTTCTATTCAGGTAATCCAAAGCGTCAAGCAACTTGAAATGAGCGCTTAGATAAACCCATCCAATAACCATCAATAGTTGTATCAGGTGCAACATCGGCTTTTGTTGCAGCGCCTAAGGTAATGAAGATCGGTGCAAAGTGTTCGACGGTTGGATGCGCATATGGCATTCCCGGAGCGAGCGCTTTGTAGTTCATTAGTTCATCAACTGCGCCGCGGCTAAGTACTTCCTGTGCCCAGAGATCGAATTCCACACTCCATCCAGGAGGGGTGGCATCGATACTGAAATCACGGAGAAATGGCAGACCATGTGTCATGAAGCCACTGCCAATAATCAAGACTCCCTCTTCGCGTAGTGGTGCTAGTTGCTGTCCGATCTTGAAGAGTTTTTCAGGGTCGTGAGTCGGAATAGACATTTGGAGAACTGGAATATCCGCGTCAGGAAACATCTTTAAAAGCGGCACATAAGCACCGTGATCGAGTCCGCGATTGGGTTGTTCCGCAACACTCTCGTTCATGAGCGCCTTGATGCGTGCAGCGAGTTCGGGAGCTCCAGGTGCTCGGTATTGCAGGTTGTAATACTTCGGAGCGAATCCCCCAAAGTCATAAATCAAAGGGGTCGCACCGCTTGTAGAACCCACGGTTAAGGGAGCAGATTCCCAGTGCGCACTGACGACCAAGATCGCTTTGGGACGGGCCATCTCATTGCCCCAAGCAGCTAATTGCGAGCTCCATAGTGGGTCATCGAGAAGCGGTGGAGCGCCATGTCCAATGTACAAAGCGGGTGTCAGAGTCATGGCTACATATTAGCAGATAGTTGAATATTCAACTATCTTTTCCAGGCACCGTTCGTGCAATACGGGCGCGGGCTACTTCTTGACTAGGCGACTCCTTGCCGAGGGCAAGACTCAGGAATTTAAGTA
>Ga0208872_1000690_pt1 | contig 23068 bp, 26 predicted proteins | sample CryBogCBH12Aug08_FD_185508 | JGI IMG/M metagenome (GOLD analysis project Ga0208872, IMG submission 185508) | Freshwater microbial communities from Crystal Bog, Wisconsin, USA - CBH12Aug08 (SPAdes) | ecosystem: Environmental > Aquatic > Freshwater > Lake | place: Crystal Bog, Wisconsin, USA...
ACGGGACGGGCGTCGTCGTAGGCGTAGTCGCGGTCCCACTCGTCCCACGAGAGTCGGCTCTCGAGGGACGAATACGTGTCGTCGTCGTGGACCACCGTGAGCCGCGGACGCGTGGGCGGGTGCGCGGGCTCGTAGGCCTGCTCCTCGTAGAGGTAGGCGTCGTCGAGGCGTCGGGCCGGGGCCACGGTATAGCCCTGGCGGCTCAGCACCTCGTGCTCGGCCTGGAAGGTGTCGATTGAGCGATCGGAGCGTGAACTGCGGTACTTGGAGATCCCCCACGGCAGGCCGATCGCCAGCCAGAAGAGGGCGACGATTAGCAGGAGCATCGTCTCGTCGCTCCGCTAGCACGCTCAAACATTGAAGTCAAATGTACTTCTGAACCGCTAGAAAATGGTGGATGTCAGGCGTCTAGGCCTCGTGCAGGCCGCACTCTTCCTTGTCCGCCCCGGCCCATCGGCCCGAGCGCCGGTCCCCCGTCACGAGGGGCTTGACGGTCACCGGCGCGCAGCCGATCGACGCGTAGCCCTGCGCCCACAGCGGATGCGTCGGGAGCTTCTTCGAGTCGAGGTAGTACGCGACGTCGTCGTCGGTCCAGGTGGCCATGGGGTTGACCTTGACCAGACCGAACTTGTCGTCGAAGTGGACGATCTTCATGTTGGCGCGCGTGGGCGCGTCCACTCGCTTGACCGAGGTGAGCCACGCCGCTCGCCCCGCCACCGCGCGCGACAGGGGTTCGACCTTGCGCACTTCGCAGCACCGTTCGCTGCCGCAGGGCCACGCCGCCGCCGACGGGCCGGGCTGGGTGCGCGTCACGTTGAGCCCCCAGTCGCGTTCGAGGGCGTCGAGGAACTCGAGGGTCTCGGGGAAGTGTCCCCCGGTGTCGAGGAAGATCACTTCGGTGCGCGGGGCCAGCTCGTGGATCATGTGCAGGAGCGCCACGTCTTCGAAGGAACAGGCGTAGGCGAGGTCGTCGCCGAAGCGATCGAAGGTCCACCTGAGGATGTCGCGCGGCGACGCGTGGGCCAGCGCGCTGTCGGCGGCGTCGAGTTCGTGGAGGAGTTCTGGTGTCGGGGTCGTCATGGTGGTGAGGGAAAGAGCCTGATTATCTCTAGTGGTTTAGTGGGATAGACTTCATAGTACCCCGCCCATGTCCACCTCGACCCTTCAGGCCCCTCACATGACCGACCACCTCGACCTCCTCGAATCGCACGCGATCTTCATCCTGCGTGAAGTGGTGGCCGAATGCGAGAAGCCCGTCCTGCTCTTCTCGGGCGGCAAGGACTCGGCCGTCTTGTTGCACCTGGCGGCCAAGGCCTTCGCACCCCAGTCCCTGCCCTTCCCGGTGATGCACGTGGACACCGGCCAGAACTTCCCCGAAGTCCTCGAATTCCGCGACCAGGCGGTGGCCCGCCACGGGGCGCGCCTGGTGGTCGCCTCAGTGCAGGAGTCCATCGACCGAGGCCGCGTCGCCGACCCGGGCCCGCTCGGACCGCGCAACCGCCTCCAGACGGTCACCCTGCTCGACGCCATCACCGAGCACGGTTTCGACGCCGCCTTCGGCGGCGCGCGCCGCGACGAGGACAAGGCCCGCGCCAAGGAGCGCATCCTGTCCTTCCGCGACGCCTTCGGCCAGTGGGACCCCCGTCAGCAGCGCCCCGAGCTCTGGCAGCTCTACCAGGGGCGCGTGAACCCGGGCGAGCACCTGCGAGCCTTCCCCCTCTCGGACTGGACCGAGCTCGACATCTGGCAGTACATCGAGCGCGAGGAGATGGCGCTGCCGGCCATTTACTTCGCCCACGAGCGTGACGTGGTTCGCCGCGACGGCATGTTGCTCGCCGTCGGCCCCTTCGTGGAGCCCCGATCCGAAGAGGTCGTCGAACGTCTGACCGTGCGCTTTCGCACCGTGGGCGACGCCAACCTCACCGGAGCCGTCCTCTCGAGCGCGTCCACGCTCGCGGCCATCGTCGACGAGATCGCCCTGGCCAACGTCTCGGAGCGCGGCGCGACGCGAGGCGACGACAAGTTCAGCGAGACCGCCATGGAAGACCGCAAGCGCGAGGGCTACTTCTAGATGAAACTCGCCACCAAGGACCTATTACGTCTCGCCACCGTGGGCTCGGTCGACGATGGCAAGTCGACCCTGATCGGCCGCCTGCTCGTCGACACTCGCCAGCTCTTCGACGACCAGCTCGACGCCGTGGCCGCCGCCTCGGAGAAGCGCGGCGTCGGGGACCTCGACCTGAGCTTCGTCACCGACGGCCTGCGCGCCGAGCGCGAGCAGGGCATCACCATCGACGTGGCCTATCGCTACGCCGCCACCCCGACGCGCAAGTTCATCATCGCCGACTGCCCCGGCCACGTGCAGTACACCCGCAACATGGCCACCGGCGCTTCGACGGCGGACCTGGCCCTGGTCGTGCTCAACGTCGCCCACGGCGTCAAGGAGCAGACGCGTCGCCACCTGTGCATCGCCGCCCTGCTGGGTGTGCGCAGCATCATCGTGGCGGTCAACAAGATGGACGAGGTCAACTGGTCCGAGAGTGCCTACATCGCCATCCTCGACGAGCTCAACACCCTGGCCCACGAATTGGGCTTCGAATCCGTCATCTCCATCCCCGTCTCGGCCCTGCTGGGCGAGAACGTCGTGGAGCGCTCCTCGCACCTCGACTGGTACGACGGGCCCTCGGTGCTCCAGGCCCTGGAGGGCTCCAACGCCGGTTCCTGGAGCCACGCCGGTTCCGGGGCGCGCCTGCCCATCCAGTGGGTCCTGCGCCAAAACGGCGGCGGCCGCACCTACGCCGGCATGGTGAACGGCTCCACCCTGCGCGAGGGCGACCCCGTCACCCTGCTGCCCGCCAACATCGAGACGACCATCACCTCGATCAACTCGGGTTCGGGCCCGCGCCACGCGGCCACGGCCGGCCTCTCCATCGACGTGGGACTGGCCGACGAGACCGACGCCGGTCGCGGCGACCTGCTGGCCACCGCTCCCCTGCCCACGGTCACCAAGGACTTCGAGGCCACCCTGTGCTGGTTCGGCGAACAGCCGGTCCGCGCCGGTCAGCGCCTGCGCCTCAAGCACACCACCAAGGTGACCCCGGCGCGAATCCGCGAGCTCTCGGGTGTGGTGGACATCGAAACCCTGCGCGTCGTCGACGGTAGTCAGCTGGCCACCAACGACATCGGACTGGTCAGCATCCAGACCGCGGATGCGCTGGTCGTGGACGACTACCGCGACAACCGGGTCACCGGGAGCTTCGTGCTCATCGACGAGGTCACCAACGCGACCGTCGCCGCCGGCATGGTCGGACGCGCCAGCTTCCTCTAGACACCTCGCGACGGCGGGGACTCGAAGAGGGCCAGCATCGCCTGACGCGCCTCGTCGTAGTGGCGAGCCCAACGTGGTCGAAGCTCGGCGATCTCATTGCGCAAGGTGCGCCGCAGCTCCAGGTCGAGCTCCTCGGGCAGCCGCAGGGTGTCGAGGAAGGACACCGCCACCGCGCGGTCGTGCACGTCGCCCAAGATGCCCTGGATCTCGGCCAGGGGCTGGGCGACGCGGTGGGCCTGGTCGCCGAGGAAGACCGTCGCGACCTCGAAGCTGTAACGGCACTTCTTCGACGCGATGCGCACGCGGTGCAGTTCCTCGTCGCTGCGGCGCGCCGCCGGCTCGCGCACCGCGTCCAGGTAGGCGCAAGCCACCTCCCACAGCGTGGCGGCGAAGAGGTCCCGCGCCGACGCGTCGCCGCGACGCCCGAGACCCGGCGTCTCGCTCAAGGCACCGACGCGGCGCACGACCTTCGCGTACAGCGGCGCATCGAGCATCGCCAGCGCCACCCGCTCGCGGCGCACGCGCTGACGCCCCAGGGCCAGTCGCAGTGCGGCGTCGAGTTGCGTGCCGGCGTCGAGGTGCTGGGCGAAGATCTCGGCGAGGACGTCGAGGTCGCGCAGGGGCCCCAGGGCGGCCCCCACCCGCTTGAGGTCGCGCGCCAGCGCGTCCCAGGGCTCGGCGGGGAGGACGGAGCGCATCGCCTGGATCTCCGAACGCAGCCGCCGGGCGCTGACGCGCAACTGGTGGACCGCCTCCACGTCGAAGTCCCGCCGCACGAGGGCCTCGTGCACCGCGAAGGCGCGCACCTCGCGGCGGAGGAAGTGTCGCAGCACGTCGTTGACCGTGATGTCATCGAACCGCTCGGCGTCCACCGGCTCCCGCTCTCGTCGCTGGCGCCCGACACAGGGGCCCCGAAGAGAATGTATACCTTGACCGCGACGACGCGATCAGAACTGGACGAGCATCGCCACCAGCGCGACCGCGATCAGGCCGAGCAGGACGTCGACGGACTGGCCCAACTTCGCCCCGCGTTCGGGACTGGCGTGGCCGTCGTGCGCGATGACCTCGGCCACCGTGCGCTCCAAGGGCAGGGTCCGCGCCTCGAGGTGACCCGCGGCCGCCAGGTAGCACAGGAGCCCCACGCCGATCCACGGGCGCGTCAGCGAGACCGAGTGGTCCCCGGTGAGCGACATGGTGAGTCCGGTCAGCACCAACAGGTGCAAGGTCCGCGCCGCCCAGTTGCGTCGGCTCGGGAAGCGACGCCGCTGCTCCTCGTCCGCGGCGCCCTTGGCGACCGACTGAGCGGCCAGACGCATCGTGACGAAGACCGCGATGACCACGACGGCGCTGACGACGTGCAGCACGAAGACGAGGTCGTAGGGGACGCTTTGAGCAATCATGAGTCAAAGAGTAACGTGCGCGCCGCCCGATACGGGTCGGTGGTGCCCGCCACCAGCGCGTCGACTTGGGCCTCGTAGCGCGCCGCCGCGTCACCGGAGCGGACCTTCTCACCCAGCATCGCCGCCAGCACGCGGTCGAGCTCCAAAGTGGCGCGTCGGCGCCGGCGAGCCTCGTGCGCCTCCCCGGTGAGGAAGCGGCGGTGCTCACCGAGCGCGCTCCACAGTTCCTCGACGCCGCGGCCGTCACTGGCCACCGTGTCCACGATGGGCGGACGCCAGGGCGTCACCGGTCCCATGTCGAGCATCCGCTCGATGTCGCGCCGGGTCGCCGCCGCCCCGGCGCGGTCGGCCTTGTTGATGACGAAGACGTCCGCGACCTCCAAGATGCCCGCCTTCTCCGCCTGCACTGCGTCGCCCCAGCCGGGGTTCAAGACCACCACCGTGGTGTCGGCGGCGGAGGCCACGTCGACCTCCATCTGACCGACGCCGACCGTCTCCACCATGGCGAAGGGGAAGCCCGCCGCCCCCACCACCCGCACCGCGTCGGGCACCGCGAGGGAGAGTCCGCCGAGGTTGCCCCTGGTCGCCATCGAACGGATGTAGACGCGCGGATCCGTCGCGTGGCCCTGCATGCGGAAGCGGTCCCCCAGCAGAGCGCCGCCGCTGAATGGGGAGCTGGGATCGACGCAGAGGACGGCCAGGTGGTCGAAGGGGCCCAGGCCGTCGAAGGAGCCGTGCGCCAGCGCCGTGGTGATCAACTGGTCGGTCAGGGTCGACTTGCCGGCGCCGGGGGCACCGGTGAGGCCCACCACCCAGGGCGTCTCGCGGCCGTAGACGAGCGCGGCGGTCGCCAGGTGTCGCTCTCCCCGACCTTCGACGTAGGTGATGAGGCGCGCGAGGGCCGCGCGAGAACCCTGGCGGGCCTCGACGAGGAGTTGCGCCGGGTCCGACGTTCTCACGGCGCCCACTCGACGTTCGCGCCCAGCGACCTCAGCCGTCCCGCCAGGTCGTCGTAGCCGCGCGCCACGTGCTCCATGCCACTGACCGTCGTTGAGCCTTCGGCCACCAGACCCGCCAGCACCAGTGCGGCGGCGGCGCGGATGTCGCTGCCGTGCACCGCGGTGCCCGTCAGGTGCTCGACCCCGCGAATCATGGCGTGGTGCCCCTCGGTCGTGATGCTCGCGCCCAATCGCACCAGTTCGTCCACGTAGCGAAAACGCCCCACGAAGAGGTTCTCGGTGACGACCGACACGCCGTCGGCCACGCTCAACATGGTCGTGATCAGCGGTTTGTAATCGGTGGCCACCCCGGGATAGGGCAAGGTCGCCACGTCCACCGCGCGCAGGCGCCGCGGACCTTGCACGCGAATGCCCTCGCCCGAGAGGTCGATCTCGGCACCCATCGCCTCGATCTTGCGAAGGAGCATGACCATGTGGTCGGCCCGGGCGTCGACCACGCGGACGTCGCCCCCGGTGATGAGCGACGAGGCGAGGTAGGTGGCGCTCACCACCCGGTCGGGCACGACCGCGTGGTCCGCCGGGCTCAACTCCGCGACCCCCTGAATGGTGAGGCGCGAGGTCCCCAGGCCCTCGATGCGCGCGCCCATGGCGATCAGCTGGCGGCCGAGGTCCTCGACCTCGGGTTCGCGCGCCGCGTTCTCGATGACCGAGCGCCCGTCGGCCAGGACGCAGGCCATCAAGAGGTTGTCGGTCGCCGTGTGGCTCGGGTACTCCAGGGTGATGTGGGTGGCGCGCAGCCGCCCGGCGCTCGACGCGCTGATCGATCCGCGGTCGTTGTGGAAGACGGCGCCCATCTCGCCGAGTCCGTCGGTGTGGAAGTTGATGGGACGGTGCCCGAAGTCGTCGCCGCCGGGCAGGGCCATCGACACCTCGCCGCAGCGCGCCAGCAGCGGACCGAGGATCACGATGGAGGCCCGCATGGCCTCGAAGAGATGCGCGGGCGCCACCGTGCGCAGGTCACCGGCGGCGGGAACGACGATCTCGAGCTCGTGGGGGGCGGGCGACGACACCCTACATCCCAGGGCCACGAGCAACTCGCCCATGGTGGCCACGTCGGCGATGTCGGGCACGTTGCGCAGCCGGTGGGTGCCCGAGGCCAGCAAACACGCGGCCATCTGCTTCAGGACCGCGTTCTTGGCCCCGTAGGCCCGGACCTCGCCCGAGAGGGGTCCAACGGGCTTGACGACGAGAGAACTCACCCCCCAAGTATTGCCGCATCGCGCACCTCGCACCGCCCGCCGGCGGACCGCGCGAAGTACGCTGGCGGTGTGCTGAGACCCACTCGTCCTGACCGGAACCTCGCCCTCGAAATGATCCGGGTGACCGAAGCCGCGGCCATCTCCGCCGCCCGCTGGGCCGGTCGCGGCGACAAGAACGCGGCCGACGGAGCCGCCGTGGACGCCATGCGATTCGTCCTGGGCGCCGTCGAGATGGATGGCGTCGTCGTCATCGGCGAGGGCGAGAAGGACGAAGCGCCCATGCTCTTCAACGGCGAGCGCATCGGCGACGGACACCCGCCCGAGGTCGACATCGCCGTGGACCCCGTCGACGGCACCTCGCTCACCGCCATGGGCCGCAACGGCGCGCTCTCGGTCATCGCGCTAGCCCCGCGCGGCACGATGTTCAACCCGGGCCCCTGCTTCTACATGATGAAGATCGCGGTGGGACCCCGCGGGCGCGGCGCCGTCGATATCAACGCCTCGCCGACGGACAACCTGAAGGAGCTGGCCAAGCGGCTGAAGAAGCCGCTGCAGGAGTTGGGCGTGGTGGTCCTCGACCGGCCCCGTCACGACGACCTCGTGGCCGAGATCCGCGAGACCGGCGCGCGCGTCCTGTCCATCTCCGACGGCGACGTCGCCGGGGCCATCGCCACCGGCTGGCCCAATTCGGGCGCCGACGTGTTGATGGGCATCGGCGGCACCCCCGAGGGCGTCATCGCCGCCGCGGCCCTCAAGGGTCTGGGCGGGGAGATCCAGGGTGTGCTGCACGCGCGCAACCCCGAAGAGCGCGCCGCCGCCGAGGCGCTGGGCTACGACTTCAACCGCGTCCTCTTCACCGACGACCTCGTGGCCTCGGACAACTGCTTCTTCTCCGCCACCGCCATCACCGACGGGGACTTCCTGCGCGGCGTGCGCTTCACGGAGTTCGGCGCCACCACGCAGTCGCTGGTGGTGCGCAGCCGCTCGGGCACCGTTCGCACCATCGAGACCTTCCACCGCCACGACAAGCTGCAGGAATTCACCACCGGCTTGTGAACAAGTTGCTTTGCGGGTGGCGGTGACGACGCCCTAAGGTCCGCTCATCGGCGCAGCGTGCGCGCGTGCAGGGGGTGGAACATGCAGGTGAAGGATCTCTTAGCGACCAAGGGTCGCGACGTCGCGACGATCTCCCAGGGTCGCCCCCTCGCCGACGCCCTCCGGGCTCTGCGCGAACGCGGCATCGGAGCCCTGGTGGTCACGGGGGCTTCGGCTCCCCTGGTCGGCATCTTCTCCGAGCGCGACGCGGTCCGGGCCATCGCCGTTCACGGCGGTGAGGCCCTGGCGATGAGCGTCGCCGACTTCATGAGCTCTGACGTGGCCACCTGCACCGAGTCCACGACGATCGACTCTTTGATGGCGATGATGACCGAGCGTCGTATCCGTCACGTCCCGGTGGTCGACGACGCCATCCTGGTCGGCCTCGTGTCCATCGGTGACGTGGTGAAGCACCGCGTCGACGAACTGGAGAACGAGAAGCGCGAGCTGATCGAGTACGTCAGCGCGCGCTAGCGCGCTGCGCCGAGTTGCAGACGCAACTCGGCCCGGGCCAGCGAGGCCTCGATCTGGGTGCGTTGCGCCTCGTCGAGTTCTGCGCCCTGGGACAGTTGCGCCTGGGCCGCCTCCTTGGCGGCCTGGGCCCGGGCGACGTCAATGTCGCTGACGCGCTCGGCCACGCCGGCCAGGACCGTGGCCCGGGTCACCCCGCCCTCGCCGTCGGGTCCCACCTGGAAGAAGCCACCGTGGACGCAGAAGGCCACCTCCTGTGAACCCGAGGTCACGCGCACGAGCCCGGGCACGATGTCCCCGACCGTCGGCGTGTGCTGGGGCAGAATCGTGAAGTCTCCCTCGGAGGAGCGGGCCACCAGGGCCGCGGCCTCCCCCGACCACAGCGCCACCTCGGGCGTGACGATTTCGACCTTCAGGGACGCCATGGAACTAGCTCTTCGCCAGTTCGGCGGCCTTGCGCTCGACGTCCGAGGCACCGCCGACGTTGAAGAAGGCCTGCTCCGGGAAGGCGTCGAGGTCACCCTTGACCAGGTGCTCGAAGGACTCGATGGTCTCGGCCACCGGCACGTTGATGCCGTCGATGCCGGTGAAGGTCTTCGACACGAACATCGGCTGGGACAAGAAGCGCTGGATTTTTCGGGCGCGCGCCACCGTGACGCGGTCGTCCTCGGAGAGCTCGTCGAGACCGAGGATGGCGATGATGTCCTGGAGTTCCTTGTACCGCTGGAGGATCTGCTGCACCTGGCGGGCCACCGCGTAGTGGCGGTCGCCGACGATCTCGGGCGCCAGGATGTTCGAGGTCGAGGTCAGGGGGTCGACCGCCGGGTAGATACCCAGCGCGGCGATCTGACGGCTCAACTCCGTGGTGGCGTCGAGGTGGGTGAAGGTCGTGAAGGGCGCCGGGTCCGTGTAGTCGTCCGCGGGGACGTAGACCGCCTGCAGCGAGGTGATCGAACGACCACGCGTCGAGGTGATGCGCTCCTGGAGCTCACCCATCTCGTCGGCCAGCGTCGGCTGGTAACCGACGGCGCTCGGCATGCGGCCGAGCAGGGTCGACACCTCGGAACCGGCCTGCACGAAGCGGAAGATGTTGTCCACGAAGAGCAGCACGTCCTGGTTCTTCACGTCACGGAAGTACTCGGCCATGGTCAAGGCGGCCAGGGCGACGCGCAGACGCACCCCCGGCGGCTCGTCCATCTGGCCGTAGACCAGCGCGGTCTTCTCGATGACGCCGGACTCGCGCATCTCGAGCAGGAGGTCGGTGCCCTCACGGGTACGCTCGCCCACGCCGGCGAACACCGAGACACCCTCGTGCTGCTCGGCCACGCGGCGGATCATCTCCATGATCAAGACGGTCTTGCCGACGCCGGCACCGCCGAAGAGGCCGATCTTGCCACCCTGCACGTAGGGGGCGAGGAGGTCGATGACCTTGATACCGGTCTCGAACATCGTGGCGTGCGGCTCGAGCTGGTCGAAGGCCGGCGGGTTGCGGTGGATCTCCCAGCGGTCTTCGATGGGCCCGATGTCGTCGGTGTCCAGGGACTGGCCGATCACGTTGAAGACGTGGCCGAGGACCGCGTCGCCGACGGGCACGGTCACGCCGCGGCCCGTCTGGCGCACGACGGCACCGCGGACGAGGCCGTCGGTGGGCTTCATGCACACGCAGCGCACGCGCCCCTCGCCGATCTGCTGGGCCACTTCGCCCACCACCGTCACGGTGACGCCATCGATGACGATGTCCATCTCCACCGCGTGGTTGATCTCGGGCAGCGAGTGCGGCGGGAATTCGACGTCCACCACCGGTCCGGCGATCGCGACGACGCGACCCGTTTCCAGCGCAGTGTTTTCAGGAGCCATGGTCATTTGTTTCTCACTTTCCCGAGCGGAGCGCTTCCGCGCCGCCCACGATTTCCATGATTTCGGTGGTGATCGAGTCCTGGCGGGCTCGGTTCATAATGCGTGTCAATGTCTGTCCCAGCTCGTCCGCGTTGTCGGTGGCGGCGGCCATCGCGCGCTGCTGGGAGGTGTGGAAGGATGCCGCGCCCTCGAGCAGCGCGGCGAAGATCTCGCTCTCCAGCGCCTTGGGGGCGAGCTCGACGAGCAGTTCCTCGACTTCGGGCTCGAACTCGGTGTAGCCCTTGAGGCCGGTGGAGGTGTCGACCTCCATGTCCTCGGGCATCGACAGGGGCAGCAACTGCTCGGACTCGACGACCTGGCTACCCGCCGAGATGAAGCGGGTCGAGACCAGCATCACCTGCTGCACCTCGCCGGCCACGAAGGGCGCGGCCAGCGCGGCGGCGATCACCCGGGCGTCGGAGAACTCCGGACGGTCCACGAAGCCGGCGAAGCTCTGCTCGACCTCGATGCCGCGGAAGCGGTAGTACGCGGGCGCCTTCTTACCCACCGTGATAAGCCGCACGGCGGTTCCCTGATGGCGCAACATGTGGATCAACCGCTCGCCGGCGCGCAGCACCGACGAGTTGTAGGGGCCCGACAGGCCGCGGTCTCCGGCCAGCACGACCACCAGGGCGGTCTCCACCTTCTCGGGGGCCGACATCATCTTGCGCGCCACCGACAGGTCGGCCAACGCCGCCTCACGGATGATGCGCTGCATGCCCGCCCGGTAGGGGCGGTTCGCCGCGATGCGCGCTTGGGAGCGGGCGATCTGCGACGCGGCGATCAACTCCATCGCCTTGGTGATCTTGCGGGTCGCCTGCACCGACTTGATACGTCGGCGCAGAATGCGTTCTTGTCCACCGGCCATCGCTCCTCCTCCCTCGCTCGCTCGTCCCGGTGCTTAGTTCGTGACCGCGAAGCCGTCGACGAAGGACTTCAGCGCCGCGTCGAGGACGGAGGTTTCGGGCAGGGTGCCGGTGCTGCGGATGTGCTCGAGCAGGTCGGCGTGACGCGCCCGGAAGGTCGCCACGAGTTCACCCTCGAAGCGCTTGACGTCGGCCACCGGGATCGAGTCCAGCCAGCCGCGAGTACCCGCGTAGATGACGATGCACTGCTCTTCGACCGGGACCGGGGCGTTGAGGCCCTGCTTCAGGAGCTCGGTCAGGCGGTAGCCGCGGTCGAGCTGGGCCTGGGACGACTTGTCGAGTTCGGAGCCGAAGGTGGCGAAGGACTCGAGGTCGCGGAACTGGGCCAGGTCGATCTTCAAGGTACCCGCGACCGACTTCATCGCCTTGATCTGGGCCGCGCCACCCACGCGCGACACCGAGTTACCGACGTTGATGGCCGGACGGACACCGGAGTAGAAGAGGTCGGACTCGAGGAAGACCTGACCGTCGGTGATGGAGATCACGTTGGTCGGGATGTAGGCCGAGATGTCGCCGGCCTTGGTCTCGATGATCGGCAGGGCCGTCAGCGAGCCGCCACCGAGCTCGTCGCTCAGCTTGGCCGCGCGCTCCAGGAGGCGGCTGTGCAGGTAGAAGACGTCACCGGGGTAGGCCTCGCGGCCCGGCGGGCGGCGCAGCAGCAGCGAAATCTGGCGGTAGGCCTCGGCCTGCTTGGACAGGTCGTCGTAGACCACCAGGGCGTGCTGGCCGTTGTCCATCCACTCCTGACCGATGGCGCAACCGGCGTAGGGGGCGAGGAACTTGAAGGGCGCGGGGTCGCCGGCCGAGGCGACGACCACCACGGTGTACTCCATGGCCCCGTGGTCCTCGAGGGTCTTCACGGTCTGCGCCACCGACGAGTTCTTCTGGCCCACGGCGACGTAGATGCACTTCACGCCCTGGCCCTTCTGGTTCAAGATGGTGTCGATGGCGACGGTGGTCTTACCGGTCTTGCGGTCGCCGATGATGAGCTCGCGCTGTCCGCGGCCGATCGGGGTCATCGCGTCGATGGCCTTGATGCCGGTCTGCAGGGGCTCGCCCACGGGCTGACGGCCGATGATGCCGGGCGCCTGGACCTCCATGCGGCGAGAACCGGGGTTCACCAGGGGGCCCTTGCCGTCGATCGGCTCACCCAGCGCGTTGACCACGCGGCCGATCAAGGCGTCGCCGACGGGCATCGACAAGATGCGGCCCGTGGCGCGCACGACCTGCTCCTCCTCGATCCCCTCGACCGAGCCGAGCACCACCGCACCGATGGTCTCCTCGTCGAGGTTCATCGCCAGACCCACGGTGCCGTCGGCGAACTCCAACAGCTCGTTCACCTTGGCCGAGGGCAGACCCGACACGCGAGCGATGCCGTCGCCGACCTCGACCACGCGGCCGACCTGTTCGGCGCCGACGGTCGGGTTGTACTCGGTGACGTGCTTGCGCAGGGCGTCAGTGATCTCGCTGGCGCTAATGGTGAGCTCAGTCATCACAAATTCCTTTTTCTAGTCGTTTCGATTGAGAGATGCTTCGTAGAAGTGACCCGCCGCGACGGAGTCGTGCAACGCCGCCAGGCGGCCCGCGGTGGTGGCGTCGAGACGGACGTCGCCGACCTCGACGAGGACGCCGCCCAGCAGGTCCGGCTCCTCAGCCACCTGCAGCTCGACGTCGGTCCCGGTCAGCGAGGCCAGGGAGCGGACCAGGTCGGCCCGCGAGGACGCGTCGAGCTCACGAGCGGTGTAGACGCGCGCGACTCGCCAGTCGCGGGCGCGCGCCACGTACTCCACCAGGTAGTCCAGGGTTCCCACCACGTCACGCGGGCGTCCGCCCTCGATGGCGTAGCAGGCCAGACGCAGGGTCGTCGGCGTGACCTTGTCCTGCAGCAATTGATTCACGAGGCCCAGCCGCGACGCGAGCGCGGCGTCGCGGTCGAGCAGCACGCGGCGCAGATCCGCGTTGTCCTCGACGCTGCGAGCCCAGTGGAAGAGTTCCTCTTCGATGCGCGCGAAGGAGTCGGTGGGGAGTGATTCGAGCAGGGCGTCGGCGTGGCCGGCCACGCGCTTGCGCGCCGCCAGCAGACCGAGTCCTCGCGGGGCGAAGGCGCCCGTCTCGGAGTAGACCAGGGCCATCTGGGCCAATTCGCCGATCGCCGGACCGACTTCCTGAGCCGGTGCGACGGTGGCGGCGTAGACCGCCACCCGACGGGTCTCGGAGTGGACCTTGCCCTCGAGCAGGTCGCCGACGATCTGACCGCGCACCACGCCCGTGAGCGAGGTGTCGCTCAGCATGCCGCGCAGTTGCGGCTGTGCGAGGACGGCGCGCTGCAGGGACTCCAACTCGCCGACCACGGTGGTCAGCGTCGCGGCGTCCAGTGCACCCAGGAGGGCAGCGGCGTATCCTTCGAGCTTGGGCAGCATGATCAGTGGTTCGATTCCCTCTGGGCCTCGGCGTTGAGCGCGGCGACGGCTTCACGCACCAGGTCCTGGTGGGCGGCCTGGTCGACTTCGCGACCGACGACCTTGGCGACCAGGTCGAAGACGATCTCGCCGATCTTGGCCGACGCCTCGTCGATGGCCCGCTGACGCGCGGTGGCGACCTCGGCGTGGGCGGCGCCCACGATGCGGTCGTACTCGGCCTGGCCCCGTGCGCCGGATTCCGACTTCACCTGGTCCGACATGGCCTGCGCGTTGGCGACGATCTCTCGCGCCTGTTCACGGGCCTCGTTCAGCACGCGGGCGCGCTCGTCACCGGCCGCATCCGCGGCGGCCCGAGCCTCGTCCGCCGCCTCCAGGGCGGTGCGGATCTTCTCTTGGCGAGCCTCGATGGCCGCGTTCAGCTTCGGCAGGCCGTACTTCGTCACCGCGAACAAGATGATGACGACCACGGCCAACTCGACGAACCACGTCTCATTGGGGAGGAGGAAGATTGAACCTGTCATATCGAGAGACCTTCTCTTGGGCTAGACCGTGCGCGGCGACGCCGCACACCGGGACCGGCGTCGTTCGACTATTGCTTCTTGAACACGTAGACGAAGACGACCAGGAACACGAGGTTGATGAAGTACATCGCCTCGACCAGACCGACGGTCAAGAAGAAGTAGGTACGGGCCTTGTTCTCGATCTCGGGCTGACGCGCGATGGCCGCGATCGTCTGGCTACCCGCCAAACCGTCACCGACCGCCGCACCGATGGCGCCGCCGCCGAGGGCGATTCCGCCGCCGACGAGCGCGCCAGCGCTACGTACAGCGTCTGCGATGCTGGTATCTGCCATTTTGATTCCTCCTAGGTTGATTTACTGCAGAGCCGGTGCGTGCTCGTGTGTTTCGACGTGGCTCGTGGCCATGCCGAAGTACATGATGGCGAGCAGCATGAAGATGTATGCCTGGATGGCCCCGATGAACAGGTCGTCGAAGGGCTTCCACACGATCTCGGCGACCGGGATCGCGTAGATCGGCAGCAGCGTCGTGATGACCGAGATCATGATGACGCCCGAGAACAGGTTGCCGAAGAGTCGGAAGGTCATGGTGACGGGCTTGGTGATCTCTTCGATGATGTTGATGGGCAACAGGCCGATCATCGGCTCCTTGTAGTGCCCGAAGTAGCCGCGGATCCCCCGGGCCCGGAACGACTCCACGTGCACCCAGACGATGACCAGGGCGGCCATGGCCAGGGGCAGGTTCACGTCGCTGGTCGGCGCCGGCAGAATGTCGCCCGAGGAGCCCGGGTGCATCGCGGTGGGCAAGATGCCGATCCAGTTCGAGATCAAGATGAAGAGGAAGAGGGTCACGCCCAGCGGCACGAACTTCTTGCCGCGCTCGCCCATCACCGACGTGGCCAGGTCCGAGACGATCTCCTGGACCATCTCCCAGAACACCTGCAGCTTGCCCGGGACACCGTCGGTGACCTTGGAGGTCATCTTGAACATCAAGAAGAAGAAGATCGCGGCGGCGACCACGGTGGAGAGGGCCACGTCGTACTCGAAGGACAAGCCGAAGATGTGCGCCATCGGGTGGACGCCGACTGAGATCTCCTTGGCCGAGTACAACATTTAGTTCAGACCCCTCTGGTTCATCACCACGCCAAACGTGTTGATCACGAAGACGATGTTATAAAGCGCGAGCCCTGACACAATACCGAGCCCCAGGGGCACGTTCAGAAACATAGACCCCACGGCCACCAGGGTCAGTAGGGCCAGACGGCCAAAGATCTTCGGGCGCAGCTGTCGGCGCAGGGCCTTCACGTTCGGGTCGCTGTCACCGGCGGTGCGCAACTCCATGGCGGCGATCTGCTTGTCGTTCTGGCGCAGATTCACGATTGCCAAGACTAGTCCAAGGACCTCGCCCAGACCGGCCAGTGGATTCAACAGCACCGCGACGACGAAGCCGATGGTTCCGAGGAAAAGCGCCGACCAGATGGTGCGTCGCATCAGGCGCGGCAGGACTTGGGGGGAGAGGTCTTCGAGCATGGGGGTGTCTATAGAAAGCGCCGGATCTGCTGGACAACGCTCACCACCGCAGCGACAGAGCCTAACAGAATCCCGGCCAACAATCCCCAGGGCGACGAGCCCACACTGGCGTCCAACCACAGCCCCAGGCCGATGCCGACGGCCACGCAGGAGGCCGCCGTCGTACCCATCACGGCGAAGGCCAGGCCGGCCGCGAGCGTGCCCTCTTGCTTCTCCTGGTCAAGGTGCTCGTCGCTCGACGTCTCGCTCAATGGTGGGCTTCCTCGCGCTCGTAGAGTTCGTGCTCCACGCGACGCCGTCGCGTCAAGAAGGGGCTCGACCAGGTGAAGAGAGCGATCAACAGGACCGCCACCGCCAAGGGCAAGAAGACGTTGGTACGCGGATAGAACAGCGGGAAGAGGACGAAACCGCAGAGCAGCGCGGTCCACAGCCACAAGATGATGACCGTGCGGCGGTGCCCGTGCCCCAGGCGCATCAGGCGGTGATGGATGTGGTTCTTGTCGGGGGTGTGAAATCCCTGACCCGAGATGGTGCGCCGCGCGAAGGCCCAGATGGCGTCGAGCAGCGGCACGCCGAGGATGAAGACCGGGATCAACAAGGGGGCGAAGAAGAAGAAGGTGACGCCGCTCGCCGGGGGGGTGCGTCCGCCGATGACCATGGTCGAGGCCGACATCAAGAGGCCCAGCATCAGCGCCCCCGCGTCGCCCATGAAGAGCTTGGCGGGGTGGAAGTTGTCGCGCAGGAAGCCCATGCAGATCCCGAAGGTCAAAGCGGCGACGAGCGGTCCCACGTTGGTGATCGGCAACAGTCCCAGGTCCTCCAAGCGCAGGCCGTACACGCAGAGGGTCCCCGAGGCGATGGCCACGATACCCCCGGCCAGGCCGTCGAGGCCGTCGATCAGGTTGACGGCGTTCGAGAGGGCGAAGACCCACACCGCGGTGATGACGGGCAACATCGACGGTCCGAGCACGATGAACCCGGCGAAGGGGAGCTTGAGCTGGTACATCGTGCAGCCCGAGAAATACAAGATGGTGGCCGCCAGCACCTGGCCGGCCACCTTGCCCGGGGCGCTCATCTCGCGGAAGTCGTCGACCACCCCCACGGTGAACATGACGCCGGCCGCGAGCAGCACGCCCAGCATCTCGCTCGAGGACTCGATCACCGCGCGCGTGGCGGGCAGCACGAAGGCCACCACCAGGGCCACGCAGAAACCGATGAACATCGCTCCCCCGCCGCCGTAGGGCGTGACCACCTGGTGGACCTTGCGCTCGTCGGGCTGGGCGCTGTAGTTGACCGCCAGCGAGATCCGCCGCGCCAGGGGGTTGAGCAGCAGGGTGACCAGGGCTCCGACGAGGGCGACGATGCCGTAGGTGCCCAGGTCGTTCATGGCCTATTTGACGAAGCCGGCGTAGGGGTTGAAGGTCGAACAGAGCTGAGCCACCTCGGCGCGAACCTCGGCGAGCTGCGACTCCTCGTCGCGGTGGCGCAGGGCCCGCGCCATGAGCGCGGCCACCTGGGCGAAGTCGTCCTCGCGCAGTCCCGCGGTCGTCTCGGCGGCGGTCCCCACGCGCAGACCCGAGGTGATGAAGGCGCTGCGGGGGTCGTCGGGGATGGTGTTGCGGTTGGTGGTGATCCCCGCCCGGTCGAGCACCTCCTGGGCGACCTTGCCGGTGAGGTCGGCGTCGAACTCGCGGAGGTCGAGCAGGACCATGTGGTTCTCGGTCGCTCCCGAGACCATGCGGAATCCCTCCCCCGCCAGGGCCTCGCCGAAGGCGCGGGCGTTCGAGACCACCTGGTGGGCGTAGGTCGAGAAGGCGGGCTGCGCCGCCTCCTTGAAGGCGACGGCCTTGGCGGCCACCGCGTGCTCGAGGGGTCCGCCCTGTTGACCGGGGAAGACCGCCATGTCGATGGCCTTGGCGTGCTCCTCACGGCACAAGATGGCCCCGCCGCGCGGTCCGCGCAAGGTCTTGTGAGTGGTGAAGGCGACCACGTCGGCGTAGGGCACCGGGTTGGGGTGGGCTCCGCCCGCGATCAGACCGGCGACGTGGGCCGAGTCGAACATGAGCATCGCCCCGACCTCGTCGGCGATCTCGCGGAAGGGGACCGGGTCGATGCTGCGCGCGTAGGCCGTCGCGCCGGCGACGATGAGCTTGGGCCGGTTCTGGAGGGCCATGTCGCGCACGTTGTCGAAGTCGATCATCTCGCCCGGCGCGTCGGGGTCGTCGTTACGCGGGGTGACACCGTAGGAGACGAAGTTCCAGTTCTTCGACGTGATCGACACGGGCGATCCGTGGGTCAGGTGCCCTCCCTGGTCCAGACGCATCGCGAGGACGGTGTCGCCGGGCTGCAGCAGCGCCTGGTAGACGGCCACGTTGGCGTTGGCCCCCGAGTGCGGCTGCACGTTGGCGTGCTCGGCGCCGAAGAGCGCGGCCAAACGACGACGGGCCAGGTCCTCGATCTCGTCGACGATCTGGTTGCCGCCGTAGTACCGCCGGCCGGGATAGCCCTCGGCGTACTTGTTGGTCAGGATCGACCCCGTGGCGGCCATCACCGCGGGCGACGCGAAGTTCTCGCTGGCGATGAGCTGCAGCGTGCTCGTCTGGCGGTTCCACTCCTGCGCGAGGAGTTCGACCACCTCGTCGTCGTTGGTGATGAAGGCGTCAAAGGGTGAGCTCACGGGATACCTTTCTGTGCGCTACGCGCGGTGATCGAGTTGCGAAAGTTTGGCGATGCGCGCCAGGTGGCGGCCCCCGCCCAGTTCGGCGCCGAGCCAGGCCGCCAGGGCGTCCTGGGCCACCGGCACGCCGATGAGACGCGCGCCCAGGCAGAGCACGTTCGCGTCGTTGTGCTCGCGCGCGAGACGCGCCGACGTGGCGTCGTGCACCAGGGCCGCGCGGATGCCGGGCACCTTGTTGGCGGCGATGGAGATGCCGATGCCCGAACCGCAGACCGCCACCCCGAGGTCGGCGCGACCGTCGGCGACGCAGTGGCCGACGGCGGCTCCGAAGTCCGGATAGTCGACCGAGTCGGTGGCGTTCGTCGTACCCAGGTCGAGCACCTCGTGGCCCCATTCCTGGAGGGTGTCCACCAAAGCGGCCTTGAGCTCGTAGCCGGCGTGGTCCGCTCCGAGGGCGATCTTCATGCCGACAGCCTAGTTGTCGAAGGTCGCGGATTCCGGCCCCAGCACGGCGGCGATCTGCGCCGCGGTGATGGCTCCGGCGCGGCGCAGACGCCACTGCTCGCCCCTCAGCTCCACCACGCTCGACACCACGCCCTGACAGACGCCCGCGTCGAGCACGCCGGCGATCGGCGCCGCCCAGGCGGTGGCGGCCACGTTCTCGAAGCTCGTACAGGGGGCCTGGCCGTGCTCGTTGGCGCTGGTGACCGCCAAGGGACCCGTGCGCGCCAGCAGTTCGAGCAGCGTGGAGTGACGTGGCTGACGCACGCCCAGAGAGTTCGTGGCGCCCACCCGCTGCGCGAGGAGCGCCGGCGCGGCGACGACGATGGTCAGCGCGCCCGGCCAGAATTCCCGGGCCAGCGCCTCGGCGGACTCGCTCCACTCCAGTCCCAGGGCCGAGACATCGTCGCGCGACGCGACCAGCACCGGCAGGGCCACCTCGCGGGGGCGGGACTTGACCGCGAAGAGACGCGACACCGCCGCGGGGTCGTCGAGGCGCGCAGCCACCCCGTACACGGTGTCGGTGGGCACCGCGACGACCGCCCCGCTGCGCAGCGCGGCGAGAGCCGCCTCGAGGTCCAAGCGCTCGATGGTCACGGCCGCGACCTCGCCACCAAGACGCGGGGCCGTCCGCTGAGATCGTCGAGGTCCACGACGTCGTCGTAGGCGCGGGTCTCTCGAGCCGTCTCGAGGAGCGCCTCGCGCTGGTCCGCGCCGTGCTCGAGCACGAGCGAAGCCCCGGGCCGCAACCAGCGCCCGGCACAGCGCACGATGTGCTCAGGGTCGTCGAGGCCGCGCGACCCGCCCGAGACCAGCGCCCCGTAGGGCTCGTGGCGCAACACCGGGTCGAGCGTCTCGAAATCCGACGCCGCGACGTAGGGCGGATTCGCCACGACGAGATCGATCTGACCGGCGAGCGACGCGTCGAGGGCGTCGAACCAGTTCGAGACGACGAAGGAGACGGCGTGCAGGTGGTGCTTGCGCGCGTTGGCTCGAGCGACGTCGAGGGCGGCGCGCGACTCGTCGAGGGCCACCAGGTTGGCGGCCATGCCGCGACTGCGCAGCTCGTCGAGGAGCGAGAGTCCGATGGCTCCGGAGCCACAACCGAGGTCCACGATCAACGGGGCGGCGGCGCCGCCGCGGGCGAGTTCGGCCAGCGCGACGTCCACCAGCTCCTCGGTTTCGGGACGGGGTATGAGCACCCGGGGGTCGACGTCGAGGTCCAAGGACCGAAAGGGCCAGTGGCCGAGGACGTACTGCAGGGGCTCGCCGTCGAGGCGGCGTCGGGCGGCCGCGAGCAGGGCGGGCCAGGCCGCGGGTTCCGCCCCGGGATAGAACTCCTCGACCAGCCAGCGGGCCTCACGGCGTTCCACGCCGAGCGCGACGAGCTCGGCGACGGGGTCGCGGTTAGCGTCCGTCACTCTCGGCCAGTTGACGCGCGCGCTGGTCGGCCAGCAGGGCGTCGACGTAGGTGTCGAGGTCGCCGCCGAGGACGGCGTCGAGGGTGTAGGTGGTCAGGTTGATGCGGTGATCGGTGACGCGGTTCTCTTTGAAGTTGTAGGTGCGAATCTTCTCGCTGCGTCCGCCGCCGCCCAGTTGGGATCGCTTGAGGTCGCCCAGCTCGTTGGCCTGCGCGTCCTGGGCCGCCTTCAACAGGCGCGAGCGCAGCACGATGAGGGCCTTGGCGCGGTTCTGGATCTGGCTCTTCTCGTCCTGCATCGACACCACGATCCCCGTGGGCAGGTGGGTGATGCGCACCGCCGAGTCCGTCGTGTTCACGCTCTGGCCGCCGGGACCCGACGAGCGGTAGACGTCGATCTTCAAGTCGTTGGGATCGATGTCGACGTCGACCTCTTCGGCCTCGGGGAGCACCGAGACGGTGGCCGAGGAGGTGTGCACGCGGCCCTTGGCCTCGGTGACCGGGACGCGCTGGACGCGGTGCACGCCCGCTTCGTGCGCCAGTCGGGCCCAGGCGTCGTCGCCCTTGATGAGATAGGTGGCTTCGTCGAGACCGCCCTGGTCGGACTCGCGCTCCTCCACCACTTCGAGCTTCCAGCCCCGCAGGGCGGCGTAACGGCGGTACATCTGGGCGAGGTCGCCGGCGAAGAGATTGGCCTCCTCGCCGCCCTCGGCGCCGCGGATCTCCAAGATGACGTTGCGGCCCTCGTTGGGGTCGCGCGGCAGGAGCAGGGTCTCGAGGGTCTCTTCGAGTTCGGGGAGTCGCGCCTCGGCGGCGTTCATCTCCTCGCGCCAGAGCTCGCGGTCGTCGCCGCTGCTCTCGTTGAACATCTCACGGGCGGTCGCGAGGTCCTCGCGGGCGCTCTTGAGCTCGTTCCAGGCGGCGTTGATCTCGGCGAGTTCCTTGTGCCGACGCGACAGGTCACGCAGGCGCGTCAGGTCCGACGCGACGTCGGGTTGCGAGAGGGCGGTCTCGACGGTACGAAGTTCGTCCTCGAGGGTCGCCAGAGTTTCGTCGAGCGAGCGCACTGCGGGTGGCGCTCCGGCTTACGCCTTGGGAGCGCGCGCCTTGTTGGTCTTCTGCGCGTAACGGCGCTGGAAGCGCTCCACGCGGCCACCGGTGTCGACCAGCTTCTGCTTACCGGTGAAGAAGGGGTGGCACTCGTTGCACAGTTCGACCTTGATCTCGGCCTTGGTCGACTTGGTCGTGAAGGTGTTCCCGCACGAGCAGGTGACGCTGGCGTCGATGTACGTGGGGTGGATGTCAGTCTTCATGAGTGCTCCTTGGTGCGGATGACGAGTTTACAGGAAAATCAGGAGGTCGGAGCGGGGCCCTTGGCGATCTCCGCCAGGAACTCGTCGTTAGACCGAGTGGACTTCAGCTTGTCGATCAGGAGTTCTAGGCCCGCGGCCTCGCGTCCTTCGGAGGCCAATCCGTTCAGGACGCGGCGCAGCTTCCAGACCTGGGGCAAGACGTCGCGGTCGAAGAGCAACTCCTCGTGACGGGTGGAGGAGCCGTTGACGTCGATGGCCGGGTAGAGGCGGCGCTCCGCCAGGCGGCGGTCGAGCTTGAGCTCCATGTTGCCGGTGCCCTTGAACTCTTCGAAGATGACCTCGTCCATCTTGGAGCCGGTCTCCACCAGCGCGGTGGCGAGGATGGTCAGCGAGCCGCCCTCTTCGATATTGCGCGCCGCGCCGAAGAACTTCTTGGGCGGGTAGAGGGCGCCCGAGTCCACGCCACCGGACATGATGCGACCGGTCGCCGGGGCGGCCAGGTTGTAGGCGCGGGCCAGACGAGTGATGCCGTCGAGGATGATGACCACGTCGCGGCCCTGCTCCACCAGGCGCTTGGCGCGCTCGATGCAGAGTTCGGCCACGTGGGTGTGCTCCTCGGCGGGTCGGTCGAAGGTGGAGGCGATGACTTCGCCGCTCACGCTGCGGCGCATGTCGGTGACCTCTTCGGGACGCTCGTCGACCAGGAGCACCATCAGGTGCACCTCGGGATTGTTGATCTCGATGGACTGGGCGATCTGCTTCATGATCGTCGTCTTACCGGCCTTGGGCGGCGAGACGATGAGCCCGCGTTGTCCCTTGCCGATGGGCGCGAGGAGGTCGACGATGCGCGGCGTCAAGTCGGTCTTGCCCTCACTGGTGGCGAGCTTGAGCTTCTCGTCGGGGAAGAGCGGCGTCAGGTCCTCGAAGCGCGGACGCAGCCGCGCGACCTCGGGGTCGAAACCCGCCACGGTGTCCACGCGCAAGAGGGCGGGGTACTTCTCGTTCGAGGCGGCGGGACGATAGCCGCCCGCGACCACGTCGCCCTTGCGCAAGTTGTAGCGGCGCACCTGGTTGATCGACACGTAGACGTCGTTGGGCGAGGCGTGAAAGCCCTTGGTGCGCAAGAAGCCGTAGCCGTCGTCGCGCAGGTCGAGCAGTCCCTCGATGTCGACCAATTCCCCGTTGTAGGGCTGGTCGGCGTTGGGCATGGATTCCCCGAAGCGCTCACGACCGTTGCGGTTGCGGCGGTTGCGGCGGTTGTTGCGCCCGTTGGCGTCATTGGTGATTTCGCGGGGCTGGCGATCACGAGGTTCGCGAGGTTCGCGAGGTTCGCGGGGCTGGTTCTGCTGGTTCTGC